>Ga0180215_1005109_pt1 | contig 11356 bp, 7 predicted proteins | sample eDN3rd37CBELigBY_FD_128871 | JGI IMG/M metagenome (GOLD analysis project Ga0180215, IMG submission 128871) | Enriched backyard soil microbial communities from Emeryville, California, USA - eDNA 3rd pass 37_C BE-Lig BY (version 2) (version 2) | ecosystem: Environmental > Terrestrial > Soil >...
GGCATCCTCGATCGCCAGATCGTGCAGGCCAAACTCACGCTGGAGCTGGCGCAGAAGATCTAGGGTGGGTTCGTGCAAGCCGATCCAGACCACGTGCCCAGGTTTGCGCGACCACTCACCCGCCTCCTCAAGCGGAATCTCGGCCACGCGGCGGCCATCGGAATAGGCGGCGGCGGCGACCACGCCTGGACGAGCTTCCGGATGGATGAGGGAGAGCTTGAGAGGGTTTGCCATGACAACGTAACGCGCAGCGGCGCCGTTGGGTGCCAAGATCGAGAATGGTGGAGCAGCACCCTTCCAATATGCCCACCATGCCTGATCGGCGTGGAAGCCTGCGTCGGCGCCAATCATCTCACTGATCGAAGGCCCACTGACAGAGACGATCGACGGAAGGTCCCTCCGTAGACCCAGCGTCTTCACTGAACAGAAGGCTGCCTCGACCGTCACATGCGCGGTTTGCCGTTCTTGTCTGAGGGTTTGGCGTGCAAGCCGGCAGCCACTGCGATCTGCACCAATTCGGGCAGGCTTTGCGCGCCCAGCCGCTCCATGATGCGGGCCCGGTGCGCCTCGACCGTGCGCGGGCTGAGCCCTAGGTCCCGTGCAATCGTCTTGTTCGTGCCCCCAGCCAGCAACCCATCCAGCACCTCACGCTCACGCGGTGGCATCGCCGCAATGAGCGCCTTCACGCGCTCGCTGGCCTGATCCTGCTCAGCCCTCTCCCGGATGGTCGCCTGGGCCGACGCGAGCGCGTCCAGCACCTGTTCAGGTTGGTATGGGAGGTCGAGGAAATCGACGGCTCCGGCCTTCATGGCCTGAACCCCAACCGCAACATTCCCGCCAGCCTCGCCGAGCACAATGACCGGAAGCCCAGCCCTGCGCGCTTTCAGCTCTCTCGGGATCGTCAGCCCGCCAGCCTCGGAGCTGCGCGTATCGAGCACGACGCAACCTGGCACCAATACCGATGCCACCGCAAGGAACGACTGTGCCGAGGCAAAGGCCTTCACCTCATAGCCGGCACCCTGGAGCAAAAGGCACAGGTTCCGACGTGAGGCGTCATGGCTGTCCACCACATAGACGATGGAGCCCTCGTGTTGAGTAATATCCTGGGCAATGCCGCCCACCCGCCGGATCCTTCCTTGCTCATCCCGGATCGGGAAAAATGTGTCGCGGATCCAGCGTACGCCTCCGTCAGGACGGATGATGTGATACTCGTGTGTGCCCTCCTCCCCGCGTTGGACGCGCTCGAGGGTGGTGCTCACACGGTCACGGTCATCGGGGTGAACGGCGTTGGCCCAGTGGCCCGGATCGCGTAGGGCCGCCTCCACGGGTTCACCCCAGATCGCCTCATAAGCCGGGCTGACATATTCCATCTCGCTGGTTTCGAGGTCCTGGATCCACAGAACCGTGGAGGAGTGCTCGGCAAACTGCCGGAAGCGCTCCTCACTATCCCGGAGTGCCGTCTCGGCCCGGGCGCGCAGGATCGAGGTCCATGTGCGCTCGGCCACTTCCTGAACCAGCGAGACCTCATCGTCGCGCCAATGACGCGGCTCGGACTGATGAACATAAAAGGAAGCGACCAACCGATCCCCCCTGATCAGGGGTACAATGATGGCGGAGCGCTTGCCCGCACGGAGGAACTCGGCAGCCACGAAATCGTCCACGATAAGCGGATCTACCAAGGCATCGTCGATGCAAACAACGCGCCCAGCCTTCAACTCGCGGTCGATCAGGGGACCAAAGTCAGTGATGCGATGCTGACCAGCAAAGCTCGCAGTCGTAGCATCAACCCAATCACGCTCAACCGCGAAGGTCTCACCACCCTGACTCAGCTCGTAGTACCCGGCGCGGTTCGCCTTCAGGTGGCGCCCCAGCATCTCCGCGGCAGTGGCCATGACCTCCCGCGCCTCAGCCACCCCGCGTAAGCGTGTGCTGAGATCGACCAGAAACCGAAGCCGTTGCTCGGTGAGCACGCGCTCTGTCGTCTCCTGCAGGATGATCAGAACGCCACCAAGCTGGCCGGCCCCGCTTATGACAGGGCTGATTGAGCCCGTCCACCAGGTCTTCTCGGGGTATTCTCTTCGCTGCACGATGTCGATGGGGACGTCTTGCACATAGGTGGTCTCGCCCTGAAGGGCTCGCGCGACCAACGGCGCAACAGTGTCCCAGATCTCGAGCCAAGCCTGCGGCAGAGGTTGCCCGAGTGCCTCCGGCCGGTGTCCGCGCAGCTTGAGCGCGGGGTCATTGTAGAAGGTGATGAGATCCGGCCCCCATCCGAGATAGGTCGCGAACGCAGCGTGGAGCATGTTGCCGATCGTGACACGGAGCGCTTCTGGCCAAGCTTCGATGGGACCGAGCGGGGAGCCTGACCAGTCGTGTGCCTCGATCTGCGCCCCCATGGTGCTACCCTTCAGAAATTGTCCCATGCGCAAGCTGACGTCTCTCCATCGTTTGCCGTCGACCAGGGCCGATCAACCTTGGCGATAACGGCGTGGTACACCTATCAATATATCGATGCTCTCATTGGCGCCCACTCTCTCAGAGAACGCCATGCTGTCATGATGTCGGATCACGGTGAGTGGCCGGGGGTATTTCTCCGTCGTAGTTTTCCGACATGACAACGCGGAAGGGTCCGAATAGATGAACTGCACCGGTACCGTTTTTTGCCCCTACGGCCCGGACCTTAGAGCGCCCCGTAAGACGATGGGCGCTTTCTTTTTGTCGAGACAGGATCGCTAGGAGAACGATCTCGCATATCGCCGAGCCGCGTTGAGAATAGGATCTCAGAGGAAGGCATCAGTCGAATTGCGGTTAGCCTAATCTGCCAGCATTGCTGTCGCGATAATCAAAGGGCAAATGGTCAGGCAAGGCTGATGCGGCCTGTCGAGTAGGTATGCCTATCGCAAGCGATGGAGGGTCAAGGCAGTGAACTCCGTCCACTGACCGGGATGTCCGGTGCTCCTATCCGAAGCGGACCAAGCTTCGCCGTCTAGGTAGTGCCAATCGAAGACTCTCCTCGTCCATGGGCCAGCATTTTAAAGCCATGTCAGATTATCTGCTGGTTGGTTGGGCCGAGGGAATCGTCATGGTGCAACTGCCCCTCCGCTTGAACCGCAAGTCGAGGTGACCGGCGCAATTCCACATCATCACCGGCCGCCTCAACAATTCGGATTGGCCCGACCGATCGGTCGCCTACTCGGGTTCCTCAGCTTCCATCCAGGATGGGTCGAGCGTGAACAACTCCTGCGGACGGTTGACCCCTCTCAAGGCATACCGGCCAACGGAAACAAGGCATTCCTGCTCGGCCCTCGAAGCCGCCGCGAAGAATGCCGAGGAGAACAGAACATCCCTCTCGACCGAGCGACAAAGGGCGGCGATCCGGCTCACCTCGTTTACGGCCGGGCCGACCACCGTGAAATCGAGGCGATCCTGGCTGCCGATATTGCCATAGAAGACCTCCCCGATGTGAAGGCCCAGATAGGGGGCGGCGACCGGCAGGTTCGCGGCCATGCGATCCCGGTTGAGCACGCCAATCCGGGACCGCATCAGTTGCTCTGCCTTAAGGGCGCAGCGACAGGCCAGACCCGGATCCTCTTCCTTGAAGATCGCCAGAATGCCGTCCCCGATCAGCTTGAGAACATCACCACCGGCCTCACAGATCGACGAGATGATGGCTTCCGAGTAGTCGTTCAGGAAAGGAATGATCTGCTCCGGATCGGCGGTCTCGGTGATGTGAGTGAAGCTGCGCAGGTCGCTGAACCAGAGAACGGCCTGAATCCGGTCGGTGACGCCACGGGCGATCCGCCCTTTCAGGACGAGGCTGCCAGCATCACGCCCAAGGTAGGTTTCGACGAGTGTTTGGGCGATGCGTGCGAGCGAGGCGCATTTCAGGGCGAGCATCAGGGGCGATGCCAGTTCCCGGACAAGCGATATCTGCTCGTCCGTAAAGCCAGACTCGATGTCTGTCGTCCAGGATGAGTAGAAGGAATCCATTTCCCCGATGACGCCCTCGGCCGCGAAGCGATGGATCAGAGCGAGATAATCCGTCTGCCCCTCAGCGCGCAGATCCGCCAGGACGGAGAAGTCCTCCACATGCCCCGGCCCTATCCGCCGCCGCAGGAAATCCTGTCCACTCATCAGGAGATGATAATAGGTGCTCCTGCGCCAGTTGGCGGCGGCCTCGCTCTCGACATTCGTGCGGCCATACTCGATGATGTGGCTGAGATCGCCCTGATCATCACGGCGCCAGCGGAAGACGCGCCCCTCATGGATAGGATGCAGCGTGTCGATGAGGATGTTCGCGCGCGCAACCGGCACGCCTCCGGCCACAAGGCGGTGGCAGAACCCGTGAAGGAGTTCCAACTCCATCATGCCTGTCAACCCGGCCTCCGTGACCCATCTGGCGATGTCTGCTGCCTTGCCGCTAACCATGGCGGTTCCTCATGATCCCGAATCTACCGGCAGCCATCCGCCACCGCAGACGGAGTGGTGAGTCATATCTGCAAGTGGATCAAGAGGCTTGCCCGTTTTGTCTATTCTGCGGGCAAAGACTGAGGCCCCTCTGGCTCAGATTGCTTCACCGGCCGTCTTCTACCCGCGGAAGGTTCGTCGTGAGGCAAACTGATATGCCGAGCGTGGCCGTTTGAAGGTTAGCTGACCCAATGAATATGGATGTTCGGTTTTCGTCTGCCTCGTGGCCTGAGAGACATTCGCATTGGGCCAGCGGTCCGGTCATTCACGCCGCAAAGCCATCATCCGCGAGAGGCTTCCGCCTGCCCTACGGGGACAGGCGCGCCTCCAGAACCATGTTAAACGGACCCGTGACCACCCTTTTGACCTGCTTGAAGCCACCTGAGCGGATGACCTCCGAAAGCTTTGCCTCGCCAGCCTGGGCCCCCAGGCCTTCGCCCACTTCCTGGTCGAGAGAGGTCGGCACGCAGATCATAGTCGAGGCGTTGTAGTAGAGGCGGCCAACCGGGTTCATGTTGTCTTCGGGACGGTCGCCCGCAATGGGCTCGACGATCATCCACGAGCCGTCCTGTTTGAGAATGCGGCGCATGTGATCGGCGCAACCTCGGGGATCCCCCATGTCATGAAGACAGTCGAAACTCGTCACGAGGTCGAAGCCATCATCCTTAATGTCTTTAGCCGTTGCGGCGACGAACTGGACCCGATCCTCCAGCCCATGAGTCCGAGCATGGCTCTGCGCCTCCCGGATCGACGGCTCGTGAAAATCGTAACCGACGAAGGTGGCGTTCGGGTACGCCTTTGCCATGAGGATCGTCGAAAAGCCGACACCGCACCCGACGTCGGCAACCTTGGCTCCGGACGCGAGCTTCTCCTCGACGCCGTGGAGTGCCGGCAGCCAGGTCTGCACGATATTGTTCACATAGCCGGGGCGGAAGAACGCTCCGGTCGCGCAGAACAGGCATCCTGCCGAGTCGCCCCACCGGACGCCTCCTCCGGTCCGAAACACGTGTTCGACCTTCTGCTCTCCTTCGATCATCGCAGCCACGAGATCAAAAGCACCCTCGAGGTAGACGGGGCTGTCCGCGTTGACGAACACCATCGCCTGCTCGGGCGAGAGCGTGAACATCTCAGAACCGCTGTCGTAGTCGATGTATCCGTTGGCGGCTTGCGCCAGTGCCCATTCCCTGACATATCGCTCCGCCAGTCCGCCCGCGGCAGCCGCCAGGCCTGCGGCCGAAACAGGGCCGCTTCGATGCAGCGCCTTGAACAGGCCTAGTCTCATGCCGATCCTGACGGTTGGTATGCTGAATGCTCCGCCAAGGTCACCGAGCATCTTGCCGACGAACGACTGAAGCTTGGCTTCATCGAGCTGTGCCATGTCATTCACTCCCCAATAACCTGTTGGATGGCGGGGAAAATGCTAGTCGCGAACGCGCAGCAATAAGCGTTCCTATGCTGAGGAATATAGCCGAAGGGCGGGACTCTGTCACGGCAACACCTGCTCCGTTCCGGCTCGACCGCCTTTGCATGCGCGATGGGAAGCGATCTGGCCAATCGCCCTCCCAGCCCGCTCGAGCAGACGACGCAGTCCGTCGCCGACATCAGGTACCACAGCCCCCAAATCCCACTTTGGCTTGCCGGTTCCCCTCCGGGCTCTCTGGTGTTGTATGGGACGTGAGATTTGAAGAGGAAGAGAGGGCATCTCTGTCTGGGCTCGAATACGCTCTCCACCCCAGATCACCTGCTCTCGATATCCTTCACGGCCTCCCTCGCATCGGACCCGAGCAGGGTGTCATCCTGGACGGCCGCGAGGGCAGGAAGGGCCGCCCGCGCCGCAGGACCGATTTTCCTCAAGGCGATGATGGCCTGCCAGCGCACGGCAGGTTTCCCATTCGCGAGCACTCGGATCAGGGCTGGGACCGCCTCCGCAGCTTGGCTCCCAAATTGCCCCAGAGTTTTTGCCGCCCATGTGCGCTCGAACTCAGTGCCCTGTTCCAAAGCGGACATGAGGCTCGGTACCGTCACCTTCAACGGCAACGCGGCAACGGTAAGTCCGTCGATCAACCGCTCCTCCGTTTTGGCTGCCGCCGCAGACCACCTGTAGGGGATATGATAGTCGACCGGATAATACTCCAAATCCGATTGGCCCGCTCCCGGCCTCAACATCAAGATCAGTTCGCGTGCCTCCTGCCGCCGCCCGAGCTGTGCATACGTCGCGGCAAGGGGAGGCGCCATTTCGATGGCATGCGGGTCGGCCTGGAACGGCCGTTCCAAGACGCGTGCGGCCTCGTCGAGATCGCCTTTCGCAAACAAAGCTATGCCCTGGGCCAGGGCGTAGTGGCTGGGATAATTCGGATTGAGCCGCATGGCGGACTCGACAAATTCCAGGCCGGCTTGCGGCTTGCCGGTTGTGATCATGGCCCAGGCCATGCCGAGATGGGCTTCGGGATCATTGGGATCGAGCGCAAGAGCCCGCGCTGCCTCGGCGAAGGCATCGTCATGCCGCCCGGCGAACAGGTTGAGATGCGCCGCCGCGACATTCGCAAGCGATGACGGCCGCGACTTCGCCTCGCGCAGGTAGAGGTATGCCGTCTCGGCCGCTTGACTGGCGTTCATGCCCAAGGATTCGTTCCATTCCCACGCACAACTCCGGAAATAAACCAGCGCCAGGGCGGCATAGGCCCTCCCGTAGTTCGGATCGAGAGCGATCGCGGCTTTCAACTCGCTCACCGCCTGTGCATTCTCCGCAGGAGTGAAGCTGAGATAGAGTTCCCAGCCGCGCTGGAAGGCCTCACGCGCGGCGATGCTCTTCGTCTGCCCGCGGCCGATTTCCTCCTGCTCGTCCTTCGTGAGGTTGAGCGCCAAGGCCTGGACGATGATTTGGACGAACTTGTCCTGAACGGCGAAGATGTCCTTGGCGTTGCCGTCGTGACGCTCGGCCCAGAGGTGCCCGCCCGTGGTCGCGTCGATGAGCTGCGCGTTGACACGCACCTGGTCACCTGCCCGGCGCACGCTGCCTTCCAGTACGTAGCGTACGCCCAATTTCTCCGCCACCTCACGAACGTTCACGGTCCGGCCCTTGAAGGGAAAGACCGAGTCTCGGGCCACGACGAACAGCCCCGCGACCTTCGACAGGTCAGTGATGAGATCCTCGGTCATGCCGTCGACGAAGTACTCCTGCTCCGGATCGCGGCTCAGATTTGCGAACGGCAGGACCGCGATCGAAGGCTTATCGGGTAGCGGCAGTGCCATCCGCTCGACGGATGCGGGCTCCAGCCGTGGTTCCCATGGGCGCAGCCAGAGTACGGGTCCAACTGCCAGCAAGACCAGTGCTGCCGCCCGAGCGGCGGTCCGGCGGCGAAAGCGCCGCGCGTGGAGCCGCAAGCTCTGCCGCGAGCCGTCCAGCAGGACACGATAGGTTCGCACCGGTCGACTGATGTTCTTCACCCGCTGCTCGCCGACGAAGTCCAGCTTCAGGTCGAGCTTGCCCTGAAGCTGGTCATAAGCCGTGCCGGAGATCAGAACTCCGCCCGGCTCGCACAATTGCTCCAGCCGGGCCGCCACGTTGACGCCATCGCCGAGGAGGTCCTCCCCCTCGACCACGACGTCGCCGAGATTGATGCCGATGCGAAACACGATCCGTTGCGCGGCCGGCACATCGGCCTGCCGCTCCGCTACGCACTTTTGCACACTGACCGCGCAGGCAACGGCATCGACAACCGAGCCGAACTCGGCAATAGCTCCGTCGCCCATCAGCTTGACGATTCGTCCGTGGTGCCTCGCCAGCAGCGGTTCGACGACCTCGCATCGCAGGCCCTTCAACGCCGACAGGGTGCCGGCCTCGTCCTGCTCGACGAGGTGGGCATAGCCGACGACATCCGCCGCCAGGATCGCCGAAATCCGCCGCTCGACCCATGCTATTGCCATAGGCGTCTCTCCCTGGAGAGATCCGCTGGATAGGCCCCTGATGCGTCCGTAGCCGATCTCTCAACTCGCGCGACATCTCAACGGTCTTGCCATGATACCAGTGGTGTTTCGCATTGGCGATAACACCGGATGGTCTGTTCCCGCTGTCGCGAGGGCTGCAGCGCCAACGGGGCCGTGGACATGGCGATGGGCGATCTGGTGGCGCTTGCTACCGAATGCCGGAAAAACGCGGATCACTGCACTTGGCGATGGTCGCCGCCGGCTGGAATCCCTGCGACTCTCGTCATGATTGATCGCCTGCGTATGTGTCCAAGCGCCGCTTGATTTATATCGCGCTACGAAAGTTCTGATCCTTGATTCCACCTTCGTCATCAGAAACGCATCTGGCGCTTTCACCCCTTGAAGTCAGACCTTCCCTGGGTGGGCCGGGCATGTTGGACACATCCTGTCCTTCGTGGCTGCGGGATTTGTCCCAAATGCCAGGTATCTGTCCCGAATGATCAAGCAGGAGCTGCGAAATCTAATCCCCCTCTGCCCCGAAGGCTCCCCAAACACCTTGCGCCGTCAGTGTATTCTCGGCCTTGGTGGATATCTGCCGGCAGGGCCAATTCCTTTCCTCCCCTAGGAGAGCGGAGCGGAGAAGGGATGCAGGTATTCGTCGACAGAGCCCATTGGAACAGAACATGGCCCGATCGGTTTCCCGGCGCCGTTGGCTCAAACTGCCAAGTGATTGTCCCTTTTGATCAAGCGGGGTGCCGAGGACCGCCTAGTGTGATCCCGGTTAAGAGCCTTGGCTCCAAGCGACAAGCCAGGCGGAAGACTGGGCGTGCGGCGTGAAGCTCAAGGCATTGGAGCACGATCGGGGCCGGGCGCCACCCGGGGTGGCTGAGGATCGAGGTTCGGTTGGAAGGAGGGCACTATGGGAACTGTCAGACTCGCCGGTGCGGTCGGGCCTGCTCTGGTCCTTGCCGCCTTCTCTGCCGGGTCAGCCGCAATGGCGCAGGGGGGCTTGGCCGCCTATCAGGGTGCCTGGCTGTCCGGCAGGGACTGCGCGGAGATTTACGCATCCGCAGGCAAAGGAACCGCGTTCAAGAAGCCGGTCGACATCTTCGCGCCCGCCTTCATCGTTTCCGGCAACCGCCTGAGGACGCCCCAGGCTTCGTGCCGCATCAAGTCGGTCAGGCCGAGCGGCGATCGCCAATTGCTGCTCCTCGGCTGCGCCAACGCCGTGTCAGGCAATGAGGTGCGGGTTCTCATGGCGCCACAACCAGACGGCTCGCTCAAGCGCTACTTCAATGCCCAGGACACGACCGGAACCCAATACCAGCGCTGCTCCCGATGAGCCCCTCGAGGGGCGCTCGCAGCCCCTCCGCGGCTTCCCCGGGAAGGCGAGATCAGACCAATGACGGCAAGGACGTGCGATGGTGACGTCTTGGAGAGCATCGACAAAGCGACGGACTCTTTCCCTTGCGGCAGCAAGCTGGCTCGGCCCGCTCCTTGCGGCGCATCCGGCTCTGGCGGATAATCCTGCTCCTGGACAGGCGCAGGAGGTCGGATCCAGGGTGACGGAGATCTCGTCGGAACGGTCCGGACCTGCCAAGGCACCGGCGCGCAAGCCAGCGAGGAAGCTGCCCGACCGGTCAGGCAACTTCGTCTATGGGATCATCGACCAGATCCGAGCCCAAAGCGAGGAACTCTGCGCCCGCTACGGCAGCCCGGGAGATTGCCTGGAGGAGGCCGAGGTCTGCCTGACCATGCGCGATGCCGACGACAATCAGGTCAGGCTGTGCCTCAACACCTCTCCCGGCGACAGTGACAACCGGGACTCGGCGCAGAAGTCGCGGCTGAGGCGATAACCGCCCTGATCGTGAGGCATGAAGCGGATCTTCAGGAGTTGCAGTAAGATCAAGGCGGCGGTCGGCACGGGGAGCTTCGAAGGAACTGAAGGGGGCGGATACAAGCCTGTGGAGGCTGTCATGAGGAAACTTGCAACTCTCGCCGCTGCCGCCCTGATCGTGACCGGCAGCGCCGGAACGGCAGACGCTCAGTACTGGCGTCGATACGGCGGCTATTATCATAATCATTATGGCTGGGGCGGAGGCGGCGCCGTCGCGGCGGGGCTGATCGGTGGGGCTGTCCTCGGGGGCCTGATCACCGCAGCCGCGACTGCCCCTTATGGTTACGGCTACGGATATCCGGCCTACGGTTATAGCTATGGATACGGGTACCCCGCCTATGCTCCATGGCCGGGCTACTACGCTCCGCGCTACTACTACCCGCGCCCGGTCTATTACGGCCCGCGCTACTACCCGCGTCGCGCCTATTATGGGCCCCGCTACTACGGCGCATACCGGGGCTACTACGGATCCCGCTACTACGGGCCTCGCGTGGCCTACCGCCGCTATTGGTGAGGGCATGCCGCACCTCGGAGCAGGTCAAGCGACCTGGAGATGGTGACGCTGGCGAGGGACCACTCGGCCGTCGAGATCCTGCGTGACGGACGCGCGGCCGAAATCCGCGCCGTCAGGCCGGAGGACCGGGCAGCCGCTGATTCGTCTTCCGGACCTGGAAACAAGGACAGTGCCATGACGGAGGCACACTCTCGAAGCCCGCCCATGGCCCAGGCAAAGGATCCTGTGCAGGCCTGGATCATGGTATGCCTGCTGTTCCTGTTCATGCTCATCAACTTTGCCGACCGGGCGGTGCTCGGCCTTGCGGCCGTTCCGATCATGCGGGAGCTGGGGCTCAGCCACACCCAATTCGGCCTGATCGCCACGAGCTTCTTCACCCTTTTCTCGGTGGGAGGCGTCATCGGCGGATTTCTGGTGAACCGTGTCGCCAGCAAATGGGTGCTCGCCGCCCTGGCGCTGATCTGGTCCCTATGTCAGCTCCCGATGATCCTGTCGGTGTCGGTGGCCGCTCTGGTGGTGAATCGGGTCGCCCTCGGATTCAGCGAGGGCCC
>Ga0180215_1005112_pt1 | contig 11353 bp, 14 predicted proteins | sample eDN3rd37CBELigBY_FD_128871 | JGI IMG/M metagenome (GOLD analysis project Ga0180215, IMG submission 128871) | Enriched backyard soil microbial communities from Emeryville, California, USA - eDNA 3rd pass 37_C BE-Lig BY (version 2) (version 2) | ecosystem: Environmental > Terrestrial > Soil >...
AAGCATTGCTTTTTGAAAATGCCTTTTATCTGCTCACTCCTGAAGAGCACGTTTCCACGGCAGAGGTTGAAAGGTTAAAAGAATGGCTCACAGGGACGAAAGCAAAATTTCTAACCTTATCGCCTGAAGAACATGATTATATAACTGGTATTGTGAGCCATTTTCCGCACATGGTGGCTGCTTCTCTAGTGCATCAGGCAGAAAAAACAAGCCGTTCACAACAGCTGATTCCAAGACTGGCTGCCGGCGGATTCAGGGATATTACCAGGATTGCCTCCAGCAGCCCTGCAATGTGGAGAGATATCCTGCTTCAGAATAAAGAAGTGCTTCTTAAGTTAATGGAGGATTGGCAGGAGGAAATGGAGAATGTTAAATCAATCCTCAGGCAAGAAAACAGTGAGGGCATTTTTGAGTATTTCCTCCGTGCAAAATTGTTCAGGGATGAACTGCCGCAAAAAGAAAAAGGCGCAATTCCGGCATTTTATGATCTCTTCGTCGATGTGCCGGACTACCCTGGTGTCATTTCAGAAATCACTGGATATTTAGCTAAGGAAGAAATCAGCATTACGAATATCAGAATTCTGGAAACAAGAGAAGAAATTTATGGAGTTTTGGTTATCAGCTTTCAAACTGAAGAGGACCGGGAACGGGCCATTAATTGCTTAGAACAATATACAAGCTATGAAACAACCATCGGTCTATAGTTCAGCAGGGAAGACCTTTATAAACCAGCAAAGGGTGATTAATATGATTCCGGCAAATTTAAGGACAAATCTTAAGGGATTAAGCGGAGAAATTGCGGTACCAGGTGATAAATCCATATCTCATCGATCTGTGATGTTTGGATCAATTGCAAAGGGAAAGACTGTTGTAACCAATTTCCTGCTTGGTGAGGACTGCTTAAGTACGATAGCCTGCTTTAGAAAGCTGGGTGTATCTATTGAACAGGAAGGCAATAAAGTCACAATTATGGGGAAGGGGATGGATGGATTACATGAACCCGAAGCTATTCTGGATGTTGGCAATTCCGGTACAACCATTCGCCTTATGATGGGAATTCTGGCTGGCCGTCCATTCCATTCAGTCCTTGTCGGGGATGAATCAATTGCAAAAAGGCCAATGACAAGAGTTACCGCACCGCTTAGTTTATTTGGGGCGAAGATTTATGGCAGGAAGAATGGTGAATTTACCCCTTTATCAGTAATTGGCGGACCGTTGGCCGGGGCAGCATACGAGCTTCCTGTAGCGAGCGCACAGGTAAAATCCTCGCTGCTCTTTGCCGGCCTGCAGGCCAGTGGGGAAACAGTCATTATTGAACCTATGAAGACGCGTGATCATACCGAAAGAATGATTAAGCAATTTGGCGGGGAAGTTGCAGCAGATGGGCATACCATTCGGATTAAAGGCGGTCAAACGCTAACAGGGACGGAAATCCATGTTCCAGGCGATATATCTTCTGCTGCCTTCTTCCTGGCTGCAGGAGCCATTGTGCCTAACAGTGAGATTAAACTGAAAAACGTCGGGCTCAATCCTACAAGAACCGGCATCATTGAGGTATTGCAGCAGATGGGTGCAAATATTAGCATTGAGCCATATGAAAATGGCTTAGCCGAGCCCGCAGGAGATATTACCATTAGAACATCCACTCTTAAAGGAACCGTTATCGAAGGGGCGCTCATTCCCCGGCTTATCGATGAAATTCCTATTATAGCCCTGCTCGCAACACAGGCAGAGGGAGAAACAGTTATCAAGGATGCAGAAGAACTTAAAGTCAAGGAAACGAATCGCATTGATACGGTTGTCAAGGAACTGTCAAAGCTTGGAGCCGATATTACTGCTACGGAAGATGGAATGGTGATCAAAGGGAGGTCATCCCTTTCTGGAGGTACTGTTTCAAGCCATGGGGACCATCGAATCGGCATGATGCTTGCAGTTGCCGCTGCCATTTCAAAGGGGGAAGTTCAGCTTCAACAGAAAGAAGCTATTTCTGTATCCTATCCGTCGTTTTTTGAGCATTTTGAAAGCCTGATTTCGGAGACGTAAGAAAAGCTGTAAGCGCCTTGCACGCCCCGGCACATCGAGGAGGCAGGCTGCATGCGCTGATAGTTATCAAACTTCGGAATTTTGGACATTCTTGTCATTTAAAAAAGAGCTGATTTCCTGCAGCTCTTTTTCTATTGAATCAGTCATATTTGCGAGAAAAATTCATAGCTTGTCATAAGACCGTTTTAGAGGGTGGTTTTATGACTTATATTATTGAGAATGCAAATATTTTAAAGGAAGACAAGCTGATAAAAACATCACTGCTGATCAAGAATAATGAGATTTCACTGATGCAGGCAGAAATGAGAAGGTTTCAGTTTGCCAGAATGGATGCCGCTGCATTTATTATGGCTGCAGGATTTGTGGTTCTGGATACATCTATACCGCTGGAAAAGCCTTTTATTGAACTCAAAGAGTATTATATAAGGGAGTTCCTATTAAAAGGCTGTACAGCCTTCCTAACAGCCGCACCTGTAAAGCATGAATATTCCATGAAGAGTGACCTGAAATGCTTTAAGGCAAGTTTGTTAAGCAGTCCAATCGATTATATTATTGGTGTTAAGATTCCTGTCCGTCTCCTCACACCTTCATTTATTAGAAGATGCAAGAGGGAAAGGGTTCCTGTTGTTTTTGTTGAAATACAGGATGCAAAGGAGCTTGAAGCTGTACCATGGGGGTGGCTGCGGGAAGCCATGTTTCCTTATAATTGCCCGCTTTCCCCAATCTTTGCAAGCAGGAATGAAAAGGAGAAAAGCAGAATTAATACATTATGGAAAAAAATGATGCAGGAGCAGAAAATCCCTTCCATGCCAAATGAGCTGAATGAACACGAACCGCTATCCCGGTCAGTCCTTTCCAAAGCAGGAATTTACCCGTTAAAAGGAAATATCCATCAGGGTGGTGAAATCAGCTATAATTTATATGAAAAACCTGCAGAAGGTCTTACCGTTGAAGAATCACAGCTGTTTCATTATCATAGAGATAAACTTGCTGTTTCTGTACTGAGGGGGAAAGTGATACGAGCCGGGCAAGAAGTGGTTTTCCGTTCAGGGTCAGGCGAGCATGTTAATATCAGTACGCCAGCTTACTTTAAAATAGCCGATTAGCATTCGAAAGGAATTTAGTATGGATAAAGTAAATAAAATCATTACTCTTTTAGAAAACGGTCATCACGAAGAAGCATTGGAGAGCTATCAGCTAATACTGCTGGATGGTTCACATGAAGAAAGGTTCCTGCTGGCAGAAGAACTGTTCCAGTATGGGTTCCTTGAAGAATCAAAAGCATTATATGAACGTCTTCTGGAAGCATATCCGGAAGAAGGGGAACTGCTCGTTCTGTTAGCTGAAACACATATTGATCTGGGAAATGAAGAGGAAGCCATCCTCGTCCTTGAAAGAATAAATGAGCATGATCCAAGCTTTCCGCAGTCGCTTCTTCTATTAGCAGACCTTTATCAAATGGATGGTCTATTCGAAGTCAGCGAACAAAAGCTGCTGAAAGCAAAAGAAATATTACCTGAAGAAGTAATTGTAGATTTTGCTTTGGGAGAACTTTATGCAGAGCAGGGAAGATTCCTGGAAGCAAAGCGGATTTACGAAAATGTTCTCGGTAAAGAGGAAGTCATTGCGGGGATAAATGTAAATCAGAGAATGGCGGATATTCTCAGCGCAGGAGGAGCATTTGAAGAAGCCCTTCCATATTACGAAAAAGCGCTTGCTGATAAACTGGAGATTAATACCCTTTTCAGCTATGCTTTTACAGCGCTGCAAGCGGGCTTTAACCGTACAGCAATTGAAAAGTTGACAGAACTGAAGGATCTGGACCCCGAGTATCATTCACTGTATTTATATCTTGCCCAGGCATATGAGAGGGAGGAAGAGGCTGGAAAAGGCCTTGAAGCGGTAAAGGAAGGCATTAAACTGGACGAATTTAATAAAGAACTATTTTTCTATGGCGGTAAGCTTGCCCTGAAAAATGGCAATGAAAAAGAAGCTGAAGATATGTTCAGACAGGCTCTTGCACTGGATCCCGAATATGTCCAGGCAGCCATTTATTTAAATAGACTGCTTCTGCAGCAGGAAAGATATGAAGATGTAATCGAGATCACTGATATTTTGAACGAGCTTGAAGAGCCGCAGCTTATATGGGATTCAGCTGTTGCCTTTCAGCATACTGAAGAATATTCAGAGGCATTAAACAAATACCAGCTTGCATATACTTTCTTTAAACAGCAGCCTGATTTTCTTTCAGATTACGGATATTTTTTAGCAGAGGAAGGAAAAAGGGAAGAGGCTGCCGAAATTTTTAATACATTAATCAAACTGGAGCCAGGCAATGAAGAGTACCTCGATGTTCTGGAAAGACTTACTGATGATTTTCTTGATTAAATAAGGAAGCTGTTTTTTTAGCGTAGGGTGCCCTTATTGTAATTTCAGTTAGGCCAAATTTGTCTGTAAGCAGAGGAGGGAATCAAAAATGGCGACCCCTGTATCTGTCAACGAGAAGAAAGATTTTATCCGCTGGTTTTTAAACCATTATCAGCTCAAAAGAAGAGAATGCGTATGGATTCTCAATTATTTGATGAGCCATGACCAGCTTATGGAGAAGGTGCATTTTGTGGAACAGGCACAGTATTGTCCAAGAGGCCTGATCATGTCCGCCCACTGTGTGGATGAAGTTCCTTTCCGTTTTTATAAAGAGAATGTAATGACTACAGATGCGGAGAAGTCCTTCCATGATATCCGCTTAAACAGGGATGAAGAGATTTACATTCAGCTTAATTTCCATGCTTCCAACAAGGCCCATCAGTATGCAGCTGTCATGGAGGAAAATCCCTTTATGCCTAAAACACTTCAGATTAATGAAAAGGACCGGCTGATCGCGGAAAGGTTCCTGACAGAAAGCCTGGAGAAGTTCAGAAGAGAAAAACTCCTTGAGCTGATTGATGAAGCACTGGATAAGCAGGATAAAAAAGCTTTTAACATTTTGACTCAGCAGCTGAATAAATTAGAAACAACCTAAGCCTTGCTTTTATAAAAGCAGGGCTCTTATTTTTGTCTGCGCCCTATAGCGTAATCTGATTTGAAGCACTCTAAGCATTAATGATATATTAAGGGAGGCAAATATATGTAATGGAGTGAATGATATGAAATGGGTATCACAGGATATCGAAATGTTCCTTAAAGAAAAGCAATATGTAGACACTGCAGTTCTGCCGCTCCTTCCAGTATCATTTGGTGATGATATCAAACAGTCTGTAGCCATGACAGAATTTATATCGCTTCTAAGTGTCCAGCTTGAACGGCAATTCAGAGGCCGTCTGATCATGCTTCCTGGCTATGCCTATCTGAAATCAGCAGGGGAAGAAAGCCTGCTCAGCGGCTTGGGTGAATGGGAAGCAGAATTGAAGGCACAGGGATTTAAGCACATATTCCTTCTAACTTCAGATAGCATGTGGAAATCCCTTGAAGACCGCTTGGAAGGAGGTTTGATTTGGCTGCCATCCCTGCCTCTTGAGCATATGGATGAAAACTATCGAAATTCCATTCTGGATGACCAGGTGAAGCAGCTGTTGAATTTATTCGTGCAAAAGTGGCAAAATGGTGAATAGTGTGAATGTTGAGCCGCTCTATTTACATGTTTCGCCAAAGGATTATATTGACCTTACATAAAGATTGATATATCATTGTTATGTCCTAGTTTTATATTGTGTTGAATTTTGTCCGTTGGACTTAACTTCATAATAGAGGGGGGAAAAGTATGAGCAAAAATCGAGTTTCTAGACGTCAATTCCTAAACTATACACTTACTGGTGTAGGCGGTTTCATGGCAGCTGGCATGCTGATGCCGATGGTCCGTTTTGCGGTCGATCCTGTATTGCAGGCAGCTGGTGAGAGTGATTTTATCCCAACAAAGCAAAAAGTGGCTGAAATTACTGAAACGCCAACAAGGGTTGATTACACATTTGAACAGCAGGATGCTTGGTACACATCCGAAGTTACCGGCACTGCTTGGGTTTATAAGGATGAAAAAGGTGAAATTGTAGCATTGTCTCCAGTATGTAAGCATTTAGGGTGCGTAGTCGACTGGAATACTGACAAATCAAACCCTGATCATTTCTACTGCCCTTGCCATGGCGGCCTTTATACAAAGGATGGGACAAACGTTCCAGGTACACCGCCGGTTGCAGCGCTGGATGTATTTCCTTACACAGAAAAAGACGGCTTTTTGTATTTAGGCAAGGCTGAACCGCGAAAGGAGGCGTAATAATTGTTAAACAAAATTTATGATTGGGTAGATGAACGTTTAGATATTACGCCGATCTGGCGGGATATTGCTGACCACGAAGTTCCAGAGCATGTAAACCCTGCACATCATTTCTCTGCATTCGTTTACTGTTTTGGCGGTCTGACGTTTTTTGTAACTGTAATTCAGATTTTATCCGGTATGTTCCTGACAATGTATTATGTTCCGGATATTAAAAATGCATGGGAATCCGTGTATTATCTTCAGAACCATGTTGCATTTGGACAGATTGTCCGCGGAATGCACCACTGGGGAGCAAGTTTGGTAATCGTAATGATGTTCCTACATACGTTACGTGTTTTCTTCCAGGGAGCTTATAAGAAGCCCCGTGAATTAAACTGGATTGTCGGAGTGCTCATTTTCTTCATTATGCTTGCACTTGGACTGACAGGTTACTTATTGCCTTGGGATATGAAAGCCCTTTTCGCTACAAAAGTAACAATCCAGATCGTAGAATCAACTCCGCTGATTGGAGAATATCTGAAAATACTTATTGCCGGACATTCTGATATTGTCGGCGCTCAGACGATCACCCGATTCTTTGCCATCCATGTATTCTTCTTACCGGCTGCACTATTCGGGTTAATGGCTGCCCACTTTATTATGATTCGTAAACAGGGTATTTCAGGACCGTTGTAAGAAATAATTTTTTGATCATTGCAAAAGGAGGGGAAATCGCCCAATGCATCGTGGTAAAGGTATGAAATTCGTAGGTGACTCTCGTGTTCCTGCAGAACGCAAACCGAATATCCCGAAAGACTATTCGGAATATCCAGGAAAAACAGAAGCATTCTGGCCAAACTTCCTGTTAAAGGAATGGATGGTAGGGGCTGTATTCCTTATCGGTTTCCTATGCTTGACAATTGCGCATGAGCCGCCATTAGAAAAAATTGCTGATCCTAGTGATACAGCTTATATCCCGCTGCCAGACTGGTACTTCCTGTTCTTGTACCAGCTTCTGAAATACAGCTATGCTTCAGGACCTTATAATGCAATCGGTGCTTTCATTATACCGGGTCTTGCATTTGGAGCTTTGCTGCTTGCGCCATTCATTGACCGCGGACCTGAACGCCGCCCATCCAAGCGTCCTTTAGCAACTGGCTTCATGCTATTGGCTCTTGCCGGCATCACTTTCCTGACTTGGGAGTCTGTTGCACACCATGACTGGGAAGCTGCTGCACAGCAAGGTAAGATTGTAGCTGAAGTAGAATTTGATAAAGAGGACGAAGGCTACAAGATTTTTGAAGCGAACGGCTGTATTTCCTGCCATGGAGGAGATCTTCAGGGTGGAGCAGGTTCACCTGCACTTGTTGATACTGGATTAACACCTGAAGAAGTTGCTGACATTGCTAAAAACGGTAAAGGCGCCATGCCTCCGGGAATGTTCAAAGGCACTGATGAAGAACTTCAAAAGCTTGCTGAGTTTATTTCTGGCCTTGAAAGCAAATAATTTGTAAAGAAGCTGGCACTGCCAGCTTCTTTTTTATGCACAAAAATTGTTCGGTTTTTTTTACAGGCATTTGGTGTGGTAAAATAATGAAATAATCGTGTACATAGAGAAGGAGAACAAAATATGAAATGGATCTATCCTTTATTAGGCAGCAGAGCTATGCTGATACTGCTACTGGTCATTAACACGGCAGGCACAATTTATGGGTATGTATGGTATAAGTGGCAGCTTGTCGATACACCGCCGATTTTTTTGCCTTTCGTACCGGACAGTCCTACAGCGAGCCTGTTTTTTATGTTTGTGCTTATCGCCTTTCTATTGGGCAAAAATTGGCCGCTGTTTGAAGCGCTAGCTATTGTAACCCTTATTAAATACGGAATATGGGCTGTGGTTATGAATTTGCTCGTTTTTCAGGTGACAGGTGAATTGGATCCTGTAGCGCTCATGCTGATCTTCTCGCATGGTGCAATGGCAGTCCAGGGTGTTTTGTATGCACCATTCTACCGTTTTAAACTATGGCATCTAGTTTTAACAGCAATTTGGACTCTTCATAATGATGTAATTGATTATGTCTTTTTCATGCTGCCGCGCTACCCTATTTTAAATCTTTACACACCGCAAATTGGCTACTTTACATTTTGGCTCAGTATTTTTTCCTTAGGAACCGCTTATTACTTCGTCTTAAGAAAGAATCGGTTTAGTCTGGATATAGTGAAATAGTGCTCCGATTGTCCTAATCCAAACCATTGAGTGATTTGGTTCCTCGTTTGTTTGAAAGAAATATCCTGGCTGGCTGAATTAATTTCTGGTCTAACCTTGTCCCTCTTTTCATATTTATCTAATAGTAATTTGAGGGGGGACAAGTTTAATGAGGCGAAAAGTAATCGCATTCTTATTCATTATTATGTTATTGCCTGGAATGGTGTCTGCGGATAAGACAACACAAATAGATAAATTAGATCAATTATCTAATGAAGCCTTACAGATGGTTAAGCTTCATAGGTATGAGGATGCCAAGAAGCTTTTGGAGTATTTTTCCGAGCAATTTGTTGCTGTGAATGGCAAGGAAAGGCCATTTACAATGGACGAACTCCGGATTATTACAGTCTCTCATGATGATGCTGTACAAGCTGCTGTCAATACATCAATGAGCCATGAAGAACGGCTGAATCATGCAACAAAGTTCCGCCTGGTTATGGATGCAATCTCCTCAAAGTATCAGCCTTTGTGGACCGAAATGGAGAAGCCGATTATGACAGTATTTGGAGAAGTTAAGGAAGCGGCATACAGAGGCAATAACGAGAACTTTCATTCACATTTGAATTCCTTTTTGTCTTTATATGAGGTTATTTATCCCAGTTTAAAAATTGATGTTGATGCCGAAAAGGTACAAAAACTGAACGCACGCATTAATTTTATCGATCATTATCGGCCGCAGGTGCTTTCTCAGCAGGCAAGTCAGCAGGAGCTGGCGGCATTGGAAAATGATCTGCAGACAATCTTTGATGAAATGACAGAAGATGAAACGGACCCATCCCTTTGGTGGGTAATCATTTCAACCGGGAGTATTATCATTATTACATTATCTTACGTAGGCTGGAGAAAATATAAGGGAGACAGGGCAAGACAAAAAAACAGATCGTGATAAGAAAAGAGGAAGCGCCTTGCCCACAAAGGAACGCAGACTAAGAACGCCACGTCCTCCTAAAAGCTTCGCTTTCGGTCGTGCGATGTTTTTGCTGACGAAGCCTACATTGTCCTGTGTGCCTCAAGCACAAGACGAGCCTCATGAAAAGGTGTTCTTTGCCTTTTTGGGGGGAGTCCCCGAAATGTGGAGTCCCTAGGAGCCGCAACTAGACAAACCGAAAAGTGGAGGCGACTGCCCAGGGACGACAGGCATAAGATGGTTCCTGTAAGAAGGTGTTTTTCCTTCTGGAAGGAAACGGCTTATGACCCCGAGTCTCTAGGAGCCGTAACTAGACAAGCTTGTGACCTCCAGGGGGTAGGTGCTGTAGCTAGACAGTCCTCGAAGTTCAAAAATTTCTACACCCTTATTTTTGAACAAAAAGAATAATTGAGCGTCTTTTCCGTTTTGCAATAAAGGAAAATGGGAAAAAGATAATTAGAACTACTCATATGCTGGAGAGAAAAGCCAGCGGTTAAAATTCAACATGATCAGCTTGATGGGAGGTAACAAAATGGGAGGATATCTCATTTATTTTGCAATAATTATTCTTGTTCCGCTCTGGGCACAAATGAAAGTAAAGGGAGCTTACAGCAAATATTCAAAAGTTCCTTCATCCACACAAATGAGAGGTGCTGAAGTAGCCAGAAGAATCCTGGATAAAAATGGCCTATATAACGTTGGCGTGGAAGAGACCAGGGGACATTTAACGGATCATTATGATCCGCGTTCTAAAACTGTCAGGCTATCAGCAACAAATTATCACGGCCATTCAGTGGCAGCAGCTGCCATTGCGGCCCATGAGGTTGGCCATGCAATTCAGGATAATCAGGATTACGCTTTTCTGCGTTTTCGCCATGCGCTTGTGCCTGTTGCAAATCTTGGTTCAAACTTCTCCTGGATTCTGATCATGATCGGTTTTTTTGCAGGATTGAGCGGAATGGTGCTGCTGGGAATTATCTTTATGGCAGCTGCAGTGGTATTCCAGGTTATCACTCTTCCTGTGGAGTTCAATGCTTCTAATCGTGCAATGGATCAGGTAGTGTCCCTCGGAATTATCAGAAACGATGAAGAACGGGAAACAAAAAAAGTTTTGAATGCAGCTGCATTGACATATGTGGCGGCAGCAGCTGTTGCTGTGCTGGAATTGCTGCGTTTAATCCTTATTTACACAGGTATGACAAGATCCGAGTAAGAAAAGCTGCTAGATAGTTATCTTAAAAAAGCCGGCTAGTGTTAATGTCCCCTTTAAGTAGACATTCAAAAAAACCTTCATGTTACCATGGAGGAAAGAATGCTACTTGGAGGGGATTTTTTCTATGGCAAAGAAAGGACAAACTTTTAATAGCTATTCGGAGGAGTTTAAACATAATGCCGTCATGAGATACGTGAATGGGTCTAAGAGCTATAAAGTGTTGTCAGAAGAATTGGGAATTCGTCACTGCAGCCAGCTTAAAGTGTGGGTTAAGAAATGGAAAGATGGAGTACCGTTTGATGAGCGTAAAGGAGTCTCTAACCCTTTAAAAGGCAGGCCTAGGACTAAATTCAAATCGGTTGAAGAGGAAAGAGATTATTTAAAAGCACAGGTTGAATTTCTAAAAAAGCAGTATCCAAATCTGGTAAAGGAGGAGAAAACATACCCAGAAGAATAAAATATGAACTGGTTGATGAGTTAAGGGGGACCTATCCGGTCTCCTGGCTGCTGGAGATTGCCTATATCAAACCGGCTAGCTATTACAAATGGAAAAAAACGAATGTTAAACGGGAAGAGAAGGCTAAGGATGAACAAGACATTCGAGAGCACATTTTGGGGATTCATTTCATGCATCCTGAATTTGGCCGGCCTCGTATTACAGATGAATTAAATGAA
>Ga0180215_1005114_pt1 | contig 11351 bp, 10 predicted proteins | sample eDN3rd37CBELigBY_FD_128871 | JGI IMG/M metagenome (GOLD analysis project Ga0180215, IMG submission 128871) | Enriched backyard soil microbial communities from Emeryville, California, USA - eDNA 3rd pass 37_C BE-Lig BY (version 2) (version 2) | ecosystem: Environmental > Terrestrial > Soil >...
CATGCACGAACTGATGCCGCACAGCAGCTTCGCCACGATCGAGGGCGCCGGGCACACCCCCAGCCTGGAGCAGCCCGAGGAGTTCGACCGCGTCCTCGGCGCGTTCCTGGCCGGGCTGCAGTAGCACCCGCTCCCTTCCGGACAGGGCCTCCGGAGCAGGGCCCGCAAAAAAATTTCCGGTCCATGTCGATTCCTGTCCGTCCCGTTCGACGAGGATAGTGAAAGGACGCACACGGCGTCCTTCCGAACCAAGGAGAGTGCCGTGAAGTACATGTTCATCATGCGGGCCACCGACGAAGCCATCGAGGCCTCCAAGCAGATCCCGTTCGAGGAGATCCTCAACAGCATGGGCGCCTACAACGAATCGCTCATCAAGGCCGGGGTCATGCTGGCCGGGGAGGGCCTGGCGGATGTCTCGGAAGACACCAACTTCGTCGTCGACTTCTCGCAGGATCCGCCGATCGTCACCGACGGGCCCTACGGCGAGACGCACGAACTGTTCAACGGGTTCTGGATCGTGCAGGTGGCCTCGAAGGAGGAGGCCGCGGAGTGGGCCAGCCGCTGCCCGCTGGGCCCGGGATCCAAGCTCGAGGTGCGCCGGGTGACCGAGGCCGCGGACTTCGCGGACTTTGCCGGCAATGAGTACATCCAGAAGGAAGAGGGCTGGCGCGCGCAGGAGGCAGACCTGCGCGCGCAGAACGGCTAGGGCCGGAGGCGGCGGTGGACAGCGTGGAGCAGGCCGAAGCGGCCAGGCGCCGGCTCGAGGCGCTGTGGCGCATCGAGGGCGCCCGGATCGTCGCCGTGCTGGCGCGGGTGACAGGCGACGTCGGGCTCGCCGAGGACCTGGCGCAGGAAGCGGCCGCCGACGCGCTGGCCCAGTGGCCGGCCTCCGGGATCCCGGCCAACCCCGCCGCCTGGCTCACCACCGTGGCCCGGCGCAAGGCGATCGATGCCTGGCGCCGGGACGCACGGCTCGACGAGCGCCACCGCGCCATCGCGCGCCGGTTGGAACAGGAGGCGGCGGACGGGACCGGGTGGGAGCCGCTGGACGATGACGTACTCCGGCTGGTGTTCACCGCCTGCCACCCGGTCCTGTCCCGCGAGGCGCAGGTGGCGCTGACGCTGCGGGTGGTCGGCGGCCTGGCCACGCCCGAGATCGCGCGGCTGTTCCTGCTGCCCGTCCCGACGGTGCAGCAGCGGATCGTGCGGGCCAAGAAAACCCTCGCCGCGGCGCGGGTGCCCTTCGAGGTGCCCGCGCCGGAGGAATGGGGCGCACGGCTGGGCGCGGTCCTGGCGGTGGTGTACCTGATGTTCACCGAAGGGTACGCCGCCACGTCCGGGGACCGTTGGATCCGGACCGACCTCGCCGCGGAGGCCCTGCGGATCGGGCGCATCCTGGCCGGGCTGGTGCCGCGCGAGCCAGAGGTCCACGCGTTGGTGGCCCTGATGGAATTCCAGGCTTCCCGCTTCCCCGCCCGCACCCGGGCCGACGGCACGCCCATCCTGCTGGCGGACCAGGACCGCACCCGGTGGGACCGGGCCCAGATCGGCCGCGGCCGGGCCGCCCTGGCCCGGTCCGACGCCCTGGGCCGGGGCCGGGGCAGCTACGCCCTGCAGGCCGCCATCGCCGAATGCCATGCGCTGGCGCCCAGCGTCGCGGCGACGGACTGGGCGCAGATCGTGCTGCTGTACGAGGCGCTGGGCCGGATCGCGCCGGGCCCCGTCGTCGAACTCAACCGTGCCGTGGCGGTGTCCATGGCCTCCGGGCCGGGGCCCGCACTGGAGATCGTGGACAGGCTCGCCGCCGGCGGAGCGCTGCGCGGGTCCCACCTGCTGCCCGGTGTCCGCGCGGAACTGCTGGCCCGGCTCGGCCGCACGAACGAGGCCCGCGCCGAGTTCGCTGCCGCCGCCGCGCTGGCCGGCAACGAACGCGAGCGGGAGGTGCTGGCGGCCAAGGCCGCGGGCCTCTGATTTCGGGCAAAACGGTTTCCATCAGAACCAGGACAGTTCCGGCAGGCAGCAGGAGTGCCAGACCGGTCCATATGCCGGTGGTCCCGGCAGGTGGAGGAAGATCCAGGAATCCATGCCAGCCCCGGCGTTCCGAGAAGGCAGCTGCTCCAGTCGTCCCGTCGGGTCGACCGGTCCTTGCGGGTCGCCGCCCTCAACGCGGCCGGCACCGGCAAGGCCTCCCTGCCCGCCTCCACCACCCCGCGCACGGTCCCCGGCGCGCCGAAGATTACCGGGATCACCGGTGCGAACAGGACCCTCACGGTCACCGTTGAGGCTCCCGCATCCGACGGCGGCAGCGGCATTACCGGATACGAATACTCCCTGGACGGCGGGGATACCTGGCACAGCACCGGCACCGCGAACCCTCTGGTTATCGGCGGCCTGAAGAACGGCACGGGCTACGAGGTGCTGATCAGGGCGGTCAGCGCGGCCGGCCCCGGGGCTTCGGCAAAGCCCCATACGGCCCAGCCGGTGCTGCAGCCGGTCCCGGACGCCGACGGAAATGAACACCCCGACCTGGCGGCCGGAACGACCACGGTCCTTGTCGACGGCGTCCCGCGCGAAGCCCGCGTCGCCACCAATCACGGCATCCGGCACGTGGACGGGGACGGCTTCAGTATAGAGCTCGAGGCCCAGGACGCTGACGGCGACCGGCTCAACAGCGATGCTGCCGGGCGATTCATCGTCACCGAGGACGGCACGCTGCAGATCCGCGGCACCGGGTTCAAAGCCGGCAGCAGTACCGACGTCTGGCTGTTCTCCACCCCGTACCTGCTCGGCGAAGTCAAGGTCGCACAGGACGGCACCTTCAGCGGCTCCTTCCCGCTGCCCCAGGGAATCAAGACCGGTCGGCACACCACCCAGCTGAACGGCCTGTCCAGCCAAGGAAACCTGCGCAGCGTCTCCACCGGCCTCGTAGTCCTGCCGGCCGAGGCCACCTCTGAAACAGGGTCGGGCAGGGACAGCCAGGACCCGGCCGGCGACGACCGCAACGGCACCGGCGACGACCGGAACCACGCCGGTGACGGCCTGAGCGACGCAGCCCAGACCCCGGACCAGCCCGGCCTGGCCTACACCGGTACCCGGCTCGGCGGGATCGCCCTGCTCGGAGCCGTGCTGCTGGCAGCAGGCGCTACCGGGATCATCCTGGCACGGCGCTGGCACGGTTCCTCCCACCGCTGACTTGGCGCAACGAAGCCGGGGGTACCGGGCAGGTTCCATCGTCCGGTACCCCCCCCCCGGCTTTTGCCGCCCAAGGGCCGCCCGTGCTGCACCGGGAGGTCCCGTGTCCCGCTCTGACCCGCGCTTATCCGAGACGGGCCGGTTGCGGTACGGTGGCTGCGTGAGGATCCGGCCGGCGCCGATGAACCGGCCTGGGTCTTGCGGTGGGTACCGTGGCCGGCTCCGGGAAGGAGAGGCCCCATGTTCGACCTCGGCCCCGCGGCGCAGGAGATGAGCCGGCTGGTATCCGGCGTCCGGGACGACCAACTGCGCTGCCCGACCCCGTGCTCCGAGTGGACCGTGGCCGACCTGCTCGCCCATGTGCACCAGTTTGCGACGGTCTTCACCCAGAACGCGCGCAAGGAGCAGGTGCGGCCGCCGGAGGATCCCGCCACCGACTGGCGCGCGGCGATTCCCGGCCGGCTCGAGGAGCTGGCGCGCGCCTGGGACGAGGAACCGGCCTGGCAGGGCCGGGTCTCGGCCGGCGGCATCGAGATGGACGCAGCGGACAACGCCGTGGTCGCGATCGAGGAGCTGACGATACACGGCTGGGACCTTGCCCGGGCCACCGGCCAGGACCTCCGCGTCGAGGACGCCGGCCTGGACCAGCTGGACCGGTTCTTCGAGCTCTTCGGCCCGCATACCGGCGCCGGTGACGGGCCGTTCGGCCCCGCCGCGGATCCGCCCGAACGTGCGACGCGGTTTGAGGTCATCCTCGCACGCACCGGCCGCGACCCCTCGTGGGAGGCACCGGGCTGATTGCCCACACCGGTGCGCCCGCAGGCTGCGCCGGAATGATGCCGCCGTCCACGGCAGCAAAGGATGCCCACGTCATCCCACATGCCGACAAACGGCCAGTGCCAAGGTGTCGCACAGCGGGGCAAACCGCTGCCAAGTCTCCCGTTTCCTGGACGACAGGACCGTCAGGGCAGACGTAACCCGGGCAGGAATCGATACCTTAGTCCTGGGTGGCCGGGACCCTTTTCCTTTCCATGGTCCCGGCCGCTGCTCTGGAACTACTCATTCAAGAGCAGCGCGCGGATGCAGGTTTCCAGCCCTGTCCAGCTCGAGGATAGCGTCGAGGCGCAACCTTCGGAGGAAGGCAAAATCATGGCTGACCACGACCAACGCCCCTCGGTAGACGTTCAGTGCGTCGGTGAGCTGGTCGACGCTTGTGGTGTCCAGGTTGTTCGTCGGCTCGTCCAGGACCAGCAGCTGGGCCGGTGGTTCCGCGAAGAGCAGCTGCGCCAGGCACACCCTGAACCGTTCCCCGCCCGAGAGCGTCGAGACGGGACGGTCCACACTCTCCCCTCGCAGCAGGAGCCCGGCCAGCCGGTTCCGGATTGCCCCAGGGGGTGTTTCCGGAGCGGCGGCCCGCACGTTCTCCAGTGCGCTGAGTGCCTCATCGAGCCCGTCGAGCCGCTGTGGCAGGTATACGATCCTGTCGGTATGCGGCTTCGCGGCGCTGTTTCCGCCCCGTTCCGGGACCTGGCCCAGAAGCTGCCGAAGCAGCGTCGTTTTGCCGGACCCGTTCGGGCCTACCAGGGCCATACGCTCCGGTCCCTGGATGATGTACGCATGCTCACCGGTGCGGAGCTCTGCGATTTTGCGGCCACGGGGCACTGCCGGATCCGGTAGCTCCAGCCGGATATGTTCATCCTCGCGGATTCTTGCCTCGGCTGCCTCCCGGGATTCCTCGGCAGCGCGGACCTTGCCGTCGAAGGTGCTGCGCATGGCACCTGCCGAGACTTGGGCTTTGCTGGCCAGACTGCCGGCGAGGATGCGTGGCAGGCCTCCATCGCGCTGGGCGGTTCTGGCTGTGCGCGCCCGCCGTGCCAGCTTTGTTTCGGCTTCGATGCGCTGCTTCTTCTCCGCCTTCAGCGCCTGCTCGGCCGTCCTGTGCGCCTGGAGAGCTGCCTGCTGCTCCCGTTCCAGCTGCGCTTTCCACTCACCGTAGGGGCCGCCGAAAGTCCTCAGCTCTCCGGCGTGCAGTTCCGCCGTATGGTCCATCTGCTCCAGCAGCCCGGCATCATGGCTGACCACCACCAGTGTGCCTGCCCAGGAGTCGATGAGGCCGGAGAGCATGGCGCGCATGTCTCTGTCGAGGTTGTTCGTGGGCTCATCCAGGAGGGTGATCTCGTTGCGGGCCAGCCGCAGCCCGAGGATGGCGATCAGCATCGCCTCCCCACCGGAGAGCCGCCCCACGGGCCGGTTCAGGTCCGCTGCGGCAAAGCCGATCTCGTCAAGAACCTCCTCGGCCCGGGCCTCGATGTCCCAGTCATCGCCGACGACGTCGAAATTGCGTGCGTCCGCGTCTCCGGCTTCAATAGCCCGCAGCGCGGACAAGGTCTGCGCGATGCCCAGCAGGTCCGCGACGGTAGCGTGCTCGTGCAACGTGAGGTTCTGGGGAAGATAACCCACATTTCCGGCAGCGGTGACCTCCCCGTCCGTCGGAGAGAGTACGCCCGCGATGAGCTTCAGCAGGGTGGACTTGCCTGTACCGTTCCTGCCGACAACGCCGGTGCGGCCGCTGTCGATCACGCCGTTGATCCCGGAGAGCACCGTGCTGCCATCGGGCCAGGCGAACGTGAGGCTGTTCAGTACCACGGAGGATTTGAGTGACATGAGATTGGATTCCTTCCTACGACGCCGCCTGCACACGTGCCCCTGCCTCGATCTCAGGCGCCGGGCCCGGCCGGGCCGGAAAACGCCGGAACAAAAAAGGATTACTGAGACGGAAGGCATTGGTGACGGGCGTCAGGGCTTTCACCGGGAAACACACAAGCCCGCTGCAATGACGCGCCCGGCAAGCAGAGGTCCGGGAACGGGAACAGGCTGGGAATGTGAGTCCGGCAGCGAGGCGGGCCTCTCCGCGGCCCATCCGATGGAATGGCTCAACGATGCACCACGAGCGGCGGCGGATTGAACGCTGCGGCAACAAGGGCAGCACGGCTCCCGGAGTTGCCACGAAGCACCCTCTGCAGAAGTACGCCGCCCGGGACTTGGCGGCTAGAGTCTGTCAACCTCGATCAGCATCGGCCCAGAATATCAGGTCCGGCCCGCCGCCACCCCGGCACCAGGGCTGCATCTCCGCAACACCGATAACAACGCATATGTATTCCGAAGCCCGGACCCAGGGGGCATCGGCCACCCTACAGAACCGTAATAAGCGTACACATCTTTTGCTTAAATAGGTTTAGGTGTGCCTTACTGGAGGGCGACCGTCCCGGAAGGATCACCCATGAGCTCGACCCCGCACACTTCCCCGGCACCCGCGTCATTGGCCGCCAATCTGCGAGCCGCCCACGCCCGGTCGGTAACGCGCCGTATCCTGGCGGGCGAGGGCGCGATCGAACTCACGGCGTACCGGGCCGGCGAAACGCTCTCCTCCGCGGTTCACGGCGTCTCCCGCTCCGGGCAGCTGGTGGTCGCGGATATCCCCAACCTCTTCCATTCGCTCGGCGGGTTCCACACGGCCGATGACATCGAGGTGCGCGCGGATATCGTCAAGGACTCCGCCGACCACAGCCTCGCCCTGCGTCTGGCGTCGCTGCACCTGCTGGGCACGCTGCGCTGGTGCCGGGACACGGAAGAGGTGGGCGCGCTGGGCCTGCAGGGGCAGCTGGCGGATCTCGTCCATGACGTCGGACCGCGCGTGCGGGTGGGCGTGATCTCCACCGAACGGATCCTGCTGCACGACTGCTCCGGCGTCACCGCCTATGGCGCTGCCATCCTGGCCGAAGCCGCCACCAGGGCCCCGTCGACCGACGCCCTGCATGAAGCCGTCATGTCCACCGCCGCCGAGACCCTGGCGGACGTCGCCGATGCCGTGCTGGACGACGGACTCCCCGGCTGGACGCAGCGGCTCGACTTGCCGGAGGACACAGCCCTCGTCGCCGATCCGGCGCACTGTGTGGACGTGGACCGGCACTGCGTAACCCTGGCACGCTTCACCGGAGACCAGGGCTGGGTGGTGCAAGTGCCGCTGCCGCCCCGTGCCCCGTCAGCGCAGGACGGCGTCATCGCCTGGCGCCATCTCCTCGACTCCCTGCCCACCCGGCGCATCGCTGCTTCCCGGCCCTGAGCACGCGCCCATAGCAGGCAAGCAGGCTGCGCCGGTTCAGGCGCGCCTGGCGTGCGGCGGGGTCAGGCGACCGTATAGGTGGCGCAGGTGGCGGTGTCGGTGACCTCGATGCCTTCGGCGGTGCACATCAGGTCGCTGTTGTAGGAGCATTCAAGCCGGTGGCACGCACCCACACGGCCAGCATCGGTAGTAACAGGCCGGCGGGCATCCAACTGCACGAAGGTGCCGCAGGAGGCCTGGGACTCGGACCCGGCGATCGTGATGGCCAGCGCGTTGCAGTCGTCGTTGTTGTTGAAGGAGCAGGAGGTGGTGGCGCAGGAGCGCACGGCAGTGGTCATGGTGCTCATCCTTGTCAATCCAGGCCCAAGCCCTCGTGCCCGGGCGATGAATCAAGAGTATGCTCCCCTGTGGCGCGCGCAAGCAAGGTCGCCCGCATGGCCTTCAGAAATGTGCCGATGCGTGTGCGCCCGGAAACGGCTTTGCCGCCCCGTCGCCGCCGTGAGTTCCCAAGCTCCAGGCCGCGCGCAGGCCGCGGGCGCTGCAGGAACTGCCGGTTTTTCCCGGCGGCCTGGTCGACAATGCCGTCAGTGGTGGTGATCTCTGCGTGCGGGCCTGGGCTGATTGGCATGAAGGTGATGAGGAGGAATGTGCCCGACCAGGAGCCTGTCTCGGCAGGGATCATGCAGAGGCAGGCTCCTGGCCCCGGTAACTCCGGATCCTGTTAAGTGCCGGCTGCCGGGCTGGACGCCGTCACCGGGTCGGCATCCAGCCGGGACAGATAGCCGGCCAGGGCCCGGTAGCCGAAGGTCCACGGCGGCAGTTCCTCGGTGGGGTGGGTCGTGTTGACCAGGGCGCCGAGGTGGGGGCTGCTGATGGTGACGACGTCCCCGGGTTCGTGGGTGAACCCTAGCCCTTCCGCACCGCGGTCCTGGGTGGGCGCGAAGAGGGTCCCGGTAAACAGGACGAACCCGTCCGGGTACTGGTGGTGCCTGCCGCAGGCTGCCCGGATCAGTTCCTCGAACGGACGGCTGATCCGTTCGAGGCTGTTGCGCCCGTCCAGCCGGTAGCCTCCTTCGCCCTCCACGGTCAGGCTGATTTCCTCGGTGCGCAGGGTCTCGAGCGTGAAATCGCCGTCGAAGAGCCGGATGAACGGGCCGATGGCGCAGGAGGCGTTGTTGTCCTTGGCCATGCCCAGCAGCAGTGCACTGCGCCCTTCGACATCGCGCAGGTTCACGTCATTGCCCAAGGTGGCGCCCCGGACCCGGCCGCCGGAATCGAGGACGAGCACCAGTTCCGGTTCGGGGTTGTTCCAGGAGGAAAAGGCAGGAATGCCGATCCGGGCGCCGAAGCCCACCGAGGACAGTACGGGGGCCTTGGTGAAGACTTCCGGATCCGGGCCGAGGCCGACCTCCAGGTACTGGGACCACATGCCCTGGGCGGTGAGGATCTCCTTGGCCTGCAGCGCCTCCGCGGAGCCGGGACGGAGCGAGGTGATGCTGCCGCCCAGTGCCGCCCCGACGAGTGCGCGCACCTCGGCCGCACGGTTGAAGTCCCCGCCGCACCGCTCCTCGATAACCCGCTCCACCATGCTTTGCACGAAGGTCACGCCGCAGGCCTTGATCACCTGCAGGTCGATGGGGGCCAGCAGACGGGGCCGGCTGTCGTCCGGGGCGAGGGCGGCGTCCACGAGGTCGGCAAGCTGCCAGCGGGGCCCGGACTCGTACCGGGCCACCGCCCCGGCGGGGTTGTCCTCGTCGAGCAGGTCCGCGACGGTGCGGACGCCGTCGGTAAGGTCGAAGACGTCATTGCCGCGCACCGAGACCACCCGCGGTCCGCCTGACTGCGGGTCCCAGACCCGCCCGACCAGGACGGCCGACGTGCTGTCGGCGGGCAGAATCTGCTGTAGCTGGATCGGTTCCATCAGTTTTCCCTTTCTTCGCGGGCCGGTTCCCAGTTCCCGTCGACCCGGCGGATGATCCCCCAGGGGTTCTCATCCTGCAGCGGCGCGGGCAGCTGGGACGGCGGGAAGGAGTCGTAGGCCACCGGGCGCATGAACCGCCCGATGGCCGCGGTTCCGACGGAGGTGGTGTTGGCCGAGGTGGTGGCCGGATAGGGGCCGCCGTGGTGCTGGGCATAGCTGACCGTCACCCCCGTCGGCCAGGCATTCCAGAGCAGCCGGCCGGCGCGCTCACGCAGCACCGCCAGCAGTCCGGCCAGGTCCTCGTCGGGTTCGGCCTGGACGGTAGCGGTCAGCTGCCCTTCCAGCAGGGCGGCGAGCGCGGCCAGGTCCGTCCCGGGTTCGTACCGGATCACCAGCGTGGCGGGCCCGAACATTTCCTGCTCAAGCAGCTCCGGCCGCTGCCGCACGGCCTCCGCGGTGGTCAGCAGCACCGTGGGCCGCGGCGCCTCAGCCTGGTCTCCGGGCACCAGCACCTCCACACCGGGCATCGAGCGCACCGCTTCCAGGGCCTGGTCGAACCCTTGGCGCAGTTTCGGGCTCAGCAGAGGTGCGCCCTGCCGGCCCTGCAGCTCGCGCTGCAGCAGCGCAGCGGCTTCCTCCGTATCCTGCACCGGTGCGAAGAGCAGGCCCGGCTTGGTGCAGAACTGTCCCATGCCCATGGTGAAGGAGCCCGCATACCCGGCCAGGATCTCCTCCCGGCGGGTGGCCCAGGCCTTTTCGCTGACGAACACGGGGTTGATGCTGCCGAGTTCGCCGTAGAACGGAATGGGGACCGGCCGGCGGCTGGCCCGGTCGAACAGGGCCCTCCCCCCGGCGGTCGAGCCGGTGAATCCGATCGCCTTGACCAGCGGATGGTCCACCAGGACCTCCGCCGCCTGCCGGCCGGTGATGGTCGAGAACAGGCCGCCGGGGGCACCTGCGGCTTCGAGGGCCGCCTCGACGATGGCGCCGGTGCGCAAGCCCAGCTGCAGGTGGCCCTCGTGGACCTTGTGCACGACGGCGCAGCCGGCGGCCAGCGCCGAGGCGCTGTCCCCGCCCATCACGCTGAAGGCGAAGGGGAAATTGGAGGCGCCGAAAACCCCGACGACCCCCAGCGGGGTGTTGACCCGGCGGATGTCCGGCCGGGGTCCCATCCCCCAGGAGGGATCGCTGTGGTCGATCGTGGCATCCAGGTGTTCGCCCTTGACGGTTTCACTGATGAAGAGCCGCAGCTGGAATACCGAGCGCTTGAGTTCGAAGCGCAGCCTTGCTTCGTCCAGGTGTGTTTCCTGCCGGCCCAGGCCGACCAGTTCGTCGGCGTGGCCTTCCAGGGCCGCGGCGACCGCTTCGAGCCAGGGGGCGCGTTCGCGTGGAGCCAGCCCGCGGGCCTGCTCGTAGGCGGCATGGGCCGCGGTGATCAGGGCATTGGCCTGTTCGGCGGTGGTGCTCATCGCTGGTTTCCTCCTGTTGTTACTGTCTGTTCCTGGATTTCCTGCCAGCCGCGGCCCGCCGGAAAGGCCCAGCGTTCGCGCGAGGCGGCCAGCATTTCCGCACTGGTACCCGGTGCCGACGGGGCGAGGTAACGGGCCTGCTCGAGCCGGACCGGATCGCGGAAATGTTCGTGGAGATGATCGACGTACTCGATCATCCGGTTCTCCATGCTGCCGCTGACGGCCGCATAGTCGAAGAAAGAAAAGTGCTGGACCAGCTCGCACAGGCCGACTCCCCCGGCATGGGGGCACACGGGAGTGTCGAACCGGGCGGCCAGCAGCAGGTTGGCGATGTTCTCGTTCACCCCCGCGACGCGGGTCGAGTCGATCTGCATCACGTCGATGGCGTCGGCCTGGAGCAGCTGCTTGAAAACGATGCGGTTGGCGACGGCCTCGCCGGTGGCCACCTTCACCGGGGAAACACCCTTCCGGATCAGGGCATGTCCGAGGATTTCGTCGGTGCTCGTCGGTTCTTCGATCCACCACGGGTCGTACTCGGCCAGGGCGTTGACCCAGTCAATGGCTTCATCCACTTCCCAGCGCTGGTTGGCGTCGATGGCGACTTTGATCCCGTAGCCCACCGCCTCCCGCACCAGGCGCATCCGCC
>Ga0180215_1005116_pt1 | contig 11347 bp, 8 predicted proteins | sample eDN3rd37CBELigBY_FD_128871 | JGI IMG/M metagenome (GOLD analysis project Ga0180215, IMG submission 128871) | Enriched backyard soil microbial communities from Emeryville, California, USA - eDNA 3rd pass 37_C BE-Lig BY (version 2) (version 2) | ecosystem: Environmental > Terrestrial > Soil >...
CTAAACGTGACTGATAAGCCTGCTTCAGGTGCTAAAGGATGGGATGCTTACACCCCACCTGGTCCAAAGCGTCATGGATTTCAGCATTGGTACTCATACGGTGCCTGGGACGACCACTTATCTCCACATTACTGGGGGGATAGTCCGGAAAAGATAAAAGTCCAACAATGGTCCGTTGAACATGAAACAGATAAAGCAATTGAGTTTATTGAAAAACGGGATCAAGAGAAAGCTTTTGCACTCTTTATTTCGTGGAATCCACCACACAGCCCATTTGACCAAGTGCCGGATAAATACCGAAAAGTATATGAAGGAATGGATCTCAAGTTTCGTAAGAATGTAGAGATTCGTGATCCACTATTGGTTCATACCGGAGAACATGTTGATGGCGGAGAAGAGAAGTTAAAGGAAAATCAACTTAATTATTTTGCTGCTATAACTGGAATAGATGAGCAGTTTGGTAGAATTCTAGAATTATTAAAAGAAAAAAACTTAAATGAAAATACCATTGTGGTACTCACATCCGACCATGGAGAGATGATGGGTTCACATGGTCTAATGGCGAAGCATGTATGGTATGAAGAATCAATCGGAGTACCATTTATCATCCGCTGGCCTAATAAAATACCAAAGGCAAAATCAGAAGTGTTGTTAAATACGGTTGACATTATGCCAACGATTTTATCATTAATGAATTTGGTAGCACCAGATTCGGTTGAGGGAACAGATTTATCTGATTTTATCATTAAGCAAACGAATGAAGGCCCAGAATATGCGTATATTAGCTGCTATCCTGGAAGAAAAGAAGCCTTGGAGCAATTCCAAGAAGCAGGAGTAAGTAATCTCGCCTATGGATGGCGCGCAATAAGGTCGAAAGAATATTTGTATGTGATTCACAATGGATATTCTCCGGAAGATGTACAAAAAAGGTTGTTTTATAAGTTAATGGAGGATAAATTTCAACAACACCCAGAAGCAATTAGGGAGCCAGTCAAACACCCAATCGTATCGAAACTAGAGGGGAAATTATGTGACTGGTTAAATGAAATGAACGATCCATTTTTACTATATCATGTGAAAAAGGTGGTAGAACAATGACTGTAAGTGTAAATGAGGTACATACGGAAAAAATTTTAAATAAAGAAAGATTTGAACAGAAGTCTAACGTAAACAGAGCATTTGTTGAAAAAGCAATTGACCATGTATTAGCAAAAATCGATCAAAGCTTAGATGAGTTTACTGATTTCTTTCCCGATTCAAATAGTGAAAATCTGGTCTATAAACCAATCGAAAACGTAGAGTGGACGACAAGCTTCTGGACTGGAATGCTTTGGCTAGCTTATGAATGGACTGGTGATGAGAAATATCGAAAAGTTGCAGAAAAACAGCTTGATAGCTTTGTAGAACGATTAGAAAAGCGAATTGAAGTTGATCATCATGATTTAGGATTTCTATATTCGCTGTCATGTGTGAATGCATATCAATTAACTGGGAATGAAAAGGCAAAAGAAACAGCCATTAAAGCGGCTGACCTATTAATCACTAGGTATTACGACAAAGCGGGTATTATCCAAGCATGGGGAAATCTAAATGACCCTGCAGAGCGTGGCAGAATGATTATTGATTGCAATATGAATCTACCATTACTCTATTGGGCATCAGAAGTTACTGGTGATAAAAAATACCATCAGATTGCCGAAACACATGTCAAACAAGCAGCTAAATATATTGTGAGGGAAGATGCATCAACATTCCACACTTATTATATGGATCCAGAAACTGGTAAGCCGTTGTATGGAAATACAAGACAAGGATATTCAGATGATTCTTGTTGGGCCCGTGGCCAAGCATGGGGTATTTATGGTTTTCCTTTAAGTTACTCCTATACAAATGATTGGAGTTTAATTGAACTAACGAAAAAACTCACAAACTACTATTTAAACAGAATCCCTAAAGACTACATTTGCTATTGGGATTTGATATTTACTGATGGTGAAGAAGAAAGAGATAGTTCTGCTGCAGCTATAACAGTTTGTGGATTACTAGAATTAACAAAGTATTTACCACTAACTGATGAAGATAAGAAGTTATATGAAAATGCAGCGTTATTGATGGTTGAATCACTTTATGAAAATTATCGAACTGAAATTGACAGTGAAGCAAATGGAATTCTCAAACACGCTGTCTATTATAAAGGGGGAGGCCGCGGAATCGATGAAAGCTGTATTTGGGGAGATTATTATTATTTCGAAGCCCTCATTCGATTAGCAAAAGATTGGAAAAAGTACTGGTAAGAATAAATTAGTTGGTTAAATATAATGCCTACCACATGTAGAAAAGGAGACAAAGGATATGGGAATATACGACAGTAAATTATATAGGGCAATGGATTTTATCATGAATACCTTCTTATTAAATTTAATTTGGATTCTTATGTGTATTCCCATTATCACGATTTTCCCAGCAACAGCAGCTATGTTTGGTGTCATTCGTAAGTGGAAAAGAGAAGGCGAAATCAAAATATTCGCCTCCTTTTTCCGTTTTTTTAAAGAAAATGTAAAACAGGGAATCGTCCTCGAGTTAATCTGGTTATTTATCGCCTTTCTTTTTATAGTTAACTTTAATTTTACAAACCAAATTCCTTCAAATGTGAAGTATGTGTTATTTGCAGTTTACTTTCTGGTCTTAATCCAATTTATCTTTATCACTCTGTATATATTCCCAGTCATGGTTCAATACAAAGTAACTTGGATCCAGACGATTAAAAACTCACTTATTCTCTCGATTCGTAACCTACCTAATACAATTTTATTACTCCTAATTCTGAGTGCAGGTATAGCGATTATTTACTTTTTTGCAGGGGCTACAATGATCATTTTTAGTTTAATTGCATATTTCATTTATAGTGTTGTGGATTGTACTTTCCATAAGATGACAGAAGAAATTATCTAATTATTATTGGTATGATAATATTAAGCAGAATTATTCGAAAATAAAATTGGACCCAACAACCCATCAATTGTATAATGAAAATACAGTCTAATAAATTATTAATCTAACTGTAATTAAGATTTAAGTATTGTGGTGAGGTGATATATACATGAAACGATCAATAGGAGTCGATATTGGAGGAACGAAGATTGCCGCAGCAATCATTGATGAAGATGCAAACATTCTGTTTCGTTCAGAGGTACCAAGTGACCCAAGTGATAAAGAAAAAATGTTTCAACAAGTAGTGAAGGTAATTAACAATGTTTTGGATGAATCGCATTTGAACATGCAACAACTTGAAGGCATTGGGTTAGGGGTACCAGGAATTTTAGATCGAGAATCAGGTATTGCTGTTTTTCAAAATAATTTGCCGTGGAGAGGTTTTCCGGTTATTCAACGGATCAAGGAAGCCTTTCCTGCAGATAAAGTTGTAATTGATAACGATGTTTATATGGCAGCCTTTGCAGAGTGGCAAAAATATGGAGCAAATCCACATGAGACCTTTGTATATTTTACAATCAGTACTGGCATTGCGGTTTCAATTATTCATAACGGAGATTTTATTCGAGGAATGGGATTTGCTGGTGAACTGGGGTTATTGCCTGTGAAATCTGCCAATGGAATCGAAAGACTGGAACAAGCGGCAGCTGGCCCTGCGATTCAAAAATTAACGAACAATTCAATGACAACTAAAGAGGTCTTCGAAAAGTATCAGCAAGATGATGAATTTGCACACTCTTTAATTCCGAAAGTAGTTGAATCACTTGTACATGGCTGTTATGCCATAACTTGTTTATTAGACCCCGAAAAAATTGTCTTTGGGGGAGGAGTTATTAATAACAATCCTTTTTTGCTTCCATTAATCAAGGAGAAAATGGAGGAGTACTGTATTCCAGACCAGAAAGCAGCTGTCAGCCGATTGCATTTAAGTCAATCGAAGGGTGATGCTGGTGTTCTTGGAGCTGGACTGAGAGTTTTTGATGGGATGCGAGGAGATACCAGTGAAGAAACCAAATATCTTATTAATCACGAGTGATCAGCAGCATTTTGACACGATTGGAGCTTTTAATTCTGAAATTCAAACCCCCAATCTAGATCGTCTAGTGAAGGAAGGTATTACGTTTCAACGAGCGTATTGTCCCAATCCAACCTGTACGCCATCACGAGCATCAATCATAACAGGAATGTATCCGAGTCAGCATGGTGCATGGACTTTAGGAACCAAATTATTAGAAGACCGCCATACAATTGGAGAATACTTACAGGAAAACAATTATCGTACTGCTTTAATAGGGAAGGCTCATTTACAACCAACCAAAACAACAGATGAATACGAGTCCGTTGAATCCTATCCACTATTAGCAGATTTGGAGTATTGGAAGAGCTTTGATAAAGAATTTTATGGGTTTGAACATGTTGAACTAGCACGAAACCATACGAATGAACATCTTGTAGGACAACATTATGCTTTATGGATGGAAGAAAAGGGATGTGAAAATTGGCGTGACTACTTTCTTTCACCAACAGGTAACATGGACCCAAATATAAAGTATAAATGGGATATTCCGGAAGAGTACCATTATGATACGTGGATAGCAGAGAGGTCAAATGCTCTACTAGAAGATTACGTAAAAAATGGTGAGAATTTCTTCTTGTGGTCTAGCTTTTTTGATCCACACCCACCATACCTTGTACCAGAACCGTGGGATACAATGTATGACCCGGAACAATTGACCATACCAACAGGAAAAGAAGGGGAGCATCAGCAAAATCCCCCACATTTCCAAATGACCCAAGAATTAAACCCTGATTTCAGCTCTTACATGGAGACTGGCTTTGGAATTCATGGCTACCATACTCATCGTGACATTGACGAAGAAAACCATAAAAAGCTTACAGCTACCTACTACGGCATGATAAGTATGATGGATAAATATATTGGAAAAATTCTTGATAAGCTTGATGAACTAAATATCGCTGACAATACGATTATTGTCTTTACAAGCGATCATGGTCATTTCTTTGGGCAGCATGGGCTCCAGTATAAAGGCGGGTTTCATTACGAAGATTTGATTAAAGTACCTTTTATTGTTCGCTATCCAGGGAAGATTCCTGCTGGAGTTGTTTCAAATGCTTTGCAATCATTGGTAGACCTCACACCTACATTTATGGATTTTGCAGGTTTAAAGATTCCTAGCGAAATGACTGGTGTTAGTCAAAAGGAAGTTTGGAAAGGAAATCTAAGTAGTGTTCGTGACCATATCATCTGTGAATTTCGTCATGAACCAACGACTATTCATCAAAAAACATACGTAGATGAGAGGTATAAACTTACAGTCTACTATAACCAAACATATGGGGAGTTATTTGATTTACAAGAAGACCCCAATGAATATAACAATCTTTGGAATCATCCAGATTACACTACTTTGAAAATGGAACTGTTATTGAAATACATTTGGGCTGAATTGGGCAATGAACCACTTCCTATGCCACGAATATCACATGCATAACAATGAATATAGTTGGGAGATGTACTTATGTTGAAATTAGAAGGCGCTACACATACTGCTTCCGAAATTTTCCAGCAACCAGTTGTTTGGAAAAAGTCAATTTCACTTTTTGCTCAAAAAAAGGATGAATATAAAGGTTTTCTACAGGACATATATTCAAAACACGAAGTTGTTAAGGTAATCCTAACTGGGGCAGGTACTTCAGCGTTCATCGGTGATATACTTGCACCAATATTTAAACGAGAGGGTAAAAATAAGGTCTTTTTTGAAGCTGTAGCTACAACAGAAATTGTATCTAATCCAAGCGAATATTTAGTTTCAGAAATACCGACCATTCTCGTTTCGTTTGCGCGTTCTGGAAATAGTCCAGAAAGTGTAGCGACTGTTAATCTAGGTCAACAATTAATTAACGATTTTTATCAAGTCGTTATTACTTGTAACAAAGACGGACAGCTTGCTCAAAACGTAAAGGATGACAAGGATAGTCTCGTTATCTTACTTCCTGAAGAAGCGAACGACAAATCATTAGCGATGACGAGTAGTTTTTCTTGCATGCTGTTAATGGCTTACGCCTTGTTTACAAACAATCCATCTTTTGAACAAGAAATGGATCTTGTGATTGAAAATGGAAAACAATTAATTCAATCAGTGGAAGCATCAGTAGACAGTGTGTTGGAATCTGAGTTTAATCGTATCATCTATCTTGGTTCTGGATTACTTGGCCAATTAGCTCATGAAGCTTCATTAAAGATGCTAGAGCTAACCGCAGGAAAAGTAGTCGCAACATTTGAATCTTCATTAGGTTTTCGTCATGGTCCCAAATCAATTCTTAATGATAAATCAGTTGTTGCATTATTCCTATCAAGTGATCCTTATACAAGAAAATATGATCTTGATATTCTTAAGGAAATTGCAGGAATTCCAGGGGTTAAAGTCATCGTATTAACAGAAAAAATAGATGAAACAGTAGAACAATATGCAGATTGGAAGTTCTCGGTGAATACATCTCGAGAATTACTGAGTAACGACTTTTACTTAGCTTTATTATATATCGTCTTTGCCCAAACATTAGCCATGAAAAAGTCTATCAATCTAGGCATTTCACCTGATAATCCAAGTCCAAATGGAGTCATTAGCCGTGTTGTTCAAGGTGTAACAATCTACGATTATGAGTGAGCTGTAAAGGAAGAATGACAATGACATACTATTTAAAAGCTGAAAAATATCTGCTAGAAAATGAGGAAAAAAAGGGTGGCTACTTGGTAATTGATGACGGGAAGTTTGGGTCTATTGTGAGCCAGGTTCCGGAGGATGCAGAAATCATTGATTACAGTGGTTACACGATTGCTCCAGGGCTATTTGATACTCATATTCACGGTATTAAAGGAAATGACATTATGGATGGAAAGGTAGAAGTAGTCAAAGAAATCTCAAAGACACTCCTTTCTCTAGGAGTGACTCGCTTCTTACCGACTACATTAACGTCATCAAAAGATGACTTGGACCGTGCAATAATTGCAATTCGAGAAGCGGTAGAAGAAGGTCTTCCAGGTGCCCAATCGGAAGGAATTTTTTTAGAAGGCCCATATTTCACTGAACTTCACAAAGGAGCGCAAAATGCTAGCTACTTCCGAGATCCAGATATTAAAGAGTTTGAATATTGGCAAGTATTAGCGAATGGATCTATTAAAAAAATAGCAATTGCACCAGAAAGAGAAGGGGCTTTTGAGTTTATTCGAAAAGTGAGTAAAGAAGGTGTATTAGTGAGTATTGCTCACACTGATGCAACTTATGGATGCTGTATGGAAGCTGTGGATGCGGGGGCAAGGAATTATGTCCATTTATTTAATGGAATGACTGGATTACATCATCGAGAACCAGGTGTCGTTGGGGCAGCTTTAATAGACGACAGAGCTTATGCTGAACTAATATGCGATAGCTTTCACGTGCACCCGGATGTTTCCTCGTTAGCATTACGAATCAAAGGGGAAAAATTACAACTGATTACAGACTGCATGCAAGCAGGATTAATGCCGGACGGCAATTACCAACTTGGTGAATTTCCAGTAGTCATGAAAGATGGAATAGCCCAACTTGAAGGCGGTTCCCTAGCAGGGAGTACGTTGAAGTTAATTAATGGAGTAAAAAACCTACAAGAGTGGAGTAACGAGCCTTTATATAAAATCTGGCATCTAGGCTCATTAACTCCGGCTGTGAGTGTAGGGAGAGATATGATTCTGGGTAGCATTTCATCAGGTAAGGTTGCTGATTATGTTGTTATAGATGAACAATTTGAGGTTCAGGCTACAGCAGTTGCGGGCGAAGTAAAGTATCAGAAATAAAGGGTTAAAAAATCTAATAAAGGGTGATGAAAATTGGTATCTGTTCAACCAAAGAGTTTAATACAAAATACAAAAGAAATGTTGTTAAAAGCAAGTCGTGAGAATTATGCAGTACCAGCATTTAATATTCATAACCTCGAAACGATTCAAACGGTTGTTGAAGCTGCTGTGGAATTAAGGTCTCCTATCATTCTAGCAGCGACTCCAGGAACGATGAACTATGCTGGACGATCTTATATTCAAGCGATTGTAGAAGTAGCTGCAAGAGAAAATGACATACCAATTGCGCTGCACCTTGATCACCATGAAACTTATGAATCTATTGTAGAGTCCTTAGAATTAGGAACAAAATCAGTGATGATTGATGGCTCGCATTTATCATTTGAAGAAAATATTGCGCTTGCAAAAAAAGTGGCTGATAAGGCTCATGAATATGGTGCTACTGTTGAAGCTGAGCTTGGGAAATTAGTGGGACAAGAGGACGATCTTATTGTTGAAGCAAAAGATGCAGCTTATACGGATCCGGATACTGTCGAAGAATTTGTAGCACGAACAGGTATTGACTCACTTGCAGTTGCAATTGGAACAGGCCACGGATTATACGAAACAAAACCAAATCTTGATTTTGCCCGCCTTGCTAAAATTAAGAGTTTGACCGATGTACCAATTGTGCTCCATGGTGCATCAGGAATTTCTAAAGAAGATGTTCAAAAGTGTATTTCCTTAGGCTGTGCTAAGGTAAATATCTCAACAGAACTAAAAATTCCTTTCTCAGCTGGTTTGCGAGAACATTTGATTGCAAACCCACAAGAAACAGATCCAAGAAAATATTTTGGACCAGCAAAAGCGAAAATGAAAGAAGCAGCAATTGAAAAAATCTTAATCTGCATGAGTAACGGAAAAGCATAACTTTTTTCAGCAGAATTCCTTTAACTATTAAAGGAGTCGTACTTTGCGTGTGGGTTCAAACCCAACTGAATAAAGTTATAGCCTCCGGCAGATGCTACGATTTTTCAAAGGAAATTTTTCGAGCAGAAAGATTAAAGACTAAGAGCGCCACATCCTGTGGCAACGTTTTTATGACCCACCTCGTGTGGGCCTAAAAATCAGGCGCAAATTACGCCAAGGCGAATTTGATTTTGAATTAGGTGAGGGATCGAAACCTATGTGTGTATATATGCGCAAGGAGAGTTCCTCGCCTTTTTTGATAAATAGAAATAGAGGTGCATATTCATGATTTTAACCATTACTTTAAATCCTTCTGTTGATATCAATTATAAGATGGATTATTTTTCATTAGATAAAGTAAATAGAGTCAATACTGCCGGCAAAACAGCAGGTGGTAAAGGACTAAATGTAGCCCATGTACTAAGGCAATTAGAGGAAGAGACTGCTGCATCAGGTTTCTTGGGAGGTAGTTTGGGTGAATTTATTCGAAAAGAAATAAACAAAAAGGGAATTAGGGACTTTTTTGTGGAAATTGGAGGCGATACCCGGAACTGTATTGCAATAATTCATGAAGGCAAGCAAACTGAAATCTTGGAAGATGGTCCGGACATCAGTGAAAAAGAATCAAACGAATTCTTAAAACAATACTCAGAAGCAGTACAGCAGTCAAATTATATTACAATCTCAGGAAGTACTCCACAGGGAATAAACGACGAGTATTACAGCGATTTAATCGACATTGCACATCAGTTTCAAAAACCTGTTTTATTAGATACAAAGGGTTCATTACTAAAAGCAACATTGCGAGGTAACAATAAACCTTTTTTAATTAAACCCAATCAAGATGAATTAGGTGACTTATTCGGAAAAAGGCTGACAAGCGAAAAAGAAATTTTCTCAACTTTACAAAAGGATCTATTTCAAGGAGTAGAATGGGTTGTCGTCACACTAGGGGGAAATGGTGCAATTGTAAAACATAATGAGAATATATACCGAGTTCAAATACCGAAAGTAAAGGTTGTAAATCCTGTTGGCTCTGGTGATTCAGTTATCGCTGGTTTTGCAGCGGGGTTATCGCGCGGTTTAAAGGAAGATGAACTTATTAAATTTGGTCTTGCAATGGGAACATTAAATGCTTTGGAAGAGCAGACAGGAAGTGTTGATGTGACTAAGATTACTTGGTGTGTAGATTCGATAAAAGTAGAAAAAATAGAGGAGTTAGCCGTATAGAAGCTGAAAACCTTAAGTCTATGTGATTAACATCACCGTAGCTTTTTATTCTTTTTAATAATATAAGGATAAAAGGATAAGGTGGGAAAGTTGAATGAGTGCCTGTGGAATAGGAGCAACAAATCTTACAGGAGTTCTTTGGAAAACAGTTTCAGAGGCTTGTAATCTAGCATGTGATTATTGTTACTATAGCAAGTGTAAAGGTAAGATCGATCAATTAAATATAATTGAGGATGAAGTACTTGAAAAGTTTATTAAAGAATATATGGCCATGTCAAACGGTGTGGCTTCTTTCGTATGGCAAGGTGGAGAGCCCCTATTAGCAGGGCTAGACTTCTTTAAAAAGGTAGTCTCACTTCAGGCCAAATATGCAAAACAGAATACAATCATAAGCAACTCCGTTCAAACAAATGGAACATTAATCACGAGAGAATGGGCAAAGTTTTTTAAAAGATACAATTTCTTAGTTGGTGTTAGTCTCGACGGTCCTAAACATATTAATGATGCAAAGCGGGTTACAGGTTCAGGTGGTGGTAGTTTTAACTCCATTATGAAAGGCATCCAGTATTTAAGAGATGAGAAGGTAGATTTTAATATCTTAACTGTCATCCATGAGGGAAATGTTACAAAAGGGAATGAATTAATGGAATTCTATCTGAACGAGCAATTTCAATATATTCAATTCATTCCTTGTATGGACTTTAAAGCACAGGAAGTTGGACAATTAGGAAGGTATACGATTACACCAAAGGAGTATGGTGATTTTCTATGTCAAGTATTTGATAGTTGGTATAATGACGGAAATCCAACTATCTCTGAACGATTTTTCGATAATATGTTGGCCGTCTATCTTCATCAAGAAGCAGAGATCTGTATTCACCGAGTGACTTGTCCAAAAACATTAATTTTGGAACAAAATGGGGATGCGTACCCCTGTGATTTTTACATACATGACGATTTTTACTTAGGCAATGTGGGAAAGGATCCGCTCAAAGATATTATTAACCATAAGAAATTTAATGAATTTACTCGTTTAAAAGAAAATCTGTCAGAGCAGTGTTTGAACTGTGAATTTCTCCACCTATGTCACGGAGGTTGTCCAAGAGCTCGTAGTTGGGACCCACAGAAACAAACAGTCAATGTTGAATATTTTTGCCAAAGCTATCAACAAATTTATCAATATGCTCATGAAAGAATGCAAATGGTAGCAGAAAAAATAAAGGAAAGAAAACTAGTAGAATATCTCCAAAGTGGAGGAAAGCTTCCCGAAAGAAATGATCGTTGTATTTGTGGAAGTGGAAGGAAGTTTAAGAAGTGTTGTGA
>Ga0180215_1005118_pt1 | contig 11345 bp, 12 predicted proteins | sample eDN3rd37CBELigBY_FD_128871 | JGI IMG/M metagenome (GOLD analysis project Ga0180215, IMG submission 128871) | Enriched backyard soil microbial communities from Emeryville, California, USA - eDNA 3rd pass 37_C BE-Lig BY (version 2) (version 2) | ecosystem: Environmental > Terrestrial > Soil >...
GCTATGGAGTGTTCCATTACGTTTATTCCTTGGTGGTTGGTGGTTACTAGAAGCAGGAGCCAAAATTTGGGGTGAAACCATCTGGGGAAAAGTAACTTCTGACTGGTCTAATGTAGGTTTGTTGTTTAAAGGTTTAGGTCAAGACTCTTGGTTAGTTGGTAATACAGTACGGATGCCATTTGATTGGTTACAAACAGCAACTAGTGGTGCAAGTGAATCTACGACAGAATTTGCAAAACCAATTTTAAGTGAAATGCCAGGAATTTTTGAATGGTTCATGCAAATTGTACTACCAAATGCTGATATGGCAGTATTTATGCAAAAAGTTATGGTGTTTGTTGAAGTAGGAATTGGTCTTGCCTTAATTTTTGGTTGCTTTACTTGGATTGCAAGCTTTGCAAGTGCTGGTTTCCTTGCAATGTTTACATTAAGTGCGATGCTTGGATGGGATAAGGTTTGGGCACTTCCTGCATCAATCGCATTATTAAATGGTTCAGGCAGAACAATTGGTTTAGATTATTGGTTAGTGCCATTCTTACAACAAAAATTGGGAAATGCTTGGTATGGTAAAAGCCGAGCAATCTATAAGGATCACAAATAGATAAACAATTGAAATATAGACAACTGAGGAAGTAATGAATTGGAGAGATTTGAAATGAAAAGCTATTATAAAATGATTAAACGTTGGGATATCATAATAGTTTTTTCATTAATTCTCCTTTCATTTCTTCCTTTTGTTATTTTTAGCTATGTTCAATCAATAAATATAACTAAGGCGAGTGTAAAGGTTGCCATAATCTCGGTTAATAATAAAGAAATTGATAGAATATTACTGACAAATCACACTGGAATTGATATTTTTGATGTATACGATGATGATGGTGGTCTTAATACAATTGAAGTTAATAATGGTCGAATTCGAATAAAAGGTGCTGATTGCGGGGATCAAATTTGTGTTTTAACGGGTTTTATATATAAGCCTGGTGAGACCATTATTTGCTTGCCTCATAAGTTAGTCATTGAAATTCAAAGTGTTGAAGGTTCAAGTGATGAGGTTATTATCAGTTCATAAAATAGAAAAAGGTGACCACCATGTCTAAAAATCAACGCACCGCATATATTGCATTATTAGCAGCACAAGCTGTCATTATAAGTTTATTAGAAAGAGCAATTCCATTTCCATTTGCAATCGCCCCTGGTGCAAAGTTAGGTTTAGCAAATATTATTACCTGTATGGCTTTATATACCCTTTCGACTAGAGATACATTAAAAGTTATTATCATTCGATTAATATTAGCAACATTACTCGGGGGAACAATCTCGACTTTTATGTATAGTGCCTCAGGTGCCATTTTAAGCTTTATTGGAATGTGGGCTGTAAAGAAATTAGGTCCCAATCGGGTAAGCTTAATAGGAGTAAGTACAACAGGAGCGATTCTTCATAATGTTGGTCAGTTATTTGTTGCGAGTTGGATTGCACAAACGTGGACCGTATTATTGTATTTACCAGTTCTATCGTTTGTAGGTATCTTGTCTGGAATTGCAACAGGAATAATGGCCAATTACTTACTATCCCATGTTGAAAAGTTGAACTACTATCGTAGTTTGCAGGAATTGAATTAGTTGAGGGACGAAGGGGGAATTAGGGAAATGCGTATTCATCCAATGTGGAAGCAGTATCCGTATTTAGAGAAGGACTTAGAACAAGTTGTAAAACTAATAGAGTCTTCTATAAGGATAAAAGACCAAAAAATAACGAAAACAATTCAAGATTTAATTCATTCCGGAGGGAAATTGCTTAGGCCAGCCTATTCATTGCTCTGTTCTGAAATTGGACCAGAAAAAAATAAGGAAAGAGCTATTGCCATAGCAGCAGCGGTAGAGTGCCTACATATGGCAACACTTGTCCATGATGACGTAATTGATGACTCTGATACACGACACGGTAAGCCAACTGTTCATACACAAAATGGAAATCGCTTTGCTATTTATACTGGTGATTATTTATTTAGTCTAACCTTCTCTCTCCTTGCTCGGTACGCCTCATCGATGAAAAACTTGGAATTCAACTCTCGCGGAATTGAAAAGATATTAATCGGAGAGTTAGAACAGTTAAATTCCAGATATAAAGAACCTACATCTGTTAAAGAATATCTCTCTAGAATATCAGGTAAAACAGCACAATTATTTTCAATCAGTTGTTATTTAGGAGCTATTGAAAGCTATGCTCCAAAAAGTGTGGCCATGCATGCTTGGAATATGGGGCGGTATATCGGAATGTCCTTTCAAATCATAGATGATATTTTAGATTATCAAGGTGATTTTAAGACTGTTGGGAAACCAGTTCTTTCAGATATTCGACAAGGTATTTATACTCTTCCGATGATTTATGCTATGAGAATGAATCCAAAACCTTTCAAACAAATTTTAAAGAAAAAAGAAGACTTAACAGATGAAGATGTGCTTGAACTAGCTGAACTAGTCCATAAGTATAAAGGGGTAGAAAATGCTAAAGGCTTGGCAAAGAAATATACAGATAAAGCAATAAAAGAACTAAATCAACTACCAGAGGGTGAATATAAACAAACATTGCTTGAATTAACAGAAATGTTACTTACAAGAAAATTATAGATTAATAGAGAGAAAAGTCATGATTGAAATGAAGGGGAAAGCAACAAGTGCAAAGATTTATTCAGAAGTTCCTCAAGATAAGCAATCGGGGGATCAGTAGAGTTAAAAGGCTTTATTAAATCCGTTTATAATTTCAAGGCAAGTGATAAATTTACTCCAGTATGGAAGAAAAAATAGTTTAATAAATAGAGCGGTCTAAATGAATTTCATGTGGACCGCTTTTTTTATGGTTTTCTTTATGAGGTTTTTAATAAATATGGAAATTCAATTAACATTCATATTCTGATATAGTGTGTGGAAAGATACAAAAAGAATTGATAATTTAAGAAAATCGATTGAATGTAAATGAATTGGCGGATTGCTAAAATGATGTATGAACAACGCTTCTTATATTGTTATATACATTAGCTTTTTTAATCAATACCCATAAAAATATGGTGTTTAACAAATGATTTCAACTTCGATATAATGATATTAGTGAAAGCTTTGATATCGAGATGCGGGGGTAAATTGCTTGAAAAGAAAATATAAAGATGATTCATGGACATTGCATACAGACTTGTATCAAATTAACATGGTTAAAGCGTATTGGGAAGATGGTATACATGAAAAGAAAGCTGTCTTTGAAGCGTATTTTCGAAATCAACCGTTTGGCCATGGATACGCTATTTTTGCTGGATTAGAAAAAATCGTGGATTATTTACAAAATTTTGCTTTTACCGATGATGACATTAGTTACTTAAGAGAACTAGGATATAAAGAAGAATTTTTAGAATACTTAAAGACCGTACGTTTTACTGGAAATGTTCGTTCTGTTGTTGAAGGTGAAGTAGTATTTGGAAATGAACCTTTACTTCGAGTTGAAGCACCACTTGCAGAAGCACAACTTGTTGAAACGGCGATTTTAAATATTATTAACTTCCAAACATTAATTGCGACAAAAGCATCAAGAATTATGCAAGTTGTTGGAGAAGGAGAAGTTACTTCAGAGTTTGGTACAAGACGAGCTCATGAATTTGACGCTGCAATATGGGGAGCAAGAGCAGCTTATATTGGTGGGTTTAGTTCAACTTCAAATGTTCGTGCTGGAAAATTATTCGGTATTCCAGTCTCAGGAACAATTGCCCATTCTATGATTCAAGCCTACCATGACGAATATACTGCTTTTCATAAATACGCAAGTGCACATGAAAATTGTATCTTCTTAGTAGATACTTACGACACTTTAAAATCTGGTGTGCCAAATGCTATTCGTGTCGCAAAAGAGCTCGGGAATAAAATTAATTTCATAGGTATTAGAATCGATTCAGGAGATATTGCTTATCTATCTAAAAAAGCAAGGAAAATGCTCGATGAAGCAGGATTTCCAAATGCCAAAATCATAGCTTCTAATGATCTTGATGAACATACGATTATGAACTTAAAAGCACAAAATGCTTTAGTCGATGGTTGGGGAATTGGAACGAAATTAATTACTGCCTATGACCAACCTGCATTAGGCGCTGTTTACAAATTAGTTTCCATAGAAGAAAATGGAAAAATGATTGATACAATTAAAATCAGCAGTAATCCAGAGAAAGTAACAACACCTGGATTAAAGAAAGTATACCGAATTATTAATAAGCAAAATGGGAAATCGGAAGGAGACTATATTGCGTTAGAATGGGAAAAACCACAAGAAGAAGAACCATTAAAAATGTTCCATCCTATTCATACGTATATTAGTAAATATGTAACAAACTTTGAAGCAAAAGAATTGCATCAAGATATTTTTGTTAATGGTGAACTCGTTTATAAACTTCCAACACTCGAACAAATTCAAGGATATGTTAAGGAGTCATTAGGACTTCTTTGGGATGCTTACAAACGGATACTGAATCCAAGTTTATATCCTGTTGATTTAAGCCAAGCATGTTGGGATAATAAAATGCGAAATATTGAAGAGGTTCGTCAAAAAGTTGCACAATTCCAAAGTCAATTACATGATGATTAAACGAAAGACTGCAGTGAAAAAACTGCAGTCTTTTATATATTTATCGGCTGATAAACATTTGGGTCCAGTAATGTCTTCCACTTCCGTCAGCAGCATAACCAACTCCAATTTCAGTAAATTGGGTACTCATAATATTTGCTCGATGCCCTGGGCTATTCATCCATGCTTGCACAACGGCTTGAGGTGTGGCTTGCCCTTGGGCAATATTTTCACCTGCAGAACGATAACTAATTCCGAAACTTTTAATCATCGTAAACGGACTACCATATGTTGGTGAGGTATGAGAGAAATAACCTCGATCTCGCATATCCATACTTTTGTATCGAGCTATACGAGAGAGTTCCCAGTTATGTGTTAAAGGTTTTAAACCTTGAGCAGCTCGTTTTTGATTAATAAGATATATAACTTGAGCTTCAAAGTTTTTCTCTGAAATATCTGGTATCGTTAATTTTTGATTTGGATAAATTAAAGCTGGGTTTTTAATATGAGGGTTAGCCTGAATTAGCTCCCATAATCCAACTTGGAATCGAACTGCAATTTTCCACATGCTATCCCCTGGCTTAACGGTGTATGTAGTTTGACCGAAAGCAACAGTTGGAAACATGAAGCAAAAAACAAGAAGGATGATTATCCATTTTTTCTTGTTTTTCAATAGGATCACCTCCACAAATTTACTCTCCCCAAGAAAACTCATCCTTAATCTATTGAAAAAATCCTATAAAAGGTAAAAGTAGGAGTTAAATAGCAAAATTTAAGAAAATTTTAAATGAAAGCACTTCCAATTTCATTCGGAATACTATAAAATGAAAATGTGAATAATTTGTGAACATTATTTATATATTTTTGTATAAAAAGTGAACGAATGATGAAAATGTGAATGAATTGTCAAAAAGGAGGATGTTTATGGCTCGTCTATTATTAAGTTGGTTTTATTTATTTGTTGCAGCGTTAAGCTTATTTGGTGTTATAGCTTCTTTATATTTAGGACATGTAATCCTTTCACCATGGTTAATCCTCTCTGTTATTACAAATTTTGTTTTATTCCGCTTAATATGGAGTGCAAAAGAACCAAAACGTGAATTTAGTAAAGTCGTTAAAGCTTAGATAAATCAGTATTTTTCCATCCCCATTACTTGGGGATGGTTTTTATTTTGAAATTTTTGTCCAAAATTTAACAAGAATAATCTTGTGAAAAACTTATAAATCCAAATAAATTTGTGGTAAAATGTAATGCGGAAAACCTTTATTAATTTGCAGTTGATAAGGAGAGAGTAAAAAATGGATTATCGAGTATTACTTTATTACAAATATGTGGATATTGAAGATCCAGAAACTTTTACAAAAGAACATTTAAAATTTTGTAAAGATCTAGGTCTTAAAGGTCGTATCCATATTGGTTACGAAGGAATTAATGGAACAGTATCAGGTACTGTTGAACAAACAAACAAATACATGGAAGTTATGCATGCAGATCCTCGCTTTGCTGATATGGTTTTCAAAATTGACGAAGCAGAAGATCATGCGTTCAAAAAAATGCATGTACGTTTCCGTAGAGAAATCGTTAACTTAAGCTTAGAAGAAGATATTAATCCAAATGAAATCACTGGAAAATATTTAGAACCAAAAGAGTTCTTTGAAAAAATGCAAGAAGAAGACACAATTGTTATTGATGTAAGAAATGATTATGAATATGAACTAGGCCATTTCAGAGGAGCGATTAAACCAGAAGTCAAAACATTCCGTGAAACTCCTCAATGGTTCCGTGAAAATAGAAAAATGTTTGAAGGTAAGAAAATCTTAACTTACTGTACAGGTGGTATCCGTTGCGAAAAATTCTCTGGCTGGTTAAAACGTGAAGGCTTTGAAGAAGTTTACCAATTACATGGTGGTATCGTAACATATGGTAAAGACCCTGAAGTTAAAGGTCAGCTATGGGATGGTAAATGCTATGTATTTGATAGCCGAATCAGTGTACCTATTAACCAAGTTGAGCATGTAATAGTTGGTCGCGATTATTTTGATGGCCAACCTTGCGAAAGATATATTAACTGTGCAAATCCAGAGTGTAATAAACAAATTTTATGTTCTGAAGAAAATGAACATAAATATTTAGGTGGTTGTACACATGAATGCCGTGTTCATCCACGCAACCTTTATGTGAAAAAACATGGATTAACAGAAGAACAAATTAAAGAAAGATTAGCTGCAATTGGTGAAGAATTAGTAAATGCATAATTGTTTTCTAAAAAAGACCGAATCGAACTGATTCGGTCTTTTATTAGTTAATTAGAACTAGAACATAATAGTAGTAATAATAGAAAATGCTACATTAGTACAAGCTGCGCTTGATTAATTGATAATCAAGCGATTTTTTACATAATAAGCGGGATAATGAAAGAAGCGAAAATAGCAGTTAAGATCATCGCGGCAGAACTTATCGATCCAGTATTCTCATCATATTCAAAAGCCTTAGTCGTTCCGATTGCGTGAGACGCACTACCGAATGCCATTCCTCGTCCTAGAGGTGTTTTTAATCCAAACCATTTAATGAGCATCGGCCCAACAATCACCCCAGTACATCCTGCAATTAGAACGAAAACAGCTGATAAAGAACTAACTCCATTTAAATGCTCAGTTACTTGTATGGCAATGGCTGTTGTTATATTCTTTGTTACAAAAGACGGAATAATCTCTTCACTAGCAGAGATGAGATTTATTACTAGTAGTCCAGAATAGACGCTAACGAATATACCCCCTAACATCCCACTAATAATGGGTAGAAAGTATTTTGCTAATATTTGTCTTTGTTTATATAAAGGGAAAGCTAAAGCAACAACGGCAGGTCCTAATAATTGATGAATCGCTTTTGCCCCACTCATATAAGATTCATATGTTAAATGTAAGGAAAGCAATATGACAATAACGCAAAATGAGCCAAAAATAACAGGGTTAAAAATAAAGATTGGATACCATTTATAAAGATAACGTGAAATTAAAAAAGAAATTAAAGTTATAAAAATCATTGCTAAATAAAAAAAGATGTCGTTCATGCTGTTTTCTTCTCCTTTTTTGAAAGCCATATGCCCATTTTTTCGCTAATTAATCCAGTACTGATTAAAACGGCACATGTGCTGATGCTTACACCTAAAATAATCAGGAGACCTTTACCGACAAATAAATCAAAATAATTCATTACTCCAACTGTGGCTGGAATAAAGAAAAGTGCCATATAAGTTAAGAAAAAGTTTGCACCTAGAGTAACCCAACCTTCTGGAATAATCTTCGTAATCAACAGAATAAATAATAAAAGCATTCCAATGATACTTCCTGGTATTGGAACATTGAATGCATGATGGATCCATTCTCCAATATAATTAAAAAGACAAATGAAAAGGACTTGTAATGCAATTTTTATATATTTCACTCTTGCTCTCTCCTAAATATTCAATATATCAATCTAACAATATCATTCATTTTACACCCGTAAGTTTTGGGATTCAATCTCTACAATGAATGAAATTTCCCCTGATTATTCTACAAATATTAACAAAAAAATTAAACAAACGTTTGTTTAATTTTAATTCAACTTATATTCTTTCTAGATTTTCCAAATCAAAAGTTGCACAAATCGACTTGAAGGAATTTTTACAAAATAAAAAACCAGCCTTAGCTGGTTTGTCTTTAAAAATATATGAAGAAAATAATCGCTGCGATAACTATACGATAAATCGCAAATGGAGTAAGTTTAATTTTTTCAATGAGTTTCAAGAAAAACTTAATGGCTAGTAAAGCAAAAACAAATGCACTAATGAATCCAGCAATAAAGAATGGAATGTACTCAGGAACAAAGTATTCCAATTTTTTAAGTAATGAAAGGAAGCTTGCTCCAGCCATAATAGGAACGGCCATAATAAAAGTAAAATCACTCGCTGCACGGTGGCTTAATCCCATTAACACCCCACCTGAAATTGTTGCACCTGAACGTGAAAAACCTGGCCATAAAGATAAACATTGAATAAGTCCAATTGAAAGAGCTTGTTTGTATGTGATTTGATCGACCGTTTCAATTTTAGGTTTTCTTTTCGTTACTTGGTCAGCCACAATCATAAGAATTGCTCCCAAAACTAATCCAATAAGGACTGTTTCGGTACCGAATAGTTTTTCATCAATGATATCCTCAAATAAAACGCCAAGTACACCTGCAGGAAGTAAACCGACAATGACGTGTGAAAGTTTTAAATGTCCTCCAGGTTTTTCGCCAAGTTTATAAGACTTTTTCCTTAATCCTAGTAAATCTAAAAATCGCTCCCAAAACACAACAACTACGGCTAATATAGATCCAAGCTGAATCACAACTTTAAACGTATTTGCGACTTCTTGACCCATGAAATCATTTGTGTTTAACCAAAGATCGTCCACGATAATCATATGGCCAGTAGAAGAGACAGGAGCAAATTCGGTTAATCCTTCTACCAACCCTAAAATGATAGCTTTTATATATAAAATAATATCCATAGTGAATAACTCCTTTTAATAATTGTAACTAATTTTATTGCTTTGGTTTGAAAAAGCGACGTGCAAAATAAAGAACGACTAATAAAGCAATAATAGCTAGCAATACATAAACAATATTTGAATAAATATCCATATAATGAACAATTGATTCCCAATTTTCGCCAACTTTAGCACCTAATGATACTAGAATGGTGTTCCAGATAACGGTCCCAATGGTTGTAAATAGTAAAAAGAGTGGGAAATTCATTTTACTCATACCTGCTGGAATAGAGATTAAACTGCGGATTAGAGGAATCATTCTGCAGAATAACACGGTCCAATATCCATATTTACGGAACCATTGATCTGCTTTTTCAATATCTTCAACTTTTACTCTTAAAATATGACCATATTTTTCAATAATCTTTTCTAGACGATTAACATCAAGAATGCGTCCAATTCCATAAAGAATGATTGCCCCAGCAACAGAGCCGATCGTTGCAGCGACAGTAACACCCAAAACCGTTAACTCAGTAGAATGTGTCATAAATCCACCAAACGTTAAAATAACTTCAGAAGGAATCGGCGGAAACACATTCTCTAAACAAATTAGCAAGAAGACACCTATGTATCCAAATTGCTCCATAATATCTAAAATCCAGTTCTCCATTTCTAGCCTCCAAGAATCCAATTTAAACAATCTTGTCTTAATATATTTTATTTTATCAAAATTAAAATAAGTACAAGTTCAAAACTTCTTTCATAATAGTAACATCAATTGTAAACATAGAAAAGGAAATATGACAAAAATTGTCAACTAATGAAGAAAAGGAATAGGTTTTAGCCTACTCCTTTTCTTTTTTCCTACCAACGATGAGCTTTTGCATTGCTTCGCAAAATAATATTGCTTAGAGACATTTCCGTATGACCGTTAACTTGCGATTTTTGACGCTTAGTTCGTGTCCAGTTATGTCGAAATTTCGCTGCAGTAGGGTCAAACTTGAAATGTGAACTCATTTTATCACCTCTGGCAGGAATTTGATACTTCAAAAGAAGTACCTTTATTATTTTGCTTATTTCACAAGAAAATATTTAATAAAGGAATTTTATGATCGTTCTTTGACATTATTGAAGCATGAAACAATATCTTCCAAAGATGTTAAAAAGTTTCCTTATTATACTGGAATAAAAACGAGTATAATAGATTACGAGTTATTTATTTTTCTAGGATAACAAAATGATTAGTTTGTCAAGGTTTCCATATATAGAAAAATAATCCTTAACGAAATTGTAACAATTACAGTAAGTCATATTTGAAATTATGGTTTACAATACATTTGTAGTGAAAACCTCTTATTTAAACGTGTCATGATTACAAATTAAGAACCTAGTTCACAAATTATCGGATGTGATTGTGAAATTATTAACAATTATGGATTTTGTGTGAATAATATGTTGCTAAATTGTGAAATGTGGTTCGGTAATTGTGAACATTTTTTTGCAATAAGATTATTTAAGTACAAAGGGAAAGGAAGAGCTTAATGAAAAAGAGGAAAAGTCTTTTGATTGGTCTTTTTTCACTTGTTACACTTTTTTTATTAAGTGGCTGTGAAGCATTTGACTTAGATGTATTTGATCCAAAAGGACCTCAAGCAAGAGAAATTATGGGCTTAATTAATTGGTCGCTTATTTGGATTGGTATTATTTTTGTAGTAGTAATTGCAATGTTTATCTATATTGTTTGGAAATATCGTGCGTCTAGAAATCATGAAGACTACGATCCAGAAGAAAAAGGTAATCACAAACTTGAAGTTATTTGGACATTAATACCATTTGTTATTTGTGTGGTGCTTTTAATTCCAAATTCAAAAGTTTTATATAAGCTGGAAGATTTTCCAGAAGAATATAAAAATCAAGAACCTTTAACAATTCATGTAACTTCAGCAGACTGGAAATGGATTTTCAGTTATCCAGAATTAGGTATTGAAACAGTAAACTACATGATTATGCCTGTTGATACACCAGTTACTTTAAAATTAACTTCTGCTGGAACGATGCAATCTCTATGGATTCCATCTCTTGCTGGTCAAGAGTATACAATGGTTAACATGGAAACAGAATTACCAATTGTTGCCGATGTTGTTGGTGAATATTGGGGTAGAAACACGAACTTCAATGGTGAAGGTTACCAAGCGATGCAATTCGAAGTGTTAGTACAAACACAAGA
>Ga0180215_1005120_pt1 | contig 11338 bp, 10 predicted proteins | sample eDN3rd37CBELigBY_FD_128871 | JGI IMG/M metagenome (GOLD analysis project Ga0180215, IMG submission 128871) | Enriched backyard soil microbial communities from Emeryville, California, USA - eDNA 3rd pass 37_C BE-Lig BY (version 2) (version 2) | ecosystem: Environmental > Terrestrial > Soil >...
CGAGGTCGCGTCGTGAAGGTGGTCCGCGCCGCCATTTCTCGGAGGGCGGCCTCTTCCGTTTGACCTCCGGCGACCAGTGCTGCCATAAGTTCCGCCCATGCCGCACCCTGTCGAGCAGGAGGAGCTGCGAGCGCTGATCCAGCGCTTCGCTGGTCGGCGCGTCGCCGTGGTCGGCGATGTGGTGGTCGACGAGTATCTCTACGGCCACACCGACCGGATCTCCCGGGAGGCGCCGGTCCTCATCGTCCAGCACGAGTCCACCGACCGTTTCCCGGGTGGCGCCGCCAACGCCGCCGCCAACCTCGCGTCCCTCGGGGCCCACGCGCTCCTGGTCGGGGCCATCGGCGACGACGAGGCGGGGCGGTCGCTGGAGGCCCTCTGCGGCGCGATCGGAGTCGAGAGCCGCCTCGCCACCTGCGCCGGGATCGCCACCGAGACCAAGACCCGGATCCTCGCCGGCGGGATCAACACCACCCGCCAGCAGATGCTCCGCCTGGATCGCAGCCGCGGCGGTCCGCTCCCCGCTTCGGCGAAGGCCGATCTGATCGAGCGGATCCGCCTGGCGGCAGCGGACGCCGACGTGGTGATCGTCTCCGACTACGGCGGCGGCGTCCTCGAGGACGAGACCATCGCCGCGGTGCGAGAGCTCGCGGCGGCGGGGGTGAAGATCTGCGTCGACAGCCGCTACAACCTGACCGCCTACCGCGGGGTCCTGGTGGCGAAGCCCAACGAGCCCGAGCTGGGCGCCGCCACCGGCGCTCCGGTGGGCACCGCGTCCCAGAGCGTGGAGGCGGGGACCGCGCTGCGGAAGACCCTCGGCGCCACGGCCGTGCTGGTGACCCGCGGCCGCAGCGGCATGACCCTCCTCCAGGAGGACGCGGCGCCGGCGCTGATCCCGGTCCACGGGCAGACGGAGGCGGTGGACGTCACGGGGGCCGGCGACACCGTCATCGCCACCTTCGCCCTGGCCCTCGCCGCCGGAGGGAGCTTCCTGGCTGCGTCCCGGATCGCCAACATCGCCGGCGCGCTGGTGGTGCGAAAGATGGGTACGGCCACGGTCACCGTCCAGGAATTGATGGACGAGCTCGCATGAAAGCCTCTCCCTCCTCCGCGAAGATCTCCACCCTCGACGCGCTCGCCGCAGAGATGGAGCGGCACCGGGCCGCAGGTCGCAAGGTGGCCCTGGCGAACGGCGTCTTCGACCTCCTCCACGTGGGCCACGTCCGCTACCTGGAGGCTGCCAAGGGCCTCGCCGACGTGCTGGTGGTGGCGGTGAACACCGACGCCTCCACCCGGGCGAACAAGGGCGACGGCAGACCCGTGATCCCGGAGGCGGAGCGGGCCGAGCTGGTCGCCGCCCTCGGCTGCGTCGATCACGTGGTCCTCTTCGACGATCGCACCGTGGTCCCGGTGATCCGCGCGCTGCGCCCCGATCTGCAGGTGAAGGGCACCGACTACAGCCCCGAGACGATCCCCGAGCGGGCGGAGGTCGAGGCCTACGGCGGTCGGGTCGCGGTGGCCGGCGATCCCAAGGACCACTCCACCACCGAGTTGATCCGGATCCTGGAGCGTAGCGGATCGTGACAGTCCTCTCACTCTGCGCAACCCCGGAGTACACAGGCCCGGCGGAGCTGATGCTGGAGGACGCCGAGACCCTCCGCGCCGCCGGCAGGGAGGTGCGCCTCGGCTTCGACATGCGGCGGGCAGGCTCGCTGCGCCCGGCAGTGGAGGAGCGGGGGCTCCCCTTCGAGACGGAGCTGGATCTCTGCAGGCAGACCCGCCTGCTGCCCGCCTGGCGCGACGTCCGCCTCCTGCGCTCCTTCCTGAAGTCGGGACGCTACGACACCCTCCACGTCCGCTTCGCCCACGATCACCTCCTGGCGGTGCTGGCGATGGCAGGTCTGGATCGGAGCCGCCTCCGCCTGATCCGTTCGGTCGAACTCCTGGAGAACGCCGCCAAGGGCTTCGACGCAGCCTTCATGTTCTCGCGGACCGATCACTTCGTGGTCCCCTCCCTCGAGCACGCCGAGCTCCTCCACGACAACCACCAGGTTCCGCGGGAGCGGATCTCGTTGCTGCGCGGAAGGGTGGACGGCGAGCGGTTCCACCCCGGCACCTCCTCCCTGCGCCTCGACCTGGGGATCCCGTCCAGCGCCCCGGTGGTGGGGATCGTCTCCCGCATCAAGCCGGATCGCCGGCACGCGGATCTGATCGAGTCCTTTCGGCTCGCCTCCCAGCTCGTGCCCGACGCGTGGTTGGTGGTGGTCGGCAGGGGCGAAGGGGAGGCGTCGGTGCGCGAGCAGGTGCGCGCCGCCGGCCTCGAGGCCAAGGTCCGCTTCGCCGGCTACCGGCAGGGGGACGCCCTCGCCGACGCCTATCGGGCGCTGGACGTGAAGGCCTGGCTCGCCACGGGCAACGACGGCACCTGCCGCGCCGTCCTCGAGGCGATGGCGTCGGGCTGCGCGATCCTGGGCGGCGACTTCGGCGCGGTGCGAGACGCCGTCGTCGATCGGGCCACGGGCTGGCTGGTCGATCCGCGCGACCACGACGCCACCGCCACCGCCCTCGTCCGCCTCCTAGAGAATCTCCCCAAGACCCGGGCCCTCGGTGCTGCGGGCAGGGAGCGGGCGCTCCAGCTATATTCTCCCGCCAGACGGGCAGGCGAGCTCGTCCAGCTCTACGAGCGGGTCTGGCAGCAGCCAGGCGTCGGCTCGGTCTACCGGTAGAAGGATGAAGCAGATGACCACCGTCCACCCAGACCTGCAGGCCATCCTCGCCTGCCCCCAGTGCAGGGGCGAGCTCGAGTTTCCGTCCGAGACCGAGGAGATCGTCTGCCCGAGCTGTCGGCTCGCTTTCCCGATCCGCGAGGGCCTCCCGGTGATGTTGATCGACGACGCCCGATCGCTGCCGGCAGAGGGTTGAGCGCTCCATCACCGGTTTCGCCCCGGAGCGAGGATCCGGATCGGCGGCTGCTGCGGAGGCTGGGCCGCTGGCTGGTGATCGCCCTGGTTCGCCTCTTCTTCGGCGCTCCCGAGCAGACTCCGATCGGCGAGGTGCGACGCCTGCTGGTGATCCGCACCGACGAGCGGGTGGGCAACGTGCTCCTCACCATCCCGCTCCTGCGGGCGCTGCGGCGCGGCCTCCCCGACGCCCGGATCGTCTTCCTCCACGCGGCCTCCAAGGAGGCGCTGGTCCGAGGGCTGCCGTACGTCGACAGCCTCGAGCCCTTCGAGAAGAAGAGCGCGTTCAAGCGGCCGTGGCGCCTCGCGGCCCAGCTCCGGCGCCTTCGCCGGGAGCGCTTCGACGTGGTGATCGAGGCGGGGCACTACCACGCCTTCAGCCTGACGGCGGCCCTCCTCGCCAAGGTGGTCGGTGGAGGGATGACCATCGGCCACGACAGGGGCGCCGCCCGATCCTTCTTCGACGTCCCCGTGCCGCGGCCAGCGGGCGTGGTGCAGGACGTGTCGGTGAAGCTACATCTGCTCGATCCGCTCGGCGTGAAGGACGCCGGCACCTGGCTGGAGACGCCCCTGGCCCGGGACCCGGAGCACCGCCTGCGGATCGCCTCCCTCCTCGAGGCGCGGGGGCTCGCCGACGCGCGCCTCCTCGTGATCAACCCCGGTGCCCGCAAGCTCGATCGGCGCTGGCCGCCGGCGGAGTACGCCAGCGCCGCGAAAGCCCTCGCCGCCACCCACGGCCTCACCCCGCTGGTGATCTGGGGCCCCGGGGAGGAGGACCTCGCCCGGGAGGTCGTGGGCCTGGTCGGGGCGGGCGCCCACCTGGCGCCGCCCACGAACCTCGCCGAGCTCACCGCGCTCTTTCGACACGCGGCCCTCGTCCTCACCAACGACACGGGGCCCATGCACCTGGCGGTCGCTGCTGGCGCGAGGACCCTGGCGATCTTCCTGGCGGGGGATCACCGCCGCTGGGGCCACGAGCTCCCGTGCTTCGAGGCCGTCCCCGTCGAGGGAGGGGCCCCGTCCGAGGACGCCCATCGCGCCATCCTCCTCGCCGCCGAGCGCCTCCTCTCGCTGCAGGAGAACGGCGGTGTAGAAAGAAGCGCCCACATGCTGTAGCGTCCGGCGATGCTGCGCTCCATGACAGGCTTTGGATCGGCCCGCGCCCAGGTGGGGACCGAGGAGATCACGGTCGAGATCCGATCGGTGAACGGGAAGTTCTGCGAGGTGAAGACCCGGCTCCCGCGGGAGCTCTTCGCCCTGGAGAGCGAAGTGGTCCGGCTGGTGAAGGAGCGCCTCGCCCGGGGTTCCGTCGACGTCAGCCTCCGGCACCGTCCCGCAGGGGAGTCCGCTGTAAGCAGGGGGATCGACGAGGCGCTGGCCACGCGGCTGGCGGAGAGCTTCCGATCGCTGCGGGACAAGCTCGGTCTCGCAGGCGAGGTCAGCCTCTCCGACGTGATCGGCGTGGAGGGCGTGATCACCGTGGAGGAGCGGACCCTCGATCTGGCGGCGGCGAAGGCAGCGGTGCAGAGCGCGCTCCAGCAGGCCCTCGCGATCCTCCTCGAGATGCGGGAGCGGGAGGGCGCCGCCCTCGAGGCGGACCTCGCCGAGCGCCTGGGCCGGATCCGGCGCCACGCGTCGGAGCTGGAGGAGCAGGCGCCGCAGGCGGTGATCGATCAGCGGGATCGGATCGCGCGGCGGGTGGACGAGCTCACCGAAGGGGTCGGCCTCGATCCCCAGCGGCTGGCCCAGGAGGTGGCGCTCCTGGCGGATCGCTCGGACATCACCGAGGAGCTCACCCGCCTGGGAAGCCACATCGCGCAGTTCGAAGATCTCCTGCGGTCCACCGAGCCGGTGGGTCGGCGCCTCGACTTCCTGGTGCAGGAGCTGAATCGTGAGGTAAACACCATCGCGTCCAAGGCGAGTTGGTCCGAGGCCGCGACGATCACGGTCGAACTCAAGGCGGATCTCGAGCGGATCCGCGAGCAGATCCAGAACGTCGAGTAGGAAGTTCGTTGATGAGCGAAAAGGGTTTGATGCTGGTGCTCTCCGCACCTTCGGGCGCGGGAAAGACCACCCTCGCGAGGCGTCTCCTCTCCCGGCATCCCGGAAGCTGCTTCTCCATCTCGGTCACAACCCGGGCGCCCCGGGGCGGCGAGGTGGATGGCGTGGACTACACCTTCGTGACCCCGGAGCGCTTCAACCGGATGCAGGAGCGAGGGGAGCTGATCGAGTGGGCGCGGGTCCACGGCGCGACCTATGGCACCCCCGCCCACTTCGCCACCGAGGCCCTCGAGCACAACCGGCTCGTGATCTTCGACATCGATGTCCAGGGGGGGCTGCAGATCAAGGCTCGACACCCGGAGGCGGCGACCGTCCTGATCCTCCCGCCCTCGCCGAGCGAGCTCGCCCGGCGGCTGCGGGGCAGGGGCACCGAGGGGGAGCTCGCCATCCAGCGCCGCCTCGAGGTGGCCCGCGCCGAGATCGAGGCCTGCCTCGAGACCTACGACTACCTGGTCACCAACGACAGCCTCGAGAGGGCGTACGAAGACCTCGCCGCGATCGTTCGCACGCTGCGCGGGAGCGGGACCGAGGCCGATCGTCGGCGGGCCGAAGGCCTCCGCCTGCGCGGGGACGCCAAAGCCGTCGTGGCGAATCTCGCCTCCTGGGAGCCCGCACCAAGCCCTCGTGAGTGATAGACTCCGCTTTTCTCGAGGTTCCTTCCGGTGCAGAGGTCGGTCGTCCCATCCCAGCGAGGCTCGTTCATCGGCAGGGGCGAGGAGCGCCGGCAGCTCGAGAAGTTCTTGGGGGCCGGAGAGCGCCTGATCTCGATCGTAGGGCCCTCGGGCATGGGAAAGACCTCCCTGGCCAAGGAGGTCGCCCGGACAATCGGCAAGGTGCTCCCCTTCGAAGACGGCGTCTGGTTCTGCGACCTCATGACGACCACCACCCGGGTGGACCTGGTCGCCCATGTGGCCCACGTTCTGGGGCTCTCCGAGGGCGGGCGAAGGATCGATGAAGCGGAGCTCTTCCGGGGCCTGAAGCGGCGGGACGGAGCCTTCCTCCTCGTCCTCGACAACAGCCAGGGCCTCGAGCGGGAGGCGGCGCTCCTCGTCGGCCAGTGGGTGGACGAGATCCCCGCGCTGCGGGTCCTCGCCACCTCGCTGGTTCCGCTGCAGCTGCAGGGCGAGCTCCTCTTCGAGCTCGGCCCCCTCGACCTGGACGCCGCGGTGAAGCTCTACCTCGAACGAGCCCGAGCGAACAGGTCCGGGAGGAGCTTCAGCGCCGCCGAGACCCGGCTGGTCACCGGCCTGGTCCAGCACCTAGATCGATATCCGCTGGCGATCGAGCTCGCTGCGGCGCGTGCGAAGACCCTCCCGCCTCGGACGATCCTCGAGCGGATCGACGAACGCTTCTCGCTCTTGGAGGCCGAGGGCCTCGGGCAGCACCGCTCGTTGGAGTGGGCGCTCCAGAGCTCCTGGGATCTCCTCGACCTCGACGAGCGAAGGGCGCTGGCGTGGGCCTCCGTCTTCCAAGGGGGGATCACGCTCGAAGCGGCGGAAGCCGTGATGGGCCCTTCGCCCGGGCGGAAGGTGCGGCCCGTGGTGGACGTCCTGGAGTCGCTGCGCGAGAAGGCGCTGCTCCAGCTCGGCAACGAAGCGGAGCCCCGCTTCACCCTCTACGAGAGCATCCAGGCATTCGCTTCGAAGAAGCTCGATGAACTCGAAGACAGGGAGGAGGCGGAGGCCCGGCACGCCAGCCACTTCCTGCGCTACGTCCGCAGCTGGCTCCCGCAGGTCGACGGCCCGCAGGGACACCACGCGATCGCCGGCTTCGCAGCGGAGCGGGGCAACCTCCTGGTGGTCTTCGACCGTCTCGTCAAGACCTCGCCGAAAGACGCTGCGACGGCGTCCCTCGCAGTCTGTTACGTCGCAGCGCGCGTCGGAGTTCCGGTGGCGGAGATGGATCTCCTGGCGCGTACCATCGCCGCGGCACGCCGCGCAGACGCGCCGCTCCTCCTCGTCCACGCCCTGCGCTGTCGGCTCTCTCTCAACCGGCGATCCGAGGACGCGGCCTCGATCCGCGCCGACCTCGACGAAGCGATCACCTTCGCCCATGCCGCGGGAGAGCTGAGCCTGGCCGGGCAGATGTGGAACAACCACGCGATGAGCTATCTCCTCGAGGGGAAGGCAGCGGCGGCGAAGGCGGCCTTGGCTCAGGCGAAGGAGATCGAGGCCGGCCTGGACGATCCCATGCTCATTGGAACCAACCGGATGTCGGAGGGGACCCTAGCCATCCACCGAGGAGATCCGCAGGAGGCCCTGGAGCAGTTTCGCGCCAGCCTGGCCGCCTTTCGCCGCTGCGGGAACCTGCACTTCCAGGCGCGGGCGCTCCTCCGGATCGGCGGGGCGTTGGTGGCGCTGGGGACCCCGAACGAAGCGCGGGATCATCTCTCGGAAGCGCTCCGGATCTACCGTCAGCTCTCCGACCCGGGCTCGGAGGCCGACACCCGGCTGGCCCTCGGCTGCATCGTGCGGGAGGAGGGGCAGCTCGACGAGGCGGAGGAGCACCTGGCGGCTGCGCTCCCTTTCCACCAGCACCTCGGCAACCACCGCTTCGAGGGACAGACGCTCTGGAACCTGGGCCTGATCGCCATGGAGAAGGGGGAGCTCTCCCTGGCCGAGAGCCGCCTACGCGAGGCGCACGCGATCTTCGAGGCGGCGAAGGACGAGCTCAACCTCGCGCGGCTCATCCCCAACCTCGCCGTGATCGAGGCCTTCCATGGCAGGGTGGACGAGGCGACGTCCAAGCTCCAGGCTGCGCGGGAACACTTGCAGGCGGCGGGATCCCCCTCCGACCTCGAGATCCTCGATCTCCTCGAGGGATTCGTCGATCTGGCTCGGGCGAGAAGGGCTGCCCAGGAATCCCGCTTCGACGAGGCTGCTGCCTTCAAGAAGCGCGCGACGAGGCGCCTCAGCCGCAGCGTCGACATGGGCAATGGAAGCCTGCAGGCAGGGAGTCAGAAGCGGATCCTCACCACGACCATCGAGCGCTACGTCGGGATGGACACCGAGTCCCCCGAGGGTGGGCCTCCGGGCGAGGGATCGGCCAAGAAGGAGGGACGAAGCCTGCTCATCGGCCCAGAGGCAGCCTGGTTCGAGATGCCGGGGCGTCCCAGGGTCCAGCTCCGTACTCGCTCTGCCGGTCGAAGGATCCTGCAGGCGCTGGTGGAGAGCCGCCTGCTCACGCCGGGTCGCGGCTTGAGCGTCGAGACGATCTTTCAGATCGGCTGGCCCCGCACCGAGACCCATCCCTACGAAGCAGCGAAGCGTGTCTACGATGGCGTCGGCCGCCTTCGGCGGATCGGCCTCGGCGAGATCCTCGCTCGAAACGCCGAGGGCTACCTGCTCTCCCCCGAGGTCGAGATCCAGCGCGTGAGCCGCTGAACGACGGGGCCACTGCCCCTCGGCACTTCGGAAGCGCGCCCTTCGTCTCTTAAATCTTCTCGAACTGGAATTCGAGTTGTGAGGGTGGCGGCTGGTCGATTCGCCGGCATTCTCGCATCAATCTTCCACCACCCCAGTGGGGAAGCACTTTGACGTCCGACTGATTGTTTTATCTTTTTTACTTTGCGCGTTTGCCCACAGCGACTGCATCGCTCTACGGTTCGGGCGCTGAACAAATCGCAGGCCATGGCGCGGCGTCGCGCCCACGCCTCAACTCAAAACATCCGACCGTGCCTGCTGGCAAAGACACGCAGCAACAGGAAAGGGAGCAATGAATGAGAACCGGGTTCCTGGCAGCAGTTGGTTTCGCGCTCGTATTGATGACCGGATGTGGTGCAGAGGAGGCCCAGCCGTCGAATGATGGCGGCCTCGTCATCCAGGTTCGCAGCGCCCTCTTTTTCAACCAGGCGGAGGTCGACCTGTGGCGTGATGATGGCACCGGTTCCACCTCCACCATCGTTCTGGTCCAAATGGGGAACAGCTGGCTGGGCGCGGCGGAAGATCTCGCCCCGGGGCACTACCTGGCCCAGCTCAAGATCCTGCACTCCAGCCAGGCCCCACCCATGCTCCCGGTGGGGGATCCGGTGCAGGTGGAGATTCTTCCTGGTGCGACCGCCGAGCTGAAGTTCCTCCTCGGTGGGGATCAGACCGATCCCTTGTTCCGAGGACCTGCGTTCACGTCGATCTCCATCCCGTCGAGGCAGATCGCGGCGGAGTCGACCGTCACGATCCTGGTAGGGGCCAGCGAAGGTGTCGGAGCTCTCACCTTGTCCGGCTCCGCCCCCGCCCAGGCAGGTTTCTTCGGCGTCCCCAACGGGGTCCTCAGCATCCCCTTCACCGCAGGAACCGTGGCGGGGACCTTCCCCCTCACGCTCACCCTCGAGGATGAAAATGGGAACGCCGACTCCGTGATCTTCGACATCGAGGTAATCGCCGAAGGTCCCCCGACACCCGGTGAACTCACGGTGGAGTTCGACCTCAATCCGCCTCCAGACGGGACCATCTCCGCCGCCTCGGTCTTCACCGGCGACGATCTCACGGTGAACTTCACCCTGAGCGCTCTGGCCTTCGGCCCCGCTGCGTCGGGTACGTTGACCTGGGAAATGGAGGTCATGCCCACCGCCCCATCCAACACGGACTGCGCGCGCGGGGTGTTCACGGTCCATGGGCTCGAATCGCCCGCGCCCCTCAGCGGCTTCACCACGAGCGGAGCCACCATCCCCGTCACCTATCGCCTGGAGCGTCCGTTCGGCACGGGCCAGTGCGACTTCATCTACAGGCTCGAAGACTCCCTCCTCGGCACCTTTCAGGCGACCTATCGCCTGCGCCTGAGCTTCCGGTCGGTGAGCCCGTAGGCATCACGCAGGAGCTCGGCAGGTGGAGCTTCCTTCGGGCGGTCCACCTGCCGGGGGCCGCTCGAGAGCAACCCGAACCCCCAAGGAAGTTGGAATGGATCACCCCAGGTACCGGAGGCTCGCTGCGCTCTGCCTGCTTCCCCTCGTCGTGGCTGCGTGCGGGAGCGATGCCGACGAGGAGGCGAGCGGCTTCAGCCCCTCGGGCCCGAGCACCGTGATCGTCGAGCTGCGCTCGCCGCTCCCGTTGTCCGGGGCCAAGCTCTTGCTCGCTGGCGAAGGCAGCGAGCCGCACGAACTCCTCCTCGTGGAAGACGAAGGACGCTGGCGGGGGAGCAGGGAAGGGCTCAGCCCCGGCCAGTACGAGGTTCAGGCGCTCCTGAACGAGGGAGACGGCTGGGTCCCTGCTGCAGGGCGGGTCAGCCTGGAGCTTCCGGCAGGCGAAAAGCGCATGCTCATGCTCTTTTTCGATCGGAGCGAGGGCCTCGTCGATCCCCGCGCGCCGCAGATGACGCCCCTGATCTCCACCCGCTCTTCCGAGGAGGGAACCCTCATCGAGGTCGGCGTCGAGATGCGGGCGGGCGAGGGAGCGGCCGAGCACCCACTGAGCTGGTCCATGGCTGCAGGTGGCAGCGACGATTGCGCTGCTGCGGCGACCTGGGTCGTCGATGGCGAGGAGCGACGGACCTCGATCGCAGGAAGGGTCGAGGACGGTGGCAGGATCGACGCCACCCTCTTCCTTCCCCACGTCGCCGGGATGGATCGGTGCATGATCGAGATCAGCGTGACCGACGGGGAGGGGTCGAGGAAGTCTACGTTCTTCGAGGTCTCGACCGCAAAGGTCCCGATCGATTTGACAATCGAAGAGTGAACGACTAGATCGCTTGCTTCCGCCGTGGTTGGCCTTCCGCCTCCCACGGCGAGCTCTCTGACAATCGAATCCAACTGCAAGAAGCAGCAGCCCCTTCGCGCCGCAGCTCGGCCTCCGCCGGCTCCGTCAGGGCGAGGGGCGGGTCGAACCGCCGCGCCGGCGAGAAGCCGACATCTCCTCTTCGCGCTCCGAAGTGTAGGCAACGACCCTAGTTCGAACCCGTGGTTCGGGCGATCTTCCCCGGGAAGATCGCTGGAACGTCGGGTTTGGCCGATAGCCAACATCGCCACGGTCCGGGTGTTCTCATCCGGCCGTCTGGCGCCCCCGTCCCCGTACTTTTTTTGCTTGACGCTTGCCATCGGTGAGCGTAATAGCCTCCGTCCGGTCGCCCGATGGGCACCGGGAAGCAGCACGATTTTTGCAGTTGGGTTGGTCTCTGAAAACCGAATAGCAAGCCATACGTTCGAAGTAGCGGGGTATACCGCAATTCCAACGGGACGACCTCGGTCGATCCCGATGTAACAAAACTAGAGCCGTGGTGAGGCCGATAGCCGGCCGAACCCGCAAGCTCATCCAAATTCAATTGGAGAGTTTGATCCTGGCTCAGAACGAACGCTGGCGGCGTGCTTAACACATGCAAGTCGAGCGCGA
>Ga0180215_1005122_pt1 | contig 11331 bp, 11 predicted proteins | sample eDN3rd37CBELigBY_FD_128871 | JGI IMG/M metagenome (GOLD analysis project Ga0180215, IMG submission 128871) | Enriched backyard soil microbial communities from Emeryville, California, USA - eDNA 3rd pass 37_C BE-Lig BY (version 2) (version 2) | ecosystem: Environmental > Terrestrial > Soil >...
CTTCCGTGCGCGCGCCGCCATGGCCGAAGATGTGCGAGGTCTGGCCGCAATGGGGGCAGACGAAGGTCGCCATGTTCTCGACAATGCCGAGAATCGGAATTTCCACGCGCTTGAACATCGAGACGCCGCGCCGCGCATCGATGAGCGCCAGATCCTGCGGCGTGGAGACGATCACGGCGCCTGCGAGAGGTGTTGCCTGTGCCATGGTGAGCTGCGCATCACCCGTGCCAGGCGGCATATCGACCACGAGCACGTCGAGATCGTTCCAGGCGACCTCGCGCAGCATCTGCGTGATCGCCGACATCACCATCGGGCCGCGCCAGATCATCGCGGCTTCCTCATCGACAAGAAAGCCGATCGACATGACCTTGAGGCCATAGGCTTCCATGGGCTCGAGAATACGGTTTTCGAGCAGCTTCGGCTTGCCGTGGATGCCCAGAAGCTTGGGCATGGAGGGGCCGTAGATGTCGGCATCGAGAATGCCGACCTTCAGGCCCAGCGCTTTGAAACCCAGGGCGAGATTGCAAGCCGTGGTCGACTTTCCCACGCCGCCCTTGCCGGAAGCCACCGCGATGACGTGTTTCACGCCTGGGATGCGTTGGTTCTTGGACTGGGCAGCGGCCCGGGGGGGCGGCGAGGACGGGGTGGGGGAGGGTGCGCTCGAACCGGACGGGCGATCAGCCGTGAGGCTGGCGAAAACCCCTTTCACGCCCGGCAGGCCCTGAACGGCTGTGGCTGCGGCCTGACGGACCTGCTCCATGGGCTGAGCCTCGGAGGGATCGATCGCGATCGAGAACATCACCCTGCCGGCATCGTCGATGTGAATGTCGGAGAGGCGCCCCGAAGCGACTAGGTCTGTTCCGCTTGCATCGACCGGCACGGTCGAGAGAGCCTGCAACACATGATCACGGGTAATCGCCACGTTGGAGCCTCCCAGGCTTCGATCCAATAATCTCTTAAGCCTCATGTAAAGGCTCCCGATCCATCCGTTAAGGCGTTGTCTGACTGTCATAAGCGATATCCGAACCAAAACCCACCCTGCCCGTTGTTCAACCGGTCCCTCGGCCGGTTCAGCCAACAGAAGAGTCGCGCTTGTGCATCGCCGGCCCGGGGTGTTGCAATCGAAATCAGGAGAGGATGATGCACCAACACGGCCATAACGATCCGAACGCCAAAAAGCTCTACGATTTGATCAACGACGTGAAGATCGCCATGATGACCACGGTCGATACGGATGGCACCCTGCACAGCCGGCCCATGTATGGTCAGGAGGCTGACGAGCATGGCGATCTCTGGTTCTTCACGCAGATCCAATCGCCCAAGATGACGGAACTCTCCCGCGACAATGAGGTCAATCTGGGATTCAGCGATCCGAGTAGCCAGACCTATGTGTCCGTTTCTGGCAAGGCCGAGATCGTGCGTGACAAGGCAAAGATCGAAGAAAAATGGTCGGAGCCCCTACGGGCCTGGTTCCCAAAAGGGAAGGACGATCCGCAGATCGCCCTGATCCGCGTGCATCCCTCGAAAGGTGAATACTGGGACAGCCCGTCCTCCACGATCGTGCATCTCTATGGATACGCGAAGGCCGCTTTGACGGGTGAACGGCCCGACCCTGGTGAGCAGGCAAAGGTGAACCTGAGCTGATCCTCATGGTCGTGGAAAGTAAGCAACAAGGGCCGTTCAGCGGCCCTTTTTCATGCCTCCTATTTGCTTCTTCCTTTCACGCTTTAGCTTGATTATAATCAAATATAATAAACAAGATAACACGGGTAAGATCCGCGAAACGAGAAGGAATACAACAGCGGGGGCGCTCCCAGGGAGGGAAGGATGAAATCCATCTGGCTTGCCGCCATCTCCAGCGTTGCATTTGCGTCTTCGAGTTTCTCCCAGCCCGCCACTCAGCCTCCGACCAGCAACCTCGAAAAGCTCCAGACATTCCAGAGCACCGGGACCGTCGAGCCCAAGCAGATCCCTCAGGAAGGGCGCCGCGCGGATGCGATCCGCCGCAACCTTGCGAAGATCAAGCTGCCGGCAGGTTTCAAGATTGATCTCTATGCTGTCGTGCCCGATGCTCGCCACATGGCGGTCGGACCCAACGCAGGCGTCGTCTTCGTCGGAACGCGCAAGAGCAATGTCTACGTGATCACGGACCGCGATAAGGACCGTGTGGCCGACGAGGTGAAGCAATTCGCTCCATCCGTTGAATTCAAGATTCCCAATGGCGTCTGCTTCTCGCGCGACGGCATGCTCTATGTCGTTGAGCAGAACCGCGTGTTGCAATTCCCCGCCGCAGAGTTCTTCTACGAGGGACCAGATGTGGCGGCCTCCATCGTCGTGAAGCAGGGCGAACTCATCCCGCCTAGCGAGGAGAGCTTCAACCACACGGCCCGCGTTTGCCGGGTCGGTCCCGACAACAAGCTCTATATCGCCCTCGGACAGCCCTTCAATGTGCCGCCGAAAGAAAAGCTGGAACTCTACCGGGAGGCCGGCATTGGCGGCATCATCCGGATGGATCAGGACGGCAAGAACCGCGAGGTCTATGCAACCGGCATCCGCAATTCGGTCGGCATGGATTTCAATCCAGCGGACAAGTCCCTGTGGTTCACCGACAATCAGGTGGACGGCATGGGCGATGATCAGCCTCCTGGTGAACTCAACCGCGCCGTTCAGAAAGGCCAGAATTTCGGCTTCCCCTATTACGGTGGCGGCATGGTCCGCACGGTCGAATACAAGGATGATCAGGTTCCAGCCGACGCTGTCGCGCCGCAGGTCGAGATGACCCCTCATGCGGCCGATCTTGGGATGACCTTCTATACGGGCAAGATGTTCCCAGAAGCCTATCAGGGGGGAATCTTCTCGGCGCAGCATGGCTCCTGGAACCGTACCGAGCCCGTAGGCGCGCGCGTGATGTTCACGCCGCTCAAGCCCGACGGCACGGCAGACAAGCCTCAGGTCTTCGCTGAAGGCTGGCTCAACGAGAATGGCGAGTATCTGGGACGGCCCGTGGATGTCACCGTGCTGCTCGACGGTTCGCTGCTTGTCTCTGACGACACGGCCGGAGCGATCTATCGCATATCCTATGAGGGTCAGTAGAGCCGTTGCGGCGGGCGCGTCTCTGGGCGCGCCCGTTCTCCAGATAAAGGCAAGACCATGAAGAAGATGGACACCCTGCTGCTGTTCGTGGCCTTCGTAAGCGGCCTCGGAGCCGCTTCCGTGAATGCAGCCGATGCCAGGGCAGGGCGCCAGAAGATCACGACATGCCAGGCCTGCCACGGTCTGGATGGGCTGTCGAAAAACCCTGAGGCCCCGAATCTGGCCGGGCAGGTCGAGGGGTATCTGGTCAAAGCCCTGGCCGAGTACAAATCCGGCGCTCGCAAGAACGAGACAATGAATATTGTAGCAAAAGACCTGTCGGACCAGGATATGGCCGATATCGCGGCCTACTATTCCTCGATCGAAGTCGACGTGCTGCCTCCTTGAGGCAGGGGGATTACGGCAAGGAACTCTTTCATCGGCGGAAAGCCTTCGCTATTGTCTGCCTCCCGAAACGGTTAGGAGCAGGCGATGGTGGACATCGCGACCAGGGTCTACAATCATACCTGGAAGATCGACCCCATCGTGCGGTCGGTCCTGGATACGGATTTTTACAAGCTCCTGATGGCGCAGACGATCTTTCGCCGCCATCGGGACGTGCAGGTAACCTTCGGCATCCACAACCGCACCACCCAGATTCGCCTTGCGGACATCATCGATGCAGGCGAGCTGCGCGAGCAGCTCGATCATGTGCGCTCGCTCTCGCTGACGCGTGGCGAATCCACCTGGCTGCGCGGCAACACCTTCTATGGCAAGCGGCAGATGTTCTCGCCGGAATTCATGGATTGGCTCGAAACCTTCCGGTTTCCAGAATATCTCCTGGAGAAAGAGGACGGCCAATACGTGCTGACCTTCCACGGCCCCTGGATCGAAACCACCATGTGGGAGATCCCGGCGCTCGCGATCCTCAACGAGCTGCGCTCGCGGGGCGTCTTGAGGGGAATGGGCAAGTTCGAGCTGCAGGTGCTTTATGCCCGCGCCATGACGCGCGTATGGGAGAAGATCGAGCGACTGCGAAAGCTGCCGGATCTTTCGATTTCAGATTTCGGCACACGCCGCCGTCATGGTTTTCTCTGGCAGGATTGGTGCGTGCAGGCCATGAGCGAAGGCTTGGGGACATCTTTCCTCGGGACGTCGAACTGCCTCATCGCCATGCGCCGGGAGGTAGAGGCCGTTGGCACCAACGCTCACGAGCTCCCCATGGTGTATGCCGCGCTGACCGACAGCGACGAGGACCTGGCGAGATCGCCCTATCGTGTGCTGGCCGACTGGCAGGAGGACTATGAGGGTAACCTGCGCGTCATCCTGCCCGATACCTACGGCACGACGAATTTCCTGGAGAACGCCCCTGACTGGGTGTCGTCCTGGACCGGCATCCGCATCGATTCCAAGGATCCCATCGAGGGGGGCGAGGAGGCGATCGAGTGGTGGCGGCAACGGGGACAGAACCCGAGCGAAAAGCTCGCCATCTTTTCCGATGGTCTCGATGTCGACGTGATCGAACGCATCCACCAGCACTTCCGTGGCCGCATGCGCATTGGTTACGGCTGGGGCACATTGCTCACGAACGATTTCCGAGGGCTTGTCCCCGATGGCAGTCTCGATCCCATTTCCATCGTCTGCAAGGTCATTTCGGCGGACGGTCGTCCGACGGTGAAGATTTCCGATAATCCGACGAAGGCTCTCGGGCCGGAGGAGGAGGTCGAGCGCTATAAGCGCGTGTTCCGTGTGGGTGCGCAGACGGCGCAGCCAGTTGTGGTGTGAGGCGATGAAGGTCGATCTGAACTGTGATATGGGCGAAGGCTTCGGTCCTTGGCCCATGGGTGACGACGAAGCGATGCTCGACATCGTCTCGTCGGCGAACATTGCATGCGGTTTCCATGCGGGCGATCCATCCACCATGTTCCGCACGGCGGAGATTGCCAAGCGCAAGGGCGTGGCCATCGGTGCGCATCCCGGATTCAATGATCTGCACGGCTTCGGCAGGCGCGTGATCCGAGGCGATTCCCCCGCAGAGATCGAGCGCATGATCGCCTATCAGATCGGCGCCATGCAGGCCGTTGCCGCGCTGGCCGGCCACAAGGTCACCTATGTGAAGGTCCACGGTGCGCTCAACAACATGGCTAATGAGGATGAGAGTCTGGCGCTCGCGATTGCGCGCGCGGTCAAGGGTGTCGATGCGAGCCTCATCAATGTCTGCATGCCGGGCCTTCTGATGGAGAAGGCATCGGAATCCGTCGGTATCCCGGTAGTGAGGGAATTCTTTGCGGATCGTACGTATGAAGACGACGGCTCGCTGACCAGCCGCAAAAAGCCCGGATCCGTCCTGCATGATGCGGATGCGGCGGCCGAGCGCGTGCTGCGTACTTTGCAGGACAAGGCAATCATTTCCACATCAGGCAAGCGCATTCCGGTCGAGATCGACACGATCTGCGTCCATGGCGATGAGCCGAGCGCCGTCGTCATGGCCCGTACGGTGAGGACGAAGCTCGAAGCAAACGGCATTTCGGTCGCTTCGTTCTCCTGAGTGTAGACGCTTCGTTCCAGAAACACTTTTTGACGAAGTCAGACGATTGCGCAGTCGGTCGCTCGGCTGATCTGCGCGTACATCATCTCTCGATGCTGCCGGCCGAGCGCTTCAGCCGGGTGATTGCGCCCCGGACGGGCGCGATCGGTCCGCCTTGAAACCTTTTTGCAGGAATGGTCTCAGAGCGGCGAGCGTCTCCTCAGGGGCCTCTTCGGCGAGGTAATGGCCGCAATCGATCCCGTGGCCTTCCACATGATCCGCCCAGTCGCGCCAAACCGCCAGGACGTCGTACCAGCGTTCCAGGCCATTTCGCAGGCCCCAGAGGGTCTGGACAGGGCAGGTGATGCGCCGGCCAGCCTGCTTGTCCGCTTCATCCAGTTGCATGTCGATGGTGGCGCCCGCACGATAATCCTCGCACATGGCGTTGATCGTCGCAGGGGTGGAGTAGCAGCGCCGGTACTCCGCCAGAGCTTCTGCGTCGAACATGGTGCGTCCGCGGCGCAGGTAGAAAATATCGGGATCGGCGGCGATCAGGGTTTCGGGGATGGGATGCGGCTGCGCGAGGAAGAACCAGTGCCAGTAGCCCATGGCGAACGCCATGTCGGTGCGCCGAAAATGCTCGAAGGTTGGAAGGATATCGAGGACGGACAGGGCGATGATCCGATCCGGGTGATCGAGCGCCATGCGGTAGGCGCAGCGCCCGCCGCGATCATGGCCTACCACGGCAAAGCGGTCGAAGCCGAGGGCGTGCATCGCCTCGATCATGTCCCGCGCCATGGCGCGCTTCGAATAGGGTTCATGATCAGATGCCGTCGGCGGCTTGGAACTGTCGCCGTAGCCGCGCAGATCCGCGCAAACCACCGTGTACTCCTCGGCAAGCCGCGGAGCGACCCGGTGCCACATGACATGGGTCTGAGGATGGCCATGCAGCAGCAGAACGGGCGGGCCATTGCCTCCGTGACGGAGGTTGATGAGGGCCCCGGACGTCTCGATCCGGCGATGCGCGAAATGCTCGAACATGGATGGAGTATCCTACACCTCCGTCGGGGTCTCCAGCCCTGCCGCAGCAGGCGGGAGCTGGTCGCACAGCCGGGATGTCTCTTGGGGGCCGGAGGTTTTGCTCACCAGGAGCGGCGCTGACCGTTATCGATATGGATGATGCCGTTTCGATACATCTTGAGCCCTCCGACCTCCGATCGTGAGCTCAGGTAGGCCATGATGCCGCGGGCTCGCGCCCTCACTCGGAAATCGATCGCGCGACATGACAGGTGAAGGGAGTGGCGTGCGCCGCCCGCGCGCCAGTTGCGGCTCTTGCTGCGATGAGTGGATTCGACGCTGACAGGGCCGAACCTGCCTGCGATATCGGCCACAACGGCCAGCAGGCTGCCGGGCAGGCATTGTGTTGGGGCGGTGTCGCGCAGTTTGATCGTGCCCTGGGAGACCAGGGACGTGAAACCCGAAGGGGTGCGTGTCCTGAAAGCGCCCTCATCCGGCAAGCTGCCGGTCACGGCCGGATCGGTGATCCGCGTGTCCGAGGGGAGGCTGGTATACTGGACCTTGAGACGGCCTCTCCGAAGAGCCCTGGCCCTCGGAGCAGCCCTCACGGGGAAAGCGGCCGGGGATGCGGATGTTGCTTTCGGAAGGGGAATGGGGATCACGATCCCGTTCGTCCCGGGGAGGGGACCTTGCGCATTTGCCGGATGGGGCGACAAGGCCGCTAGGCAGACTCTGGTCACGCAGGCGAGCCATGGTGTGCGACGAACTTTCAACTCGGTGCTCATCGGGTTCTCCCCCTTCTGAGCCCCCACACAAGGGAATGCCGATGGATCATTCTCCCAACGGCAATGATGTTATTGGCCAGTATCTGGCAGCAGCGTCCAATGCTTAGGATCAAGTACCTATGAAACTACCTAGTTTGGGCAAGAGCAAAATAGGGAAATTAGCCTCCTAAAAAGGATTATTGACTGCTGAAAGCCTTATTTTGAAAGCGTTTTGGCGTTTGAGATTTTTATTCCCAACGTAATATATTGCATGCCCTTGAGGTCTTGCGAGGCGGATAGGTGATGCGCATATCATGTTACGAGCCGTAACATCGGCGATTGGAGACTGGAATGCCCGCTGTCCGTAGCGATCTGTTCGAAGCCATCAAAGCTGCCGGCCCGAGCCGGGAGGATTCCCTCGCGCGCATCACGCTTCTGGCGAAACTGTTGGACAGCGCCTTCGTCATTCCCGGCCTGAACCGCCGGATCGGCCTCGATGCGGTCTTGGGCCTCGTGCCGGGTGTCGGCGATGCCGTTTCGGCAGCCCTGGCGAGCTACATCATCTGGGAGGCGCGCCAGCTTGGCCTGCCGCGCTGGAAGATCGCCCGAATGGTCGGCAATGTGGCCGTGGACACCGCCCTCGGCGCGATTCCGCTGGCGGGAGACGTGTTCGACGTGTTCTTCAAGGCCAACGAACGCAACCTGCGGATCATCCACGATCATCTGGGCACCCCGAAGCGCGGGCCGAAGGTGATTGACGGCACGTCGGTGCGGGTTGGCGAACGATAGCTTCAGAAAAAGGGCGCGGCCTCGGTGCCGCGCCTTGGATGCCTACCGGTGGCTTGAGATGAACTGCTTGAAGCGCTCGGATTTCGGAGCCTTAAACACATCGGCCGGCGCGCCTTCCTCCTCCACGACGCCCTTGTGAAGAAAGACGACCCGGTTCGACACGTCCCGGGCGAAACCCATCTCGTGGGTCACGACCAGCATGGTGCGGCCTTCCTCGGCAAGCGAGCGCATCACCCGCAACACCTCGCCCACGAGTTCGGGGTCGAGAGCGGAGGTCGGCTCGTCGAAGAGCATCACGTCCGGACGCATGGCGAGCGCGCGGGCAATGGCTGCGCGCTGCTGCTGGCCGCCGGAGAGATGTGAGGGGTACTGATTGCGCTTGTCGGCGATGCCGACCTTCGCCAGCAGCTCTTCCGCCTCCGCAAGGCACTCAGCCTTCGGGCGCTTCTGCACATGCACCGGCGCCTCGATGACGTTTTCCAGAATCGTCATGTGGGACCAGAGGTTGAAGCTCTGGAACACCATCGCGACCCGGGAGCGGATGCGGTCCACTTGCCGTTGGTCGGCAGGCATCATGCCCTTGCGGCTATGCTTGAGCTTGATGATCTCGCCGCCGATGGCCACTTCGCCGCCATCGGGAACCTCGAGCATGTTGATGCAGCGAAGCATCGTGGACTTGCCCGAGCCGGAAGCACCGAGAATCGAGATCACGTCTCCCTCGTTGGCCTTGAGGGAAATGCCTTTGAGAACTTCGAGATTCCCGAAATTCTTGCGCAGATTGCTGATCGAAACGGCAGGGGTGGGCTGGGAGGACAAAGATTCGACTCCGTTAGACATGCGCGGCTTCCAGGCGCGGCTCCACGGCCGGCGGGCGGCGCAGGTGCGGCGAGAGCCACCACTCGATGGCCATGATGATGCGGGTGATGACGAAGTTCAGAACGAGATAGATCAGGCCGGCCACGATGAAGACTTCCACCGCGCGGAAGGTCTGCGAGATCATCTTGGCCGCAAGGCCCGTGACTTCCATCATGGTGATGACCGAGGCCAGAGAGGTGGCCTTCACCATCAGGATGATCTCGCTGCCATAGGCAGGAAGGGCCTGTCTCACCGCAATCGGGAAGATGATGCGGCGGAAGAGGAGGAAGCCGGACATGCCGCAGGCGCGCGCGGCCTCGACCTGATGGTGGGGAACGGCCTGCAGGCCGCCGCGAATGATCTCGCTGCCATAGGCGGCCGTGTTCAGTGTCAGCGCAAGCACCGCGCACCAGTAGGGTTCACGAAAGAAACCCCAGAGCCCCAGTTCCTGCAGGGTCGGCCGGAACTGCCCGAGACCGTAATAGATCAGGAAGATCTGCACGAGCAGCGGCGTGCCGCGGAAAACGAATACGTAAGCCTGCGCCAGCCAGTCGAGCACCTTGACGTTCGACATGCGCAGCAGCGCAAGCAGCATGGCGAGGACGGCGCCGAACGCGATCGACGTGAAGGCGAGGTTGAGCGTGAGCGGGATGCCGGTGATGAGACGCAGGAAGGCTTCCTGCATGAACGCGAAATCCATCAGGAGGCCCTCCGCATGCCGCGCAGCGAGTACGTCTCCGCGCGCTGGAAGAGATACGTCGAAACCCAGGTGATGACGAGGTAGAGGATCGCCGCCGTAATGTAGAAATCGAACGGACGGCGCGTCGAACCCGCGGCGACCTGCGACTGGCGCAGAAGCTCGACCAGGCCGGTCACCGAGATCAGCGCCGATTCCTTGAGGACCAGCTGCCACGTGTTGCCGAGGCCTGGAATCGCATAGCGCAGGACCTGCGGGGCGATGATCCGGCGGAACATGAGCCAGCGGTGCATGCCGACAGAGCGGGCGGCCTCCAGCTCGCCGCGGCTGACGACCTGATAGGCACCGCGAAACACCTCGGCCTGATAGGCTCCGGAAACGATGCCGATCGCCAGGGCGCCCGTGACGAAGGCGGGCACGCCGATGAAGCCCTCGGCTCCGAACAGGCTGCCGATGGCCCCGAGAGCCGCACTGCCGCCGAAATAGAAGAGATAGATCACGAGCAGGTCGGGAATGCCTCGCAGGACGGTCGTATATCCGTCGGACAGCCACCGGACCGGCGCATTGCCGCCGATCTTGCCCCAGGCCACGAAGGTTCCGACGACGGATCCGGCGAGAAAACCGCAGGTGGCGACCGCGATCGTCATGCCGGTCGCCATCAGAAGAGCCCATCCCCATCCGTTGGGGCCGAACCCGACGAGTTCGAAATAGCTCAGTTGTTGCACGCGTTGACTTTCCTGGCTGTGTCCGCCCTCTGAGGTGAGGGCGGGTTGTTCCTCTCATATCCGGCTTCGCCGTCCGCGACTCCCCAGACCCCGCGGGCCTAGGGAGCCCTGTGGCCGCTCTCTTGTCAGGTTTGCGGCGTCATGTCGATCTTGAACCACTTTTCAGTGAGCTTTTGAATGGTCCCATCTTCGATGGCCGACTGGATGGCCTTATCGAACATGGACTTGAGTTCGGCATCGTCCTTGCGCAGGCCCACTGCCACGCCGCGCCCGAGCACGTCGCCGCTGACGGCACCGCCCACCATTTCCATATCCTTGAATTCCGGCTTTTCCGTCGAAGCCTTCAGGGAGGAGTGAGCGGCGAAGATCGCGTCGATCCGCCCAGCGGCCAGATCGAGATCGTGCTGCTCCGTGGTCTTGTATTCGCGGATCGTGATCGTGTCCTTCAGGTACTTCTCGAGGAACGCACCATTGACGGTGGAGCTCTGCGTGCCCACGGTCTTGCCCTTCAGGAGCGGCTTCCACTCGTCGATCATCTTCTTGGCGGCGTCGGGGTCCTTGTCGAGGCTCAGGCGGGTGCCTGCGCCCGCGAGCTTCTCGAGCGGGGAGCCTTTCATGACGCCCCAACCATGAGGCCCGGACGCGTAGGGGCGCGAGAAGTTGATGGTCTTGAGGCGCTCGTCGGTGATGTTCATGCCGGCCATGATGGCATCGTATTTCTTGGCCTGGAGCGCCGGGATGATGCCGTCCCAGTCCTGGGATACGATCTCGCACTTCACCTTCATGCGGGCGCACAGGTCGTTGGCGAGGTCGATCTCGAACCCTTCCAGCTTGCCGCCGGCGCCGGTGAAGTTCCACGGCGCGTAGGCGCCTTCCGTGGCGATC
>Ga0180215_1005125_pt1 | contig 11323 bp, 16 predicted proteins | sample eDN3rd37CBELigBY_FD_128871 | JGI IMG/M metagenome (GOLD analysis project Ga0180215, IMG submission 128871) | Enriched backyard soil microbial communities from Emeryville, California, USA - eDNA 3rd pass 37_C BE-Lig BY (version 2) (version 2) | ecosystem: Environmental > Terrestrial > Soil >...
CGCCGCGACCATGCCATCTGAGGCCACTTCGACCGCGACTTCCGTCGGCAAGGAGCTGGCAGCGACCGTCCCGCCCCCCAAGACAACCATGGCGAAGCCCACGACGGCGGGTAACGGGCGCGACGCCCTGCTCGCCGGCATGGCGCTGCTCGTGCTCGCGTACCTGCTGGGCCGGTGGCACTTTTCGCTGTCGGCCCTGGCCGTGGTGGTTGTGTTTTGGTTCCTTCGGGGCCGTGACCACCTCGCCGCCGACGCCGTCGTACGCATGGAGGCCCTGCGGCTAGAGGCCAGCCGCAACAGGGTGCGTGCCGTGCTAGAGCAAGTCGATTTAGAAAGGTTCGTGCTTAACAGCGTAGGCTTCCGCTGGCATTGCTACCCCTGGCCGCAGCTCAAGCTGGACGTCGAGACGTGTCACTGGGTTAACGAGATTCTGACAAAGGCGTGGCCATCCGCGGAGCCGCTGCTATCGGAAAAGGTCAAGGCGGCCGCCGAACCCATTCTGGAGACCGTGTCGACGGGCATGATTGTACGCCGGCCACTCTGCCACTGATAGGCTGTCCCAACTGCTTGACATTTCGGTCTGTTCGTGGGCCTCGTGTTTCCAGGGCGCCATCTTTCTGGACGACTTGACACTTGGGACCAGCGCGCCGCAGGTAGTCCACGCGCGGACCGTCAACACCCACAGCGACAATGAGCTAGTACATTCATGCCGTTTAGCTTCGCGAAAAAGATTCACGGCTAAACAATGAAACCGTACCTCGGTGTTCTGTCGACGAATGAAGTGCATGGAGATGTTTTTGCTGGTGGATGCGCCGGATGCCAAGGCCACCTTGCGCCTGCACATCACGCCGGTCAATATGACGATCCTCGTCCAATCCTTCAAGGTCCACGCCAAGGTATGGGCCACAACAACGTCAGGATAAGCTACAAGACGGGCGCTACCAAACTAACACGCCGCACAGCCACGTGGATGATTCTTGCACAACAGCTGCGAATCGAGGCTATGTTTCAGCCAGGCTATCCCTACGTGCAGACGGCGCGCCTGTGCTTGCTCGAGGATCCGCTGATCGATTTTGAGATCCGCCCGATGGGCGGCATGGACATAATGGACGTACGGATTCGGAAGGGCTCCAGCGCAGACATGCCATCCACGTGTCGCGAACCTTAACGTCTGCAAACTGTCGTCTGTAGTTCTGTACCACTTCAATCCAGCTGCCTGGCTTGTCCAACACGTTGCACAGCCTGGTCAAGTCAAACGTCAACGCCATGCTGGTCGACCCGAACGTGCTCGAGATGCCATTTGCCGAATGGATGCGCCCTGGCGCGGCGCCGGGTGGCCGCGGCAAGCCCATGTCGATGCGGCCGGACGGCAAGCAGATCGAATACGGTATGTACGATAACGATGGAAGGTTCATGCTATTGCCATCGAGCTGATGCAGCGTGGGCTTAGTCCATTCGCAATGGGTCCAGTGCCGGCGGTGGGTGTCTTGCGTGTCACCATCATCTCGGCCAGCCATCTGCCCAAGACCGACCTGTACGGTTCCTGCGACCCATACTGCACCGCGTCGTTTGAGGACGGTTTTGTCACCGTCAAAACCGAGGTCAAGAAGAACACGCTCAACCCCACTTGGAACGAAACGTTTCTGCTGCCGGTGCAAAATCCGACCGGCCAAGTGCTCAAGCTCGTCACCTACGACTGGAACAGTCTGCGTGCCGTACGCCATGCACTGTGACACTTCATTCGTACATGCAGCATGCAATTAAACCTAGCATTTCGTACCTTAGACCGGCTCGAGGCGCCGCAGGATGAATTGATTGGCAATGCGTTCATCAAGCTGTCTGAGATCGTTGACCCCGAGATGGAGCTCGGCAAGGCCGGCCCGCCGCAGCGCCGGTACTTTTGCACTGTACCTGTCGCGTCGTCACCCTTGGTCAATTAAATTGAGTAATTCCGCCCTTCTCTCCCGTCATATTACCCTGCATCCAGCACGATCGCCTTGGCCGAGTCGCCGCAAACGGTGCTCAACTTGGAGCTGCAATACTTGCCGATGCCGCCGCACCCGAGCACCGAACCCGACGCGGTGAACCCGACGCAGGAACTGCCAATCGCCGGCACCGGTATTCCGCTGATCCCTCGCCTTAGGCGACCGCGAATCAGTTGACTGATACACTTCTCGGGCTGGTCGCTCACGGCGTCTGCCTACAGGCCTCTTGGAAGTGACCCTGATAGGCGCGGCGCAGCTGCCGGCGGTGGACGTGACGGGCTCCAGCGACCCCTATGTCACCATCCGCATTGGCGAGACCAAGGTGTACCGCACCGCAGTCATCAAGCGCACTGTCGAGCCCCAGTGGAACGAGAGCTTTGAGATCCTCGTGGACGACCTCGACTCGGTCGTGCTCCACATGCAAGTCAAGGACTGGAACGTCGCGCAGGTGAACAAGGTGCTTGGCACCGCCGCCGTCCGGCCCGGCGCCGACCTGGCTGCGGCGGTATGTGCGCGCCTGCTCCCATCTAGCGGCTGCGTTGCAGCGTCGATAGCGTGACCCCATCTATCCGGTCGTTTCCCGCACTACGCACAGGGCCAACCCATGACGGAGACCTGGTACAACCTCGACGACGGCCTCCACGGCCGGCTAAACGTGCGCATGCGTTTCCGGCCGGTCGTCATCACCGAGCTTCTGGGGCCGCAAGCGGCGGCGCCGGGCAAGCGCGCCGCGGCGGCCGCAAGCCTCCGTCACATGTTTGGCCGCGAGGACAAGAGTAAGGACGCCGCCACGCGCTCGGAAGGTGCGCACAGGGCATGGATGGAAACCGATGAAGTGCTCTTCCGGAGTGCACTGAATTGGAGGTTTGTGCGTCGCCTGCGCCTGAAACGATCGCGCAGCGGGCACGATGGTGCTGACTGTGCACGAGGGCCGCGACCTGGTGTCGATGGACACGAATGGTACGGCTGGTGACGGTAGTCGCCAAGCGTTCGTGCTGCAGCACTGACGCCCGTATTTTCAATATTGGGCAAGATATGAGTGTGCAGGCTTTAGTGACCCGTACGTGCTGCTGCGCATGGATGGCAAGGAAGTCGCTCGGTGCAAGTACATCAAAAAGACCCTCAACCCAACATGGAACTACCACATCGAAGTATGAGGACCACAGACCGGATGCGCAGCGGACGGGACCGCACAGCTGATATCACAACGCATCGTTTCGTTCCCTGCGCTCTATGCAGATGCCGATCGTGACGCAGGGGAGCGCCGTGCCGCCACTGGTGCTGGAAGTGTGGGACCACGACGACATTGGCCGCGACGATCGCATGGGTCAGGCGCCGCTTCCGCTTGCCCAGCTGCTGCAGGAATCGCGGACCAAAGGGCAACCGGCCGACATTTCGCAGTGGATTTCGCTGGGTACGGCTATGCGAACGAATGGTCCGCAGTACGGTGGGGGTGGACTAACTGCTAGGGCACAGATTTGAAACGAAGTACGGCCAGCAGATAACGTTGCCACTGGCCGCGTGCGCGTTTCCATGCGCGTGGTGCCGCCGCCGTCGGCCGTCAAGCCCCTGCCGTCCGCAGTGACGGGCGAAGTCGCCACCACGACGGCCAACGGCCAGCCACCAGCCACCGCGGGCGATTCGGGCATTGCCGTGGGAGCAGCGGCGGCAGCAGCTGCCGCTGGCGCAGCAGCGGACGCGGCGGCGGCGGGGAGCCATGCACCAGAGAACGCGGTGCCGCCAGGGATCGGCCGCACCGACGTGGTAGACCATCCGCCGTCGCCCGAGGCGACGCTGGGCCGCAGCGTCTCGGGTGCCGTTGCCACGCCGGCGGCCGCCGCCGCGAGCGGCCAGCCCGTCGCTGACTTTGCAGACCACGGCGAGCCTCGCCTCTACAGCGGTAATAAACGCACGGAGGCATGGCGGGTTATGCGAGCCTCTCACTGACATTCCGTACAGTATCAAAGTGGCATGACGGAACTATGCAGATCAGCAGTACTCGCTGGAGCTGGGATTCGGCAGTGTGGTGGCGTGGGGTGACGGCGGTGCGTTTGGCGCAGGCTATCTACCAGCGTACAGCCATGCCGCACCACCACTAACCAGATCGATCACTGTATACGCAATGCATAATGCGGTGCTGCCAGGGGCCCCGGGCTTGGCGCACCCTATCCTGTCGGTGGAGCTCGACGAGCACAAGGTATTCAAGTCGCGCACGCCGGGCAAGCACCTGGGCGACGGCGCGTCGGTGTGGACGTGGGACGACCATGTCACCATTTCGCCGGTCACGATCGCGTCGGTGCTCACGTTTGTCGTGCGCGACCGCAACTTTATGCACGTCCGTCCAGTCGTCTACAAGGTGCGGCCCCGCCCGAAAGCACGTTTGTGCCACGATCCAACTTACAATCCGATAGCAAGCTCGTTCTCTCTTCGCACGCGGCAGGGCTCGGTGGCCCTGGGTGAGCTGGCCTCCGCGGGTGTCCTGCCAGAGCCGCAGCCGGCCAGTGTGGTGCTAACGCCGCACCCGCCGCCGCAGTCGGGGCTCCCCGCGCCGGCCTGCAAGGTACACGTGTCGTACCGCGTCGCCCGCTTCAACCAACGGCGGCGCTCACCGGCATCCATCCACCCTGGCGCCATCTCCACGGAGGCGCTGCCCGAGGCCGTCCAGCAGCCGGCCGCCGAGAGCGATGCGCGGCGGAACGCGCGCCATGGCCTGAAGCACATGTTCATGCCGGCACCATCGTCCTTCAACGTGTTTGATCGCGCGACGCGGCGCTTCCGCCGCGCCTCAGCCAACGCGCCCGTTGCTCCGGCGGCCGTCACGGCCCCTGCGCCGGCAGCACCCCCGCCGGTTCCGGCGCCGCCGCCGCCGCCCGCGGCAACCGTCACCAACGTGTGACCCTGGAGCAGAGGAGGATTGTACAGACGCAGTAGTATTGCAGTAAAACAATGGCGCAGCTACAAGTACAGTGACAAACGAAGAGTACCTGCGAGTGGATAAAATGTACAACGATTTTGGGCCTTTACTCCGGCACGAGGCTCACCTTGGGCGTTACGCCCTGCACGACGATGCCACCGCGGTTGCCAATCTCCACCGAGCCGTAGCGCTCGGCAAACACCTCCGGCAGGGGCCGTCCAATCGGCGGGGACAGCCACAGGCGCAACAAGTGCCGCTTGCGCTCCTCGTCCGGCCAGTCCTGCCGGTACGCGCATCATCGCGCACAACATACGGGCGTCCATTTGCTCAGCCACAGAGTTGTCCACGAAACGCTTGTGTGCGCGTGCGCTTACCACATAGGCGGTGCGCGCGTGGAGGAGCTGGTGGTTGTGGATGAACTGCATGTCACCCGGCCGCAGCTCCATGTCGAGCCGCAGGTCGTCGCTGTTGGCCAGCTCGAGCGCGTAGTCGAGCGCCTCCTTCTGCTGTGGCGTGTGGGCCGGCACCTCCGGGAACCGTATACACGAGTCGATAAAGTCGCGCGCAAAGATGGTCGACACGACGCCATCGTGGTGGTGCTGGATGGGCATCTGGTAGTACTCGCCCTTGCCCGGCGGCACCTCGCCCTTGCGGTCGATATACCACGGCTCGGCCAGCAGCTGCGCGATGTCCGGCCGCGTCTTGAGCAGCTCATTGAAGAGGGTGACCGACGATGTGAGCGACGACAGGCCGCCGGACATAGCCGTCTTTAGGCACAGCAGGCCGACGACGTCGCACGAGTCGGTGTGGAAGACCTGCCGCGCATTGGTTGCGTACTTGCGGTGCGTCGGGTTGTTAGGGTCCAGCCCAATGTCGCGCACGTGGCCGAGCAGGTGGCCCTTGGCGTTCTGCGACCGCGGCCGGCCCAGGTGCAGGCCAATGCCCCAGTACGCCATGGCCGCCTTCCCCAGCTTGTAGCTGGGGCCCACCCCAGCCATGTTCGGGAGGCGGGCACAGCCGACGCTTAGCAGAGCGCGCACGCTCTGTTCCCTGACACAGCGACCACGCGTGCGCACCGTTCGACCGGCAGGCCGCGGATGACTACAAAGCCAATGCCAAAGACGATCTGCTGCAGCATGCGCTCGAGCACAGCGTTGAACGTCCCAAAGTCAAAGTCCTCCTTGGTGGCCGCCTCGAAAGTGATACCGTGCTCAATGACGCCGTCGACGGCCTTTTCGATGGCCGCGATCTCCTCCGGCGTCAACACGTGGACCCATTTCTCGGGCTGGGCGGCCAGATCGCAGCCGTACCACGCCGACGGGCCGGTGTACGGCTCCGTTGGAATGGTCACCTTGGCAGTCGCCATGGTTTGCTGCTCCTGTGCTCTGTTTGGTGTGAAACGTTGAAGTCGTGTCCGTGTGCAGCCAATGGTTAGTCTCCCATGACGTTCAACACGTCGGTGAGGCCTGTCGTCGGAACCATACCCGCTAGATCGGTTCGGTGGCCGGCTTGCGTTTGTCCTTCGATCCTTAGATCTTGTGGCTTAACTAACGTCAATGTCCGGTCACCCGGCACGTGGTGGAGGTCGTCCAGCGCGTGTCCGTCACGTCTGTCGTGGCGGGGGCCGGTGGTGAGGAGAGCGAAGAGAGGAGGAAGTGGACGGTCGTGTGTGCGCCTTCACATGACAGTAATGACGTCATCCAGTCCACCCGCCCCGGCCTCCGCACCGCTGCGACGGCTGAGCTGATCGGCGCCCGCGTTCCCCCGCTGGCTTGAGATGCTGTGACGCTGACTCAGCAGGGGGCGGCCAGACACACTTTCTGCGCACCACCACCACGCGCAAGCCGCGTCACAAACTTGCAAGCCGCTCCACGACCGCGACCGCCCAACGACATCAGCGCGCGAGATCCTGCCACGAGGGCAGAGTGACCCACCAGCCGCCATGGGCGCCGTCGCCGACTTTGTGCACCTGGTCTTCCTCTCGGTGCTCCAGGTGGTCGTTCACCTGATCCAGCTCATTCTCAGTCCGTTCATCTTTGCGCACGACCGCCTCCGGGCCCGACCGCGCCGCGACTTCCAATCGCTGCTGATCACTGGCGCTAGCAGCGGCCTGGGCGCCGAGCTCGCCGAGAGCTACGCCAAGCCAGGCGTCCACGTCGCCATCACCGGCCGCAACGATACCCGCCTGCGCGAGATCGAGGCCCGGTGCAAGGCCAAGGGTGCCTCGGTACACCTGCTTTGTCAGCACAGAGGAGGCAGGTCCCTGAGTGCTAACGTATCGCCGGCTTAGCTCGCCCTGCACGCGGCCCGGCCCACTAGGTGACCGTGGGCGTGATTGACGTAACGGATCAGGCCAAGCTGATCGCGTTCATCGAGGACGTGGATGGCCAGCACCCGCTCGACCTTGTCATTGCCAACGCCGGCATCACAGGCTTCACCGAGAGCAAGGATGATTCGTACACCGTCCTGCAGAGCACCGTTAACGTGACCAATACCAACGTGCTCGGCGTGGCCAACACCGTCTTCCCGGCCATCGCCAAGATGTGCCAGCGAAAGTACGGCCAGGTTGTCGTGATGGGCTCGCTGTCGGGCAACTTCCCGATGCTGGCCTCGCCCGAGTACGCCGCCGGCAAGGCTTACCTCAAAAGCCTGTGCCGCGCTCTACGCCCCTATCTCGCCCTGTACAACGTTGGCTTGACCGTCCTCGCACCGGGCTTTGTTCGCACGCCGCTGCTCGCCTCGCCCAAGAAGTACCCCTACGAGATCGACTCCAAGACAGCCACCGCGCTCATGGTCGACGCCATCAACCGTGACGTCGGCTACTTCCCCTTCCCGACGGTGCCGGCCATCATGACTACCGTCCTAGGCTCAGTGCACGCCGCCTTCTTCGAGATCCTCGGCCCGCTGCTGCTTACCAAGATCCACCCGGTCGTCAAGGCGCGCCTCACGCTCAGCGAGGCCGAGTCGGCCAACTTGAAGAACAAGAAGAAGTGAGACGTACCTATTACGCACCATTGTCTTCTTTTTTGAGCACGCAATGATTGTCCTTATAGCATCGCCTCCTATCCAATGCATCGCTCCGTCGACGTCGGCAGAATGCCACATACTCAGACACACGCTAGTACATGTACCCAGATTGCCCAATCCAGTGCCGCAAGCGAAATAGTAGGCCCTAGTGTGATTCGTCCTGTGAGGCCAAACAGATGCTTAATTAAGTGGATTTTGGCGCGAAATTTTTCAATTCGCATATGCGCCGCTGGTCGCTTACTTTTTTGCGCTCGCCGGACGCCCGTTTGAGCGCGCCCTCCCGGGGCCCCTCGCCGCCATGGCCTACACGCCAGGCGCCCCGGGCGGGAAACCGCCGCTCGTGGACGTTCTGGTACGCGTTAGACAACGGTGGGTACAAGACAGGAGGGCGCCTGACTAACCAGGGTTACAACTTAGCGGTCCTTGGTGATCCGTTGTAGAACATGTTCGCCCCGCCACTGGACGACGAGGTAGTAAAGGATATGTGGCGGCAGATCGACGACTGGGACCACCTCCTCGACATGCTCAGCGAAATGGTCGCCGTCATGACGGTCGCCGACCTGGACCAGGCCGGGGCGTCTGCCGCCTCGGCGCATGTTCTGCCCAGCGCCACCATAAACCTGCCCGCCCCACCACCCACGGCAAGCGCGACGGTTTCGCCCGGACGCGGCCGGGGCCGGGGCCGCGGTCGGGGCGGCCCCGCGGCGGGCGCCAGCCCCACGGTGGTGGCGCCCAACTGGACGCCTGTGCCGGCATCGACGACGCCCATTCCGGCCGACCAGGTGGCCAACGCCGACGCGGACGGCCTAACAGCGCTGTCCGCCTGGGACTCGCACACAGCGACGCCGCTGTCCGTCGACGTGAACGAGCTGCTTCTGCAGGCGGCCGCCGCCGTCAGCACTCCCGCCGCGGCCGGCGGTATGTCCCACCAGGACCCGTCGCCGGCGCAGGCAGCTTCGCTCGTTCCGCTCGCCGAGCTGGCGCCATCGGTCGCCACGACAGTCTACCAGCGTAACAACGTGAATGACCTCTTGCTGCTGCCACTGCCGGCACCGGCCGCCAAGAGTGCCCGCGGGTGGTGGCCGCCCTCGTCGGGGTTTGTCGAGCAGCCCTTGGGGCGGGAACCGGCGCCCGCAGCGGCCATCACAGCCGCCGCAGCGGGTTCTGGTGACCAAGAGGACGCCGTGCCGACCCCCGGGGCCGACAGCGCAGCGCAAACAAAAGCTGCAGACAAACTGTCGTTTCTGCTGCTCCCCATGACCAACGCGCTCTTGGACGAGCCGGCAGAGCCGGCGTTGGCGGCGCTCGCCAGGAATGGCAGCACCGGCGGCGTGGACGACGATGTCACAGAAGACGCGCTGACGTTTCTGCGATCGTGCTTCCCCAACCTGACCGTAGAGGCCTTGGCGGACACGCTGCGCGACCAGGAGGGCCGCGTGGACGACGCCGTCGCAGAGCTGCTGGCTCAGGCGAACACGGACGCCGCGTACGAATGGGATTCGATGGAGGTGGGCTCGGAGGACTGTTACCAGGACGCGCTTAGAGAGGCCAGCGACGTGCCACTGGCCGTGTTGCTGGCGGAGAGCGAGACCTCGATAACGCCGACCGCCGCCGCACTGAAGGCGGACGAGGAGCTGGCGCGGCATTTGGAGAATGTGGAGAGCTTAGTTCAGATTTTTCCCGACCTGGAACCGAAATGGCTGGAGTCTATTCTGCAGCGCGTAGGCTCGTTGGATGCGGCGGTGGTGGCCGTCGAAACGGCGCTGGCGGCCGACGCGGCAGAGCCGGACTCGTCAGAGAAACCGACCACTGTGAGCCCCGGCCGCGGTCGCGGCCAGCGGACCGCCGGGGCACCCGTGGACCTTAGCAAACCCACGCCGCTGTCGGTCTGGCTCCGCCAGGTGCCGAGCCAGCACCGCCAGGCAGCGGCCGACGCGTTGGCGATCAAGCCGCTGCCGCCGTGGCACCCGTCGCCCACGGTGCCCATCAACTGGGACGACCCGCCGACGCTAACCATTGCCGACCAACTCAAGCGCCGCGAGCTGCGGCGCCTTTTTCCCGACACGCCCGACGCGCTCCTGGACGATGTATTTGCTCAGTCTGGGTACGACTCGGTTTAGAACGATGCCGGCTCGCTCAACAGCCTTCCTGACGGCCCCTTTGAATGCCTGCTCTGCCTGTTCCTTGGTCGACGAAGATGTAAGCTGGAGGAGACGGAACGAATATTGCGGGATGTGTACCAGCAGCAGTGCACGCGAAGACCGGCCGAGATGACGCCGGCCGAGCAGCCCCGCATCCGGCCCGGCGGCGTCAAGGCGCCAGCGCCGCCACGGCCGCCCAAGGCGCCGCCCAAGCCTGTCCTCAAACGGCCGCTTGACGCACTCCTCGTCGAGCGCCACCAGTGCCTGAACCGCGCGCGGGAGTACTCGGACACGCGCAACGACTACTTGCGCCGCGCCGCGCAGCAGTACCAGGCCCGACAGGGCGGCGTGGCCGCGGCGTACTCGAAAGAGGCAGCGCGCTTGGGCGAAAAGATGCGCGCGGAACTAGCGCGGGCGCTCGAGCTCGCCGTCGCGCATACGTATGTCCACGGCGCCGCGCATGGATGCGCCGCGACCGCGTGCTGATGGCGCTTGGCGGCTATTGGGTGTGCGGGCCAGCCGACTGCGCAGACGCATAGAACGCCAAGAGAGCAATACGATTGACTTGCACCACCTTCGCGTAACTGAAAGCATTGCTGTAGTAGAGGATGCCCTGGCGGCGTGGCCCCGGGAAGGCAAAGGTGCTTTGGGGATCACACGGAGTGGACGATGGAGTTATGTGCTTACCCGAGTCGTCACACCGGGGCCGGGCGCGGGTCGGGCGGAGCAGGCCAACCGCTCACCATCATCACAGGCGCCGGGCACCACAGTCAGGGGCAACGGGCGCGCATTCGCCCAGCGGTCATCGACCTGCTGGACAAGCGCGGCGTTCGCTTCTACACAACAGAAGGCGCCGTCACAGTAATTGCCGTGTAATCATTCTCGTATATACAAACAACCTTTGCACTTCGACACACGCATGTACAAACAAACATACGCACATATACACGACACTCTGGCGCGACATCCACACCGGTGCCCTTGTCGAGCAACTGCCGGCCAATGTCTGGACTAGTGAAACATCGGCGGGGCCATTCAGACTGCTGGCGCCAATGGCGCCCCAGTGACGTAGTTTCACTAGTGTTTTGACGTGTCCATCAAAGCGTCGCTCTCGCCGCCCGCTGCTGCTGCTGCCGCCGCCGCCGCCGCGCTGCGGCTCGCGCCATCGCTTCAGCCATGGCGTCCGACGACGAGGATGTGGAGTACGTCCCCCCCCCCCCCCCCCCCCCCCCCCCCCCCCCCCCCCACCCCCCACC
>Ga0180215_1005126_pt1 | contig 11322 bp, 14 predicted proteins | sample eDN3rd37CBELigBY_FD_128871 | JGI IMG/M metagenome (GOLD analysis project Ga0180215, IMG submission 128871) | Enriched backyard soil microbial communities from Emeryville, California, USA - eDNA 3rd pass 37_C BE-Lig BY (version 2) (version 2) | ecosystem: Environmental > Terrestrial > Soil >...
AAACAGTACCGCGCGCGCTCGGCCGTCTCGAACGGTCCGTCGCGCTCCGCGTCAATGCTCACGCGCGGCGACGCGCGAAACTGCTCGGCCCACAGCTGCCGGACGCCAAAGCTGTGGTACCAGTAGTCGCGCACCACCCCCTTGAACGCGGCGAGGAGTGGCCGCCGCGCCTCGTCCGCTGGCGGCGCGGTATCGGTGGCCGCTCGTCGGGCGGGGCTGCCGAAGGCGTGCTCGGTCAGGACCGGCGGTAGTACCAGCGCCCAGTCCGGGCGGTAGCCGAGCGCGCGGTTGCCGTGCGACAGTAGCACGAGCGCCTCGTCGGCGATGACCGGCGGCAGCACCTCGTAGACGAAGCCGTGCGTCACGACGACCAGGTGCCGCCGGTGCAGGGCAAAGGCGGCCGCCGGGTGCGCCTGCGCCGCCGCCCACGCGCGCTCCAGCGCGCTGCGGTAGACTGCGGGGTTGTAGGTGGTGTTGGTCGCGATGGCGTGGCCGCAGGCGTACTTGTTGGGGTAGGCCGGGACAAAGAACCAGTCCGCCTTGGCCGGGTCCGCCGTGACGACGTCCGGCCCCGCGGCCAGGAGCGCCTCGTGCAGCAGGACTTCCATGTCAAACATGCCGTTGCCCGGGCCCATGCGGCAGTCCATCCCGCTCACGTGCGCCACCGCCGTCGTCACCGCGGGGTCTGCCGGATAGACAAAGCTGGGACACCGCGCAAAGTACCGAGTGAGCTGGGCGGTTGAGAGGTTAGGGGAGTCTAGGCCTAGACCGGTGCCCGTCACGGCCAACGGGGGCGCTCGCCGCGTACATGCGTTGCTGCTGCCACTGGCCGTCGGCGACGTACTGGCGAACATCGGGCCGGACGACCGCCCACGGATTGCTGCTGTCAATGGCACGTGCCGTGGGCGTCCCGTGGATTGTCGGCCGTGCCCAAGATTCCAACGGCAGCTGCCGCGCCAGCAACGACGTCACGCTAAGGTAGAGCACGCACACCGCCGCCGCCACCGCTGCCCAGATCGCGCGACCCCGCCATCCGGACGGTGGCCTCGCCAACCGGCCGGCGGCGGCGGTCGAATCCACCGTCCGCGGGCTGGGTCGTCTCATGCCGTCGCGGTTAGCGTCGCCGCCACAGGTCCACTAAGCATAACTAACGACACCATGCCATTCACCGGCTACTTGGCTCCATGTAGAGGACCGTCATGGCGCGCCCGTCTGCTGCAGGCGGCCGCGGTGAGTGGGACGATGGGCCTGGCGCCGCCTACCACAACCATGGCGTGGTTTTGACACATTGGCCGCCGCCTGGGGGGTAAGCATACTACCCCCCTGGCGGCCGCCGCCCGCAGAACGATACCATCTAACTAATATCAGCGGCATACTAAGGGCGGGAGAGAGTGAGAGTAGCGTGTTGCAACTGCCACATCCCCATCAACGCAATGATGATTCGTGGTGGTCAGTTGGCCTGCAGGCGGCACATGGGATGTTGCCATTGTGCATGTACACATGCACGTTACAAAGCGTGCTCAGCAGAGGACCGATGCGCGACGCTCAGTGCGCATAGTGGTTCGGTGAGCAGCCTCCGTCGATGATGCGGCATGCAGAGTGCGCAGCACCTCCTCAAGCACGCGCAGCGCGGCAGGCTGGGTGATGCCGCGGCGACCGACTGCCACAACCGCGAGCTACCACAGGCATTGGCCATCCAAAAGGCGAGGAGCGCGGGTGCGCTTGCGTGAGCCGCTTCCGTTTCGCCCTCAGCGTGTCGCCAGCGACCATGACCTCGATCAGGACTAGCACGCCGTTGTTGGTCGGCCGGATGTAGAACTCAAAGGCGTGGACGAGCCTTACTGCCTTCGATAGCCGCCAACATGCTCGCAACTCGCAACACGCTCGCTGTCGCCTGTGATGCTGGCACGGACTATGACAAAGGTACGCCCTTCCACCACAGAAACAACCTTAATGACTACAGCCCTGCTCAGCATAACGCCGCAAGTGTGTAGGAAAATCCCTATGACGTAATCAGTAAACACGTTCCGCTGGGGGCGCTGAGGCACGGCTGCGGACGCGCGAGAAGAGGGCGCCCAGACGCCGAAAAAGACGCTTACGGACCGCTGAAAGGCGATCAGGGACGTTCAAGGCCAGCGGGCGAGGACGGCGAGGACGGCCAGGACCGCAGGCAGGGAGCTGGATGCAGGAAAAAGGTTTAAGCGAAGGACAGAGCGTCGCGCCAAGGTAAATTAGTGTGCCAGTGTGTAAGACCGGTCACATTGGACGCCGGAGGAGGCCAATGACGGACGCAGCGACAGGTGAAGGACGTAGTGAAGCCGCTGTGGTAAACGTATGAGCTGCACGTCGAACAGTGGACGCGGAAGCAACCACTATTCGCCGTCTACGGACCTACAGTGGACATTAGCTTCGACCTTGCCTCTGCGTTGGGCGCTGGCTGCCTTGCTACTTCACCTTGCTGCGTCGCCCACTTCCATCCATGATGACACCGGCGAGGCCTGACGTGTAGCCCAAGACACGGCAGGCCATGGTGTGGTCCGACGCCGAGACGTGGACCTTGACACTGGCCGCAATCGTTGCTGCCGTCGTCTTTGGTAAGTCCCAAGACCTAACCTGACGCTGCGGCGCGTTCTACTAACTGCGTGTCCCGCCTCTCTGTCCATTGCTCCACGCCCTTTAGTGCACCCGGAAGGCTGGGTACGCGCCGTCAGCGGCAGCTCCCCCACGACCATGGCAAGTCGCAAAGAAGTCTGGCTGCTAGGCCACCGATATGGCCCGTTCAAGCCGGAGGAGGCCAACCACCGGTGGGGCCACCAGCAGCGGTTCCTGCGGCACCTACGCTCGCGCCTGTGGTTTACCTACCGCACCGGTTCGTTGCCGACCTTTGCAACATGCGGCCAAGGCACGCCAGGTGACTGTAAACGAGCACCAGTGTTCTTCGTGTAGTTCACATCGCAGGCTTTGAGGCCATTGCAAGGACAACGTTTCGCTCGGACACGGGGTGGGGCTGCATGCTCCGCTCAGGGCAAATGATGCTCGGCGAGGCGCTGGTGCGCCACATCCTCACCGAAAGTAGGCCCGTAGGTGAAAGAGCTTTAGACTTGGAGCCGATGTACTTATGTTTTTGGTCGCTCGTCATGGTCTTCGATGAGCAGATTGGCGGCTGGGCCGGAACATGCGCGAAACCGTTGAGCGCTACTCCCAGGTACGTGGACGCAAAAAGATAGCCAGCGGAATTATGTTATCCCTTACATGTGTCATGCCCTTTCTTCTCTGTCTGGCTTGGTATAGATCCTCACATGGTTTCTGGACAGCCCCGAGTCCACGTCACCATACTCGCTCCACCGGATTGCATCGGAGGGATGCAAACTGGACAAGGCCATTGGCGAGTGGTTTGGCCCATCCACGATCGCCTCTGTGCTGCGGTACACGGACCATCGCCAAAAAACAGCCCCATACATATGGACGGGCCCTAACCGCTGGAGAGCCCTCAATCATTGTAGCACATTGCAGGACGCTCCTGATGGAGCATCGGCCATACGGCCTGGCAGCCTGCGTGGCCACGGATGGCGTCGTGTACAAGGACCAGGTGCTGGCAGCGGCGCACACGCACCCGCCGCCCCTGCGACATCCATACACCCCCTCGAAGCCACCGCCGCCGCCGCCTCTGACGGTCGAATTCCCGCCCGAGGACACGCCTGCCGACGATGGCACGCCCGTGGAGCTGGACGACATGTCCCTGTGGGAGCGCCGGCCCGAGGCAGCGTCGTCAGCCGCCACCGCCACCGAGGCGACCGCCGGCAGCGCTGCCGCAGCTGCAACCACCGCCGTCGCTGCCGAGCCACCCTCAGAAACGCCGTTCCACGCCGTCCTGATCCTGATCCCTCTGCGTCTCGGGTTGCAAGCTATGAACGAGATTTACGAAGGCGCGCTAAAGGTAGGCGCACCTAACAGCCTCGATACGTCACACGCATGGGCTAAGATTCCTTTTGTGATACTGTCACTGCTGTGACTGACCGCAGGCATGCTTCCGCATGCCGCAGTGTGTAGGGATTGCGGGCGGGAGACCGAACGCGTCCCTGTACTTTATGGGCTACGACGGTACGCCGGGCGATCAGAGCAGTATCATCGCAGGGTTGTTCTGACCGCCTTCTGGACCTTTTCTGCGCATCCCGTGCCCAGGCAACCAACTGTTCTACATGGACCCGCACTACCCACGGCCGGCCGTGGACGTCCGCGAACCGAGCGAGTACAACGAGGAGGTGCGAGCTACGTGGGTTCGTCCCCTGGTCGCATACCGATGCACTTACGCTTAGACCCGCGTTCGTCGCCTTGACCACACAGGACTGGGCGAGCTACCACACGGACGCGGTGCGGACGATCGACATCCGGCGCATCGACCCGTCGCTGCTGCTTGGCTTTTATTGCCGCACGCAGGCCGACCTGGAAGACTTTTGGCGCCGGGTGGATGCGGTGCGGACGCCTGGGTCAAGGGCGATTTTAGCAGAATGCAATAGTTTACTTACTTTGCTTCGCCTTGTTAGTTGCTGTCGGCTAACCGACGCCAGATGAACGCCGACCATGCGGCCATTTTCACCGTGGGCGATAAGGCGCCCGACTACGGCGACAGCGACGACTTGTTAAGCGACGGCGGCGACGACTTTGACGCGGGCGGGCACCACGACGACGACGGCTTTGACATGCTCTAAGCCGTCAGTTAGGCTGTAAGTGCAACCTGTACAGGAGCAGTGTAAATGTAGCACATGGTGTGGAGGCCGGGTTTATGCGTCTGCTGGATCTGCTGTACATTTTAATGCGCCGCCCGCTCGCGGCTTACTCCTCTTCCTCGTCGTCGTCCGCTGTGCGGTCAAAGAAGCCGCGGTCGCCGACGTAGATGCCCTCCTGCGCGAACCAGTACACAAGGTTGCCCACAGGCTTGCTGCAGTACACCTCCTGCTGGCCCGGGATCGGGTGGTTGTACTTGTAGTGCGCCGACGACATGAGGAACTTGCCGGTGTCCTGGTGCTGCAGTCGCACGGCCGCCTCGCGCGTCCAGTGCGTCACGCCGGGCTCACACAGCAACATCCAGTTGTCGCCGGTGTCGCCCAGGCCGTTGTCGTTGATGAAGCAGCTCACCTCCTGGTTGCGCGAGAGCGGCGATTGGTGCAGGTGTGAGTGCAGGTACCGCCCCGTGTTCATATGCTGCGGGGAAGCCACCACGCACGGATAACAGCAGAATTGTTAGCACTGGTTTCCTTCGTTGACTAAAAAAGACATCCGCGCAGCCGCACCCGCAGGCGCACGAGCGAATTGCACGGCAAAGGCGCGCCGCGGTCGCAATTGGTGCCGTAAGGGCCCATGACCACAAAGTAGCTGTTGGTGTCGTCGTTCTCAGGGTAGCCGGTGACGGACTGCTGGCCCGAACCCGTGCCGTACGGAATCTCGTGCGAGTGCAGCTGGCATGCGCGTCGTCGTCAAAGGCGCACTAAGGCCGTGCGGACTGCGTCAGCCCACAGGTTACGCACAATCAAAGGCACTCCCATGCCGGCGCAGGCGCACCTTGTAGCCCGTGGCCTGGTGCGTGAGTTTGATGGCGCTGCCGCAGGTGACCTTTGCAAACTCGGGGTCGAGCTTGGGCGTGTGGCTGTGGGCCTCTGCCGCCGGCGCGACGGCGCCCAGAGCCACAGCCACCGCCAGCACCGTGGCCGTTACACTCTTCATGGCGTTCCAGCGTGGCGAGCTGGCGTTTGCCATTGTCGCTCCTGCGCCGTCGCTCGCAAAGGCAGTCCCAAGCAGTGAAGGTTGAGCAGGCAGGTCTCGTCGTGTAGACAGGAAAAGTACAAAGGCGTAGCTCCAGTGGGTAGACAGAGCAAAGATGTATCCGTAGCCGTAGCCGTACCCTTAGTAGCCGTAGCAGCCGGACGAAGAGCCGCACCGCCTGCGCCTGTCGCCGTCTCCGTCGTGGTCGCGTGCCGTCGTCGAAGGCAGAGAACCAACAGAGAACGAGAGCTTCGCGCCAAATATTCTCTGATGACGTCATCGTAGACAGCTGCGCGGAAGGCGACCAGGCAGGCAACGATGGGGTGGCCCGGCACGCCGCTGCTGGTGGCGCTGGCCTCCCTGGCGGTCCGGTGGATCATTGGGCTGCACCCGTACTCGGGTACCGTAAGCACTAAAGGCGGGGATGACGGGCGATCAGAACGGCTGACTTTGGAGTGCCGCTCGCACCCTGGGTCGGGCCGGGGGACGCAGGACACGGCAAGCCGCCCATGTACGGTGACTTTGAGGCTCAGCGGCACTGGCTCGAGATCACCTGGCACCTGCCGATCACCGACTGGTACCGACAGACCTCAGAGAACGACCTTCAGTACTGGGGCCTCGACTACCCGCCGCTCACCGCCTACGTCAGCTGGATCTGCGGCGCCATGTACGCCCACGGCCGCCGCAGTTGTTGAGTCGGCTCGGCTCACCACTGGCCATGGCGCTCGGGTCGGAGCTGGTCTGTGCAGCGCCCATGCCGTGGATCCCAGCTGGGTTGCGCTGGGCGCGTCGCGCGGCAACGAAGACCCAAACTTGAAACTGTTCATGCGCGCGTCGGTCGTGGCCGCCGACCTGCTGGTGTTCTTCCCCGCCGCGCTGTACTTTGTCAATGTCCTGCGCCGCCAGCGGTCGTTCACCGACGCCTCGGCTGTAAGTCTGCGAAGAAGTAAAGGAGCGACGCGGAACGGTGTGGCTAACACAAAGTCGGGCGGAGGATTGCCGAGGTTGTTCCTATAGGCCATTCTCTTGGGGGCGATTCTCCTGCAGCCGCCGTTGCTGCTGATCGATCACGGCCACTTCCAGTGCGACCGCTGCCCAAATCATGAACAGCACTCGAAGGCGGCCCTAACTATTTAGTGCACAGCCGTGTGTCTTTGCGTAACAGATATAACAATGTGATGCTCGGGCTGGCGCTGGCGGCGGCAGCGCTGGTGATGGATGGACGGCGCCTGATGGGATCGGTGGCGTTCTGCCTGTCGCTGGCGTTCAAGCAAATGAGTCTGTACTACGCCGTGGCGTTCTTTGCGTACCTGCTGGGCGACACCCTCGCGCGCCTCAGTACTTGGCCCGCACGGTATGCCAAGTGCGATGCTTGCTGTCCGGCTGGTGTGCGACGCGGCGCTGACAGTGTCCGTGACGTACGATCGATTGATCCGAGGCGAACGTGGCCGCAGCGTTGCGGCGATAATAAAGCTCGGCATCGTCGTTGTCGGCACGTTGGGCCTGTGCTTCCTGCCGTTCCTTGCGCCAGGCGACCTGGCGCAGGTGCTGCATCGCATCTTCCCGTTCGAGCGCGGTCTTTTTGAGGACAAGGTCGCCAACTTTTGGTGCGCCATCTCGGTGGTGATCAAGCTCAAGCGATACTTGACGCACAGCCACCTGGCCCGTCTATGGTGCGTGATGCACGGCACATATATGCAGAGATCGGCACCACGGTTGACGCCGCACGTGGACTGGTCGTACTAGCACGACGAACCGGCAGCCTGGCCACGACGGCGGTGGCGGCGATGCCGGTGGCATGGAACGCAGGCCGTCACCCCCGGCCGCCGCTGCGCTTTGTGTACGCGCTGTTCAACATCTCGCTCACCTTTTTCCTGTTCTCCTTCCAGGTAAGGGTCGCCTTGTGAAAGCAATGACCTTGAATGGTCGCTTAGAGTGGGTGGGCATTGGGTGCGTTACTTCCATGAATGCATCCACGCAGGTGCACGAAAAGTCTATCTTGCTGGTTACGGTGCCGGCCACGCTGCTCATTCTCGACCACCCGGACGTCGTCGCGTGGTTCATCCTCACGGCCAACTTTAGGTGGGTGCACCGCTTGCCGCCACAAAGCGATGAAGCCATACTGACGCGCGTCAACACATTGTTCAGGGCTTCGCGCTGTTGCAGCATGTACCCGCTGCTCAAACGAGACGGCCTCGCGTTGGCGTATGCGGCGACGATGGCGGCCTGGCTGCTGGCCTGGCGGTACTTGCGCTCCACCTGGGTGCCTCCCACCACAGTTGGGCGCAGCCGCACGCCCGTCGTCTTCCAGCGCCTTATCCGCTTGGCCATTCCGGTATGTCCCCAACAAGATTGGATTAAGATCGGATTGGACGAGGCGCTCATGCTCACGCTTATTGAACATCAATGCGGTGGGCGATCTATCCATACGGTTGCAGCTGTCGATGGTTGGCATGATCATGGTGCACGCGCTCGACGCCTTCACCAGCCCGCCAGCGCGGTATCCGGACCTGTACACCATGGGCAATGTGCTTGTATCGGTCGGCGTATTCTTCCTCTGTCTGGCGTACTTTACCTTCCACCAGTGGCGCCTGAATGAAGGAAAGATCGGCAAGCCAACAGCAAGCAGCAGTAAGCATTAACCTGCAGCATCCATGCAATAGATTGTACAGTGCCGGGAGTGCATGCCATGTAAATAGCAGCTGTGTTCAGAGTTGTCTTCCGATCCATGCTGCAGTCTAAATTAAAGACTACCCAGACGCCGTGCATAAAGAGAATACTCGTATGGAGCAAACCATCGATCACCTTGGAAGCAATCCCTTACGCGTACGGGAAAAGTTTGTTGGAGTCATGTTAGGCCAATGCACGTAGTCCTTGCAACCGGGGGAGTCTCATAGGTGGCCGTCTGCTGTCTTTGTGGGTTGGTATATCGGCATTCAAAATCTTACACCACGCGCTACCGGATACGGAGCATTTTATCGTCCAGCTACTGACAGTCCCTAACGGGCTGCAGGTACCAGCGCGCCGATGGGAGCGCGCTTCGGGGTGCAGATCCCCCTTGGGTTGATGGACGTCGGGGTGCAGATCTACCTTCGGTTCCTGCTACAGGGTGGGGTCTGCAGCGTTTACGTTGTCTCCGCATGGCTTGACTTCAGAGTAGTTTCAGAGGCTTCAGTGGCTTCAGAGGCTTCAGATCCTCAGATGGGCTTCAGATGGCTTGAGCCGGGCTTTAGCCATGTGCGTCGGCCCGGGATAACTTGGGGGGTACATCGTTGGGCGCCTCTATGATTTGGGGGGTCATTTCCGGCCGGGCGCGTGACTTTCGGCACGCGGACGAGGCGCCTGGAGACGCCGCCCTTGAGAAGGCACCCGCTGTGGCCGCGGAATCCGCAGGAGAAGCCGGCTGACGCCGCTGCAGAAGCCGCTGGGAGGCAACGGGCAATCGGCTTGAGAGAAGACGCTCAAAGGCAGAGGCTGCGGCGCCGCCAATGTCCGTTAGCTAGCGCCAAGGCGTTGCTGGGCGATGCCGAAGCCGCTCCTGGACGACGCTGAAGACAGAGCAGCCCGCGACGATAGGGAACAGGTGGAGGGGCGCCGATGCGCTGTTAGAGGGTGCGGACTGCCTGCGGGAACGCGCGGCCTCTTCAGGAATTCCCAGCAGCCGACGGCGGTGCAGCCTTTGGGAGCCGTGCCGTGGACGCAGGAACGAGCGCGGTCGGTTGAGGACACCTTTCGTGGGCCGTGTACGGCCGAGCACCCCGCCTCCAACCCGCCATGGGTGTCACGGAGAACCCCGCCGCGCAGGACGGCGTGGTGGAGGTGGCGAACCTGACGGTATGGGCCGCCGACACGTCCATCACCATCGACCGGAGCATGGGCGACCCGCTGCTCGGGCCGCCGCCGCCCGTGGGCCCGCTCCACTTCGATGTGGACGAGGCTATCAACCGCAAAATTTTCTTGTGGTAAGCCTTGCACGCCTTGCATACCGCGGAGGTCACGGGTTGCCTTGACTTAGGAGCAGGGAGTGGAGCGGCAGCTGCGCTGGGGGGAGCAGGTTGCACGGCGATGTGTGCAAGCTGCGCGTGGACGCGATCGTTAACAGCACCAATGAGTCAGTGAACGAGGTCAACGGGCTCAGCGAGCGCATCGTGGCGACCGCCGGCCGCGAGATTTATGACGAGATTCAGGCGCTGGAGGGCTGCCGCACCGGCGAGGCCAAGATGACGGCCGGGTTTAACCTCCCCGCAAGGTGCGCGCGCGCGCGCGCAGTCAGCGAGCGGGGCACTGTGCGCGCCGTTTCGCTCATGGGCGCCGCTACATGAAAGTTCACCAATGCCTCGGGCCGCCCGCAGGCACGTCATCCATACGGTCGGCCCGCGCTTCAACGTCAAGTACCGCACGGCGGCCGAGAGCGCGCTGCACAATTGCTACCGGAGCACGTTGGAGCTTCTGAAAGAGTCTGGTCTGTCCACCGTCGGGTTCTCGGTCATCAACTCGATCCGCCGGGGCTACCCGCCAGAGGCCGGTGCCCACATTGCGCTGCGTACGAACTTGCAGCTGTTTGCTGCGCCGTGCGGCAAGAGACGGTATGGCTGACGCCATATCAGGGCTTTGGAGCTGTCTCGACCGCCAGGCACTGTCCGGCGATTCCTGGAGCGCTTTGGCAACGGCATCGACGCGGTCGTGCTGTGCGTGACGGAGGAGCCGGATATCAAGGCGTACCAGGTCCTGCTACCGCAGTACTTCCCGCGGAACGCAGAAGAGCTGGAGCACTCGCGGCGGTACCTGCCCGAAGATGTCGGTATGGCTGCCACCGCACTGCAGGCCGGACGCATTAAGCCAGCGTTCCCCTAACGGTTCCCAAGCAATTGCTGCGATGGCAACGGCGCGGCAGGCAATGAGTGGGGCGAGCCGGTTCAGGAAGAGCGCCGCATTCGAATCGGTGACATCCCGCGTGCGACCCGTACGAAACCCTGACCCGCACGCTGCTTGTTTAATGTTGAATGCGACGTTTACCACGGCATGCCTACGATGTTAATGGTGCGAGGCGCAGGGACCGCACTGCCGGTGAAGAGCTCGCTGAACCAGTCGGTGGTGTCGTCGGAGGACCCGCTGACCTCGTGGGCGGACCCGAACCGCGAGCCGGAGGCAGTGAAGGAGGAGATCGTGTCGGCCCTGGCCAAGGTAGAGGGCGACCACGACGAGCATCGCAAGGAGCAGATCATCCAAAAGGCGCCGCCAGGGTAAGCCAGCTAGTTAAGATTGCCGTGGATCAAAGCTGTGGGCTGATGGCATCTATGCTCCAGTTGCTCGATTGTCGCCATCACAGGGTGGAAGAGAGCATCATGCGGTACAACCGCTGGCTCAGACGAACCAAGCACGAAAAGCTGGACGACCTCATTGCACGCAATATTCTCTACGTTTCCGGTAAGTTAAAGCGCCTTCCAGCAACGATTGTCCACGTTGCCGGCCGTGGACTCATTTGCACGGTCCGTTGCGGTGGCGGAGCTACCCATAGGCACGGATGCGCTGGGGCGAACGATTGTGTGTGTCGTGGGCAAG
>Ga0180215_1005127_pt1 | contig 11321 bp, 11 predicted proteins | sample eDN3rd37CBELigBY_FD_128871 | JGI IMG/M metagenome (GOLD analysis project Ga0180215, IMG submission 128871) | Enriched backyard soil microbial communities from Emeryville, California, USA - eDNA 3rd pass 37_C BE-Lig BY (version 2) (version 2) | ecosystem: Environmental > Terrestrial > Soil >...
GGCTCCGGGTGCCCGCCGCGCCACAGCATGAGCAGCGCGCCGACGACGACCCAGCCGGCCAGGACGAGGATCGGGCCGAGCACCCGCGCGCCGTCGAAGTACTGCACCGCGCGCACGAGGTCCACGCCGGCGCCGGGCGGGAGCAGCCCGCCGACGGTGCCCCAGAAGCCGGGCAGCAACGGCCGCGCGTAGGCGCCACCGGCGGCCGGGTTGCCGAGGATCACGAACAGCAGGATCACGAGCCCGGTGCCGACCATGCCCGCCAGCGCCTGGAGGCCGCTGCTGGCGATGCCGGTGGCGAACACGACCAGCGCGCCGACCGCCCACAGAGCGAGGAAGGGCCCGTCGAGCACGTCGAAGGCCAGCCGCACGACGAGCAGCGAGGCGAGGCTGCCGAGCACGGAGAAGGCCGCGAGCGCGCCCACCCGCAGGCCCGCGAGCCGGCGCGACCGGCTGCGGTTGCCCGCCACGAGCCCGAGCAGCACGGCCGCGAAGTAGCCGCCGAACACCCACGCGATCACGACGTAGAACAGCGACGTGCCGTTCGGGTCCGTCTCGCCCAGCGGCTTGACGTCCTGCACCTTCACGGCGGGCTGGTCCTGCTCGGCGAGCGCGCGGTCGATGGTCTGCTCGAGCGCGGTCGCCGCCGCGTGGTTCGCGGCCGAGGCGACGTAGAGCCGGTTGGCGGCGGGGTCGTAGACGCCGTAGACCTCGCGGTCGTCGAGCAGGGCGAGCGCGGCCTCGCGGTCCGCGGCGGCGCGGACGTCCAGCGGCTCACCCGGGAGCCCGGCCAGCGGCTCGGCCGTGCCGACCACGGCCACGGGCAGGTGTCGCGGCGTCGGGTCGTGGAAGGCGCCGACGTAGGAGGCGGCGAACGCCACCATGAGGATGAGGGCGCCGGCCAGCAGGGTGGCGGCGGCCGTGCGTTGGTTTCTAAACATCGAGGACCAGTCGTTCGAGGAGGGCGACCGCGACGGGCGCGACCGCGCGAATGTCTTCGGCGCGCAGCGTGAGCTCGTTGATCGCGGCGACCGCCGCGAGCGCGAACTCGGGGGAGAGCGGGCGCAGCTCGTCGAACTCCGCGGCCAGGTCGGCGCTGATGTCGAGGACCGCTTCGGCGAAGCGGTCCAGGCCCGCCCGGCGCGAGGCGCGCCCCGCCGGGCCGATCGACGCGACCTCGAGCAGCGAGGCCCGCTCGCCGGGCGAGGCGGTGGCCATGGCCTCGACGTACGCGCCGACCATCGTGATCAGCCGCGTCCGCCAGTCGCCGATCGCGCGGGCGTGCGCCGCGCGCACCGCGGCCACGACGCGCTCGCCGAACTCCTGGTGCAGCGCGATGAGGGCGCTGTCCTTGTCCGGGAACTGCGCGTAGACCGTCGTGCGCGAGGCGCGGGCGTGCCGGGCGATGTCGGAGATCGTCGTCGCGGCATAGCCCTTCGCCGCGATCGCCTCGGCCACACCGGCGAGAACTTGCTGTCGTTGCGCGCTCACAGTACGAAATCGTACCCGGGAGTACGAAAGCGTACTGTGCGCTCGCGCACACCTGTGCGAGGCTGCCGCAATGCGCGAACTGACCTTCGGCATGAACCTGAGCCTCGACGGCTACGTCGCGGCGCCCGGCGACGACGTCAACTGGGGCGTGCCGAGCGACGAGCTCTTCCAGTTCTGGTCCGACCGGCTGGCGGCGACGAGCCTGATGCTGTACGGGCGCAGGCTGTGGGAGACGCTGAGCTCGCACTGGCCGACCGCCGACCGGCAGCCCGGCGCCACCCCGGCGCACGTCGAGTTCGCCGAACGCTGGCGGGCGATGCCGAAGGTGGTGTTCTCCTCGACGCTCGGCGCGGTCGACTGGAACGCCCGCCTGGCCGGCGGCGACGCGGTCGCCGAGATCAGCCGCCTCAAGGCCACCGACGGCGGCCCGATGGACATCGGAGGGCCCGCGCTCGCCGCGGCGGCGATGCGGGCGGGGCTGGTCGACGAGTACCTGGTGGTCACCCACCCGGTCGTGCTGGGGAGCGGCAAGCCGTTCTTCCCGGAGCTCGACCGCCGGGTGGAGCTGCGGCTGGCGGAGACGCGTCAGTTCCCCGGCGGCGTCGTGCTGACCAGGTACGCCCACAATGGACACCGATGAAGCTCTCACACCGCGCCCAGGGCGCTGAGCCGTTCCACGCGCTCGCGTTCGGTGACCAGGCCGCCGCCCTCGAAGCCGAAGGGCACCGGGTCATCCGGCTCGGCATCGGCGAGCCCGACTTCGGCGCGCCGCCGGCGGTCCGCGAGGCGATGCGGACGGTCATGGACGGCCGCCCGCTGCCGTACACCTCCGCGCTGGGGCTGCCGGCGCTGCGGCAGGCGATCGCCGGCTTCTACCGCGACCGGCACGACGTCACCGTCGACCCGGCGCGGATCGCCGTCACCTCCGGCGCGTCCTCCGCGCTGCTGCTGGCGATCGCCGCGACGACCGACCCGGGCGACGAGGTGATCCTCGCCGACCCGTCGTACCCGTGCAACCGCCAGCTGGTCGAGAGCTTCGGCGGGCGCGTGGTGAGCGTCCCGGCGGGCCCGGAGACCCGCTACCAGCTCACCGCGGGCTCCGTCTCCGGCGCCTGGAGCGAGCACACGCGGACCGTGATGGTCGCGTCGCCCTCGAACCCGACCGGCACCTCGATCCCGTTCGCCGAGCTGGAGGCGATCTGCGCGCTGGCGCGCGAGCGCGGCGCCTGGCGGCTGATCGACGAGATCTACCTCGACCTCTCCGACCCGGCCCCGGACGGCCGGCCGCCGCGCAGCGTCCTGAGCACGGATCCGGACGCGATCGTCGTCAACAGCTTCTCCAAGTACTTCGGCATGACCGGCTGGCGGCTCGGCTGGGCCGTCCTCCCCGAGGTCCTGGTCCCGGCGGTCAGCAACCTCGCCATGCACTACTTCCTGTGCGCGTCCGCGCCCGCCCAGCAGGCGGCCCTGGCCGCCTTCACGCCGGAGTCGCTAGCGGTGTGCGAGGAGCGCCGGCTCGAGCTCGCCGCGCGGCGGGCGCTCGTGTTGGACGGGCTCGCGCGCATCGGGTTGCCCGTCCCGGCGATCCCGGACGGGGCGTTCTACGTCTACTTCGACGTCACGGGGACCGGCCTGACGGCGTGGGAGTTCTGCCGGCGCGCCCTTGCCGAGGTCCACGTCGCGCTCACGCCCGGGACCGACTTCGGGGCCCACACCGCGGACACGCACGTCCGCCTCTCCTACGCCGCTTCGCGCGACGAGCTGCGCGAAGGGCTCCGCCGGCTCGCGGACTTCGTGGGTCGCCTCCGTCCGTGAGACGGCGCGCCGTCAGGCGCTCAGGGCTCCTGGAAGGCGCGCACCTCGATGCGGCCACCGAGGGCCTTCGCGGCCTTCGACGCCCAGCGGACGGCCTCGTCCTCGTCGGCGGCCTCGATCACCCAGAAGCCGCCGACGTACTCCGGCGCTTCCACGAACGGGCCGTCGATCACCTCGGGCTCGCCGTTGCCGGCGTCGACGGTCTTGGCCGACGACGGCGGGTGCAGCCCGCCGGCGAAGCGGAACGCGCCGGACTCCTGCAGCTCGGCGTTGAACTGCTCGACGGCGGCCAGCGCGGCCTCCAGCTCGGCCGGGTCCATCGACGCCATGGTCGGCTCCGAGGCCGAGTCGTGGGGGACGGTGAGAAAGAACTGCATCAGGGTGACTCCTTCGTGGTCTGGTCGTGTCCGATGTCCTGTTGACCACGGCCCCGACGGGAACTCATCGGTCAGGCCGCTTCAGGACTCACCCCGGCGGCCGACATCCAGGGACAAAGCGACCCAAGGAGCTGCCGTGCCCCACACCGCCGTTCGCCTGTTGGTGCTGTTCGCCGCCACCGCTGTCCTCGCCGCCTGCGGTCAGGAGGCGAAACCGGTCGCGGCCAAGACCGATGGTGACCAGATCGCGGTCCGGGAGGCCGTCGCGGACTTCCTCGTCGCGTTCGCGGTCGGCGACGGCGAGGCGGCGTGCTCGCTGATGACCGACGAGGCGATCGCGGGCGTGGTCGAGGACGGCGTCGAGCGCTCGGCCGAGGAGGCGTTCGAGGTGTGCGCGGACGTGATCGACGATCTCGGCGAGTTCCTGGAGCCGGAAGAGCGCGAGCAGCTCGAGAACCCCGAGTTCACGAGCGTCGAGGTCACCGGCAACTCCGCGCTCGTCGGGGTCACCTACGACGACACGCAGATCGAGCTCGAGCGCACCGACGAGGGCTGGCGGCTCGCCGAGGGCATCGAGTGACTCAGCCGCTTCGGCGCCCGTGCTCGGCGAGCTCGAGCGCGACGAAGGCGTCGATCATCGCGGTCCATACGGCGTCGACGATCTTCGGGTCGAGCCCTGCGTCCGCGGCTCGTCCGTGCAGCCGCTCCATGAGCTGACGGCGCCGCTCCTCGCCGCGGACCTCATCCGCGTCGCGCTTGAACGAGGCCGCGCGCTCCACGAGCTGCTGACGCCGGGCCAGCAGGCCGACAAGCTGATCGTCGATCGCGTCGATCTCTGCGCGGAGCGCGGTCAACGTCGTGCCCTGGCGAGTCATGGCGCCATCTAAGCGCATGCGGAGGTGCCTAGCCCTTCGAGATCGCCTCCGGCGGAACATCGCACTTGATCTTCACTTCCTTCAGCTTGCTGCGCGTCGGGACGTACTCGAACTTGAAGTCCTTGATGAGCTTGGTGTCGATGATCAGGAGGACGCTGAGGTTGACGGCGCCGGACTTGGTGGCGATCCCTTTGCCGCCCTTGGTGCTGGTCGGGATGCCCCCGCCCACGGGATCGAACTTGATGCCGTTCTTCAGGGCTTCCTTGGCCTTGTCGGTCGACGTGTAGCGGAACAGTCGTTTGGGCACGGAGAGCGGGTTCTCGTCCTCGTCCGCCTCGGGCATGAGCTCGCTCGCGACCGCTGCGAGCTTCTTCTCGAGCGCGCCCAGCTTCTTGTCGGCCTTCGGGGTCTGCGATGCGGAGTCGTAGTCCTTGAACAGCCGGTTGATCTCGTCCTCGTGTCGCGCGTAACCCGACTTGTCGTGCGACTTCAGCTTGTCCGTCAGGTGCCTCACTGTGGTTTCGCGGAGAGCGCGGCTCATCCGCGACCCGAGCCCTTGTTGGGAGCCGGAACGGATGAGCATGATCGCGGTCTCGACAGCGACGTCGCTCATCCCTGACGACGCCTGGCGCCTCATGTGGCCGATCGTCTCCTCGTAGTCGTCCGGCTTCCTACCGGTCTCGACGATCTTGATCCCCTCGTACAGGCAGTCCCCACGCGCCTCCGTGGTGGCGACGACCGGGAACGCGTCAGGGACCTTCGCGCCTTCCACGAGCGCGCTCTGGGGCAACACCACGTAGTGGTTGCCGAGGAAGAGCAGGCTCCGTCCTTTGCGCGGTCGCCCGGCGCCGATGTTGGGATAGGCGCACCGGAAGCGCTTGTCGGCGACGACGAAGATGTCGAACTGGATGTGCAGCGCCTGGGCCAGGGCCTCGGCCTCGGCCGGTCCGGCGAAGACGCCCATCTCCAGGGTGTCCTTCCGGTAGTCGGCGATGTCGGCGGCCGTGACCGGCTGCTGCAGGTATTCGGCGGGGACCCCGAAGGTCCCCAACTCCTTGGAGCCGGTGAGACCGGCGAGCCGTCCGAGCAACCTGTAGGCCGTGTCGCGGAGCAGGTCACCGGGGTCGTCGAGCGTTTCGTCCTCGAGCTCGAGAATGAGCGCTTTGAGCGACTTCGTGGCCTTCTCGGCCTCGACCTTGTCCTTGCTGGGCAGATGCTTGTAGCCGCCGCGCTTCTGCGCCGCCTGCTCGTACTTGCTGATGTCCTCGCCCAACTTGAAGAGGTCGTCGAGGCGCGCGATGTCCGGTGCATCGGAGCGTCGGGCGCGCGCTCCGCGCGCGAGCTCCCAGTCCTCGCGCACCTGCTTGAGGAGGGCGTGGTCCTGCGCGGCCCGGAGCGTCGCGACGAGCTGGGCGCGCTGGCTCTTGTCCATGTCGCGGGTCTCGATCGTCCCTGTGGCGTCGTCGCGGGCGTACACCCCGCCGCTGAGGCTGAGCTTCAGCCGCGAGAGCACGGCGCGATTGCCGGCGGAGCGCTGGAGCGCGAGGATCCCGGTCGCGGAGAGCGGCGGGGACGCGGGGCGCGGCTGCTCCTCACGGTGGGCGGGTGCCGACCTGCGTCGGAGCGGCATACGTTCGTTCATGGCGGTGGCACCATCCGTCGGGGAGCGGGTCGCCGCGACGTTGCCGGTCCGCCCGGGGACGCACCACGTCCTTTGACCGGTTGAGGGCTAAAGGTCCCTGGCCGAGCCGCCGATGGGATCGGTGGGCCTGCTCCACAGCGTCCCGGCCATCAAAACCCTCTCCTCCGCCGGCCGGGGACCTTCCTTGTGGAGCAGGCCCCTCCTCCCGATGCGATGGGCCGGCCTTCGACGTCAGCTCACGGCACTTCGCTGCGCGGGAGATGATCAATCAAGCTCACTCCATCGCAGCGATCATGCCGCTGCCGATGAGTCTGCGCGAGGGGGAAGGTCTCTACCGCCATGAGCCAGCGAAAAGTGATCCTCAAGATGGTGATGTCCGTCGACGGGTTCGTCACCAGCCCCGACGGCACGCACGAGTGGATGTTCGAGTTCTTCGGCGACGACTCGGGTGCGTGGACCCGGCGCGCGCTCGACGAGGCCGGCGTCCACGCGATGGGCCGCCGCAGCTACGAGATCATGGGCCCGCACTGGGCCGCGTCCGAGGGGCCGATCGCGACCTCGATGAACGAGAAGCCCAAGGCGGTCTTCTCGCGCACCCTGACGCAGGCGGACTGGGGCCCGGTCGAGATCTTCGGCGGCGACCTGCGCGAGGCGGTCGCGGAGCTCAAGGCGCGCGACGACGAGGGGACGATCCTCGTCCACGGCGGGCCCGGACTGGCGAAGGAGCTCACGCGCCTGGACCTCGTCGACGAGTACCAGCTGATGACGGTCCCGATCGCGATCGGCGCCGGGCGCAGCCCGTTCGCGGAACTGGAGACGCCCCTGAAGTTCGAGGTCGTCGACGAACGGCGCTTCCGCAGCGGGGCGCTCGCGCAGATCCTCGTGCCCAAGCGCTCGTAGGAGGGCGCATCGCGTAGAGTCGCCCGGTGCTTCGCAAAGCGCTCGAGCTTTGATCGCCCGCGCCCGGGCACGCCGCCCTCCGGCGAGCCCGCGCGCGGCATCGTGACGTACCACCACGGCGACGAGCCCGAGGCCGGCGTCAGCAAGTAGTGGCACTGGCGCGCGGTGGACGCCGCGCTCGCCGACGACCCGGACGGGCCGACGACGTCGGCATCAATCCGGAGGCGTTCGAGGCCGAGGTCGCGGCGCGGAGGGCGTGACCGTTGGGCCGCGACGTGCCGCTCGTCGGCGTCGCTGCCATCGCGGCGGCACCCTAATGAACCGCTGCCGCTCGATGGCGCCGCGTCCGCAGTTCCACGACGGCGAGCGCGGTCAGCACCGTGGCGACGACCGCGCTGAGCAGCAGCGCGCTCAGCCGGGTGCCGAGCGGAAGCAGCGCGAGCAGGAGCACCGCGGCCGTCAGGCGCTCTGCTTTCAGCGGCCCGGACATCCGCCCGCGGAAGAGGTTCTCGCCGAGCAGGTACAGCGCGGGCCCGGCCAGCAGCATCGCCGCCCCGACGCCGTCGAGTGGCTCGAGCGGGTGCGCGATCAGCAGATCGTTGCCGACGGCGGTCGCGATGATGCCGGCCACGATCGGCAGATGCAGGTACGTGTACGCGTCGCGGGCGAGCCGGCCCGGGTCCTCGGAGCGCGTCATCGCCACGTGCGCGATCTCGGAGGTCGCGCCGAAGTACAGCAGCGACAGCGCGGCGGTCCCGGCGAAGGCGAGGACGAGACAGAGCAGGACCGTCGGGTTCAGCCCCGCTGCCGAGGCGGTCGCGCCCGTGACCACGATCGACTCGCCCAGCGCGATGATGATGAACAGCTGGCAGCGCTCGGCGAAGTGGCCGCCCTCGACGTCGTAGTCGGTCGTCGCCGTGCGGCCCCGGCCCGGTCGCCAGTACCCGGCGGCCGGCGCGGCCAGCTCGAGCGCGAGCGCGAGCAGCCACAGGGTGAGCCGCCGGTCACCGTCGAGGACGCCGCCCGCCAGCCACAGCACGCCGGGCAGCGCGCTCCAGACGACCAGCCGCCCGAACACGTCGCGGAGGGGATGGCCGTGGGGCAGCACGCACGCGGCGGCGGCGTTGCGGCCGACCTGCAGCGCGACGTAGCCCGCGGCGAACAGCAGGCTGTCGCCGGCGAACGCCCCGGGGATCGCCGCCGCCATCAGCAGGCTGGCGAGCATCACGCCCGTGAGGACCGCGCGGACCGTGGGCGACGCCGGGTCGAACCAGTTGGACATCCAGGTCGTGGAGATCCACGCCCACCAGACCACGAGCAGCAGGAACGCCGCGCGCGCGACCCCGGCGACGGACAGGTCGTCGAGGATCTGGTGCGAGAGCTGGGTGACCGCGAAGACGTAGACGAGGTCGAAGAACAGCTCGGCGGTCGTCGTCGGCTGGACCCGGCCGACACCACGCGAGCGCAGGTGCCGGCCGGCCGGGGCGTCAGCGACGAGGGTGGAGCCGGCGGGCATCGGCGACGATCCGGTGCGGCGCGAGCTCGAACACGGCCCGGCCGGCGGCGCGCAGGCGGCCGAGCACGAGCCCGCCCTGGCCCCGGTGACCGCGGAGGTGGCGGACGACGAGATACGGCACCGAGAGGACCGCGACCACCACCGCGAGCACCAGCAGGGGAACGATCACGACGACCGCGAGGATCGCCAGCGGCGGGCACACCAGCAGCCCCAGGAGGACCACGGCGGCCACCTCGACGGCCCGCAGGGTCTCGCCCGCGGCGAGCCCGGCCAGCGCGGCGTCCTCCTCGACCGTGCGCCTCATGCCGTCACCGCCGCAGCGGTCTCGACGGTGTGCCGGGCCGCCCACTCGAGCGCCTGGTCGGCCACGGCCTCCCAGCCGGGCGCGCCGGCCGTGAAGTGCGGGCGGCCCGCCCACTGCTTGTAGTCCACGACGGCCCTCGACTTGCCGAGGCGCTCCGCGGCCTCCCGGCTCACCGACGCCGGGATGGTCTGGTCCTGGTCGTTGCCGACCACGAGCAGCGGCGGGCGGTCGTCCTTGTGGAAATCGACCTTGGTCGCGGCGTGCGGGTTGAAGTTCGCGAACGCGACCTCGAAGACGACCTTGCCGGGGCCGGGGACGTAGTAGCGCGTGTAGGCCGCTTCGGCGTCCGCGTCGTCCATCGTGTTCGTGAAGCCGCGGTGGAACTGCGCGGGCGTCAGCGGGACGGTCCGGTGCCGGTTGCGCGGGTTGCGCAGCGCGGGGAACACGGTGCGCAGCAGCGCGGGCGGGAGGCGCCGGACGCCCTTGACCGGCGCCGGCGAGAGCGCGACGCCGGCCGCGCCGAGGCCGCGGTCGAGCAGCAGCTCGGTCACCAGCCCGCCGGTGGAGTGGCCCATGATCACCGGAGGGCTGTCGAGCCGGCGGATGATCCGGTCGTAGTGGTCGACGATCTCGGCGATGCCGAGCCCGTTCAGCACGGACGGGTCGCGGCGCAGCGCCTCGACCTCGCGCTCCATGCGCGGCCAGGCGGGCGCGAGGACGTCGTAGCCGCGCCGCTCGAAGCGCGCCTTCCAGCCCTCCCAGCTGCGCGGGGTGAGCCACAGGCCGTGGATGAGGACGATGGTTGAAGCCATGGTGAACTCCTTCGGGTGGCGGGCATGCCGAGGACGGTCCCGCTTCGGCGCGCGCGTCGCCCCCGGGATGACCCTGGCCCAGGGACTGGTCAGGTGGACGCGTGCGTGGCGTCCGGGAGCGCGTCGTGCAGCTGCCGGCGCGAACGGATGCCGAGCTTGGTGAAGACGTGACGCAGGTGCCACTCGACGGTGCGCGGGCTGATGAACAGCTGCGCGCCGATCTCCGGGTTGGTCCGCCCGTCGCGCGCCAGCCGAGCGATCTGCGCCTCCTGGGCGGTCAGCTCGTCGCGCGTCTCGACGGTGCGCTTGCGAACCGTCTCGCCTGTGGCCAGCAGCTCGCCGCGGGCGCGCTCGGCGAACGCCTCGGCGCCGGCGGCCGAGAACATCTCGTGCGCTGCGCGCAGCTGCTCGCGCGCATCGACACGACGCTGCCGGCGGCGCAACCACTCGCCGTAGAGCAGCCGGGCCCGGGCGAGGTGGACGACGCCGCGGCTGCGCGAGAGCCGCTCGACCGCCTCGCGGTAGGACGCCTCGTCGTCGCTCAGCAGCGCGCGGCAGCACGCTTCGACGCCCAGCGCCCACTCGGTGCCGCTCGCCTGCGTGCGGGCGCTCAGGCGCTCGAGCGCCGCGGCCGCATCGTCCGTGGCGCCGCTGCGGACGCCGGCCTCGATCAGCTCGACGAGCGACCACGAATACAGCCCGACGTCGTCGTGCTCGCAGCCGCGCCGGGCGGCCGCGAGCGCCTCGGAGTGACGGCCGCGGCTGTTGTACAGCAGGGCGGTCGCCCACTCGATGACGCCCAGCCCCATGCCCTCGCCGCGCGTGGTCGCCTCCAGCCGGGCGGCTTCGATCAGCTTCAGGCCGTCGGCCTCGTTGCCGCGCCACGCGGCCAGCATCAGCGCCGCGTACTTCAACGGCGCCGTCTCGGTCGCGTGCGTGATCGCGTCGGCCTCGCGGATCAGCGACGACGCGGCGTCGAAGGCGCCCCCGTGCACGTGGAGCGAGGCGCGGTAGGTCGCCGCGAGCGCGAGCATGCTGAACGCGCCCGTCTCGCGGGCCGCGCGGACGCCGCGCGTCGCGAGCACGTGCCAGAGCTCGTCGTCCCAGAGGTCCTGGGCCAGGCGGCACGCCAGCCACAGCCAGGGCACGTCGCCCGCCGTGAGGTCCTCCATGCGACGGAACGCGTCGAGCGCGTCGCGCAGCGGCGGGACGCCGGCGGCGTAGCCGTCGGTGAAGCGCGTCGCCAAGCCGTCGAGCAGCAGGTCGATCGGGCGCGGCGGCTGCGGCGCGGGCGGCGCGGCCTGCGCGGCCTCGGCGGTCCCCCGGATGCCGGTCTCGTCGCCGAGCCGCCCGGCGAACATCGCCGCCGCCATCGCCTCGAGATGGGTCTCGCGCGCGATCGCGGCGTCGAGCGGTTCGAGGCGCCGCGCGGCGTCGAGCAGCAGCGCGGGGGCGTCGCTGCCGCGCGTTCGCGTGAACGCGATCCTCGCGCGCAGCCGCTCCAGCCGCGCGCGCTGCAGCTCGTCGAGCGGGGCGAGCTCGGCGGTCTCGAGCAACTCGAGCGCCGCGTCCGAGGCCGCGGCCTCGAA
>Ga0180215_1005128_pt1 | contig 11321 bp, 8 predicted proteins | sample eDN3rd37CBELigBY_FD_128871 | JGI IMG/M metagenome (GOLD analysis project Ga0180215, IMG submission 128871) | Enriched backyard soil microbial communities from Emeryville, California, USA - eDNA 3rd pass 37_C BE-Lig BY (version 2) (version 2) | ecosystem: Environmental > Terrestrial > Soil >...
GCGAACAATGCGATGATCTCCGCATAACCGAAATGCGGATTGCCTGGATAGAGCGCGTCGTAGATCGCGGACGCAATCCGGTAATCTTCCGGCGTGTCGACGGTGAGACGCCAATTCCGGCGATCGGGCCTGGCATCGAGTATCACCGCCGGAAATATCGCGGGCTGCCGCCATAGATACGGCGTCACATGCTCACGGTCGAAGCGCTCCGTCGCCTTTGCCTCGGCCTCATATAATGCCGCCACATCGAACACCTCGGTATCGAAGCCGTGCGGATAGCCGGATTGAGCCGAGGTGCGCACGTAGCGCGTGCCCGACGAACGGGCGCAGATAAAGGCCGCCAGCACGGTCGCGCTGACTTTCGGATCGAGCAGCGGACAGTCCGACGTCACCCGCATCACAGTTGCGGCCCCGCTGTCGCGCGCCGCCGCCGCATAGCGCGACAGCACGTCCTCCTCGCTGCCGCGCACGACGGCAACGTCCAGCCCCTGCAGCGCCCCGATTACCGGATCATGGGCCTGCCCCTCGGCGAGAGCGATGACCACGCGATCGATCCCCTCGATCCGCAGCATGCGCTCGATCATGCGACGGATCAGCGGCGCGCCGGCGAGCGGCTTCATCACCTTTCCGGGAAGGCGCGATGAGGTCATTCGGGCCTGCACGATCGCGACCGCCGGCCGCCAGTCCTCACGCATGGGCGGCCTCATCGCGGCGCCTCCGGCGCAGGACGCCGGCTTTTTCCGCGGCGACCGCCGCCGGCCAGAGCCGATCGATTGGCAGCCCGCTGCGCTCGGCAATCGACAACAGGTCATGAGCGCCGTCAGAGAGATTGAGAACCCACATCGTGGCCTGCACGCGATCGGCCTGATCAGGCGCGCCAAGCGTCGGATAAAGCCCGCGCCGGCCAAGTTGCGGCTCGCAATAGGGCACGAGATTCTCAAATGTCACATTGCGATCCAGCGTCCGGCATATCGCCTCGTAGGCGTCGATGCTGCCGGCGAGCGCGCCGAAATCAATCAGCGTCTTATTGTCCAGCGAGGTGTGGTATTCGCGATATTCGCCGTAAACGCCGCGCATCAGCGAACCGACTGGAAGGTCGAAGCCCGGCGAACAATACTGCCTCTCGTCGCTGCCGGTCGGCGCAAAATCGCGCAGGCGGCAGTCCGCGCCGATCGCTTTCAGCGCTTGCGCGGCTGCCCGGTCAGCAAGGGTATCGCCGCCGCGAGACCGCTTGTAGGTGAAATGCGTGTCGAGCCCGCAGCAGGTTGCGACATAGCCGGCGACAAGATGCTCGCGCAGATGACCGCCGCGCAGCGCAAGATAGGCAATGGCGCCGATCGTCTCGGGCGCGAATACGAAGCGATAGGTCAGCCGCCGCTCCGGCCAGGCCGCCAGTCTCCGGTAAAGCATCGCCGCAACCAGGGGCCCGGACAGTTCGTTATTGGCGAGCGAGGGATGGCAGGTATAGGTCGAGATCAGGACTTCGTCGCTCTCTGACCCGGGCAGCACCGCTTCGGAGATCGTCAGCGCGCCGTCCTTCAATTGGGTATCGACCACCACCTCGTACTCGCCGTCGGGCAGCGCAGCGCGCTCGTTCTCGCTGAGACAAAAACCCCAGCGCGGCTCGTAATAGCTCGTGACGTAGGGGATGGCGTCCGGCATGTCCGGGCGGCTGTGCAGATGCGGATCGAGCGCCGCGCGAGAGAGCCTGCCGCGAAACGGCACCGAATAATTCACCAGCCGCAGATTGTTCTCGGCCACATCCAGAATACGACGGCCATCCGGCGCGTTCAGATAAGCTGCACCCACCACCCATTCCTGCGGGACCGTCCAGTCGAAGACCCGGGTGCCGGTCGGCACCTCGATGCGCTGCAGTGGCAGATATTCAGACAGGATATCGTGCGTCGCGCGCACGCCCTCGCCAGTGAGCGAACGAAGGAGCGGCCACAGGCGGTCGAACAGCGCCTCGATCTGCTCAAGGTTTCCGGCCTGGGACACGGTCGCTTGCGGCATAGCGGTCATCGGACAATGCCATGTGCGAAGCGGTCGCTGTAGAAATAGGCGTAGTTCTGCCACTTGTAGAACTCGGCCGCCGCTCTCGCCTGCTCGCGCTCGTCGAAAGCTGGCTTGTAGCCGAATTCCTCCATGTCGTCGGCGAGGTGAAACTCGATGACCTGTGCATCCTCCGGAGAAATGCGTTCGCGCCAGCGACCAACATTGCGGGGGTTCACCTCGAAGGCCGCGACCCCATCGAATGCATTGCCCCCGGTCGCCTGGCCGAGCGTCGTCGGTGTGAGAAGCGACGGTGTGAACGCGATCTCGAGAAAGTCGGCGACGGTTCGCATCGCCGGCTCGGGCGCGGTCGCGAGATCTTCGAACCGCAGGACCAGGTAGCGCTCCCTTCCAAGCTGCGCCCGATTCATGCGTCCGAAGCGAAAGCCCGTGCGCACGCGATTGAGTAGACTTGCCAGCGTGCGATTGTGATCCTCCCCCATTCGGCCGTAATGGCCCTCGACCCCGGCGGCGAGCGCTGCAAAATTATCGCGCGGATCGCGTACGAGATGGATGAAGCGCACATCGGGAAACCATCCGCAAAGCTCATCAGCATAGATTTCGATGCTGGTTTCCTTGAAGATGCCGTGCCGAACTGCCGGAGCGTCCACGACCCTGCAATACGCCGCCATCAGGCGCGCGATCAGCGTATCGAGCCGCCCAAGGTCCGCCTCGTTCAGGCCTGCGAAGAAATGGCGCTCCAGCGCATCCACATCCAGCAAAGCTTGATCCAAGCGCTGGCGAAGATCATCGAACAATATCTGCCGAAGTCGCGCGCGCCGCTCCTGCGGATCAAGATGCGTGCGCATGAATTCAGGGAAATAGCCATAGAGCAGTGCCAGATCGATCGGGTACACCGCAAGCTGCGGGTGACCATCGAGCAGGTTCGCCAGCAAGGTCGTGCCGGACTTGCGGTGCCCACAGAGAAAGGCCAGCGGCGGCTTCATATCGAACGTCATCGCCGTGCCACATCATCGAGAATTGCCCGCCCGAGCGATCGGGCAATCTTGGCATTCGCCCTCCAGGCTCCTCCAAACCGCGAGGCGCCAGGCCGCGCCCTCACTGGCACGGACACCAGCGCTAACGGGACACCCGCCCGCAAGGCGGACAGAGCCATCGCCGTGTAGACGCTCGGCATGTCCATCGCCGTCCGATAGGCTCGATAGACATCGATGTGAAAGCCCTTCATTCCGCACAGGATATCCGGCACCCCAAAGCGCAGTCGGCAATAGAGATTGAACAAGGCCTCGGACCAGCGAGCCGCTCCGCTCTCGCGTATTCCAAGCACCATCCGGGCCTGCCCCTGCTCGATGCGCTCGATCATCGGAGCGATCGATGCTGGATCAAGCTGCCCGTCCGCGTCCGCGGTCACGATCACATCCGCGCCGATTTCGTCCGCCTTATCGAACCCGTGGGCAAGCGCCGCATCATAGCCGCGGTTCGGATGCTGGCGGACGACCACCGCGCCTGCGGCCGACGCGCGTGCGCCGGTGTCGTCGGTGGAGCCGTCGTCGACAACGACCGGCGTACCATATCCGCTGACCGCCCTCACGACCCCGGCAATCGTCTCTGCTTCGTTGAAGGCGGGAATGACAATTGCAACTTTCACCGGGCGCCCGCTATTGGACGTCCGCCATCCGCACGCATTCGCCTTCCGGGATGTCGCGGACGGTACTGCGTCCGATCAGGTCGTTGATCCGATAGGGCGGCAAGGCATCGCGCGGACACGGACGCAGCGGAATGAGATCCGCCGCCTCGATGCGCTGGCCCTTGCCTATCGGCCGCGCGGCGCGCAATGCGCGGCGCTGCAGCACGTAGGTCTGCTCCTCGTTCTTCATGACGTGCTTGTCTTCGGAGCCAAGCGCGGCCTCCAGTTCCCGGGTGCGATCCACCATGTCGCGCCAGTCGGACGGGCTCATGGAAAAGGCGTGGTCCGGACCGACGCGACTACGATCGTCCGTGAAATGCTTTTCAACCACGCGAGCGCCAAGAGTGACGGCGCCCAGCACAACGGCGCAACCTGGCGTGTGATCGCTGATCCCAAGAACCGCATCTGGAAACTCGCGCGCGTAAGTCTTCAAGACATTAAGCGCGATCTGGCCGAAATTCTCGAGGCTGCCGGTATAGTTCGTGTTGCATTGCATCAGCACGATCCGATCCTCGTGCTTGCGCGCGGCGGCCATCGCTCGCCGCACGTCGTCCATGTCCGAAGCGCCGGTTGCGATCAGGATGGGAAGACGATGGCGCGCCATCGCCTCGATGATCTCGGGCCAGGTGATATCGCCCGACCCCACTTTCCAGGCGACCACGTATTTCGAAAGCTCATCGAGAAGTGCGGGATCGTAGGGGGATGTGAAGTAATCGATGCCGGCCGCCTCACAGGCCTTCTTCAGGTCTGGCGTCCATTCCATCGGAATGGAGGCGTCCTGATAGACCTCATAGACGCTTTTCTTCCAGCCTGCCTGATGCGACTGCTGCGAACCAAGCGAACGAAAGCCACGGTCGGACACGATGGTCTGGGCGCGGAAATTCTGGAATTTCGCGGCATTGGCGCCGGCCTTCGCGCAGAGATGGATCAGTTCCTTGGCTCGTTCGAGCGATCCGTCGTGATTGGCCGCGATATCGGCGACGAAATAGGTCGGATGCTCGAGGCCGATGGTGTGGCGGCCGATCGTGAATGTCTTGCTCATAGCCGGGCGATTTCTTCCTCGAGCGTGGGCATGGCGCGTCCGAGCGCCGTCTCGATCCTGCCGACATCCATGCGAAGGTCCTTCGGGCGCGGCGCGCGTTCGGGCATGATGGTTGAGCTGCCAATGCGCGCGGTTTGCGTTTGCAATACCTTGCGGCGCGCAACCTCCAGCGCAAAATCCGCCTTGCTCATCCCGCTTCGGCAACCTGCGTTGAATACACCGGTGATCCCGCGTTCTACCATTTCCGCAATCAGGTCGCTCAGGGTGGTCATGTGCAGCGGCGAGAAAAGAATATCGGAAAAGAACGTAACCTGTTGTCCGTTCGTCAGACTGCGGATGACGAAATCGCTAAGACTTGCGCGGCCTGTGCGGCGCGATGCGCCGAAGAAATTCGTCCGCAGCACGAGGGCGCCCGGATGGCGCTGCACCGCCTGCTCGCCCGCGCGCTTGCTGCTTCCGTAAACGTTGACCGGCGCGGCCCGCTCCTCGTCATGCGGGCCGGGGCGATCAGGATAGACCTGGTCCGTCGAAACAAATACGACACGGGTGCTCGCCGGCAGACCGGCCGCCAGGTGCGCCGCCGCGTCCCGATTCGCCGCAAATGCCTGTTCAGGCTCGCGCTCGCAGCGGTCGACATCCGTCAGTCCTGCAGCATGCACAACAACATCGGGCGCAACATCGGCAAGGAGCGATCGAACCGCGGCGCCGTCGGTCAGATCGCATCGCCGGTCGCCGCCCGAGCGCCCCGTCGCGATAACATCGCCGCGCCGGCGGCAGGCGTCGACCAGATAATCGGACAACAGCCCCCCGGCACCGGTAATCAGCCAGCGCTTTGTCATTGCGCGCGACTGTCTCGCGACGGCAGATAACCTTGCTGGCGCAGCATGTCCCGTGTTTCCGCCACGTTCATCCAGGCGGTATTGGTGTCGCTGCGATAATAGAAGCCCGCCGGCACGCGCGCATGGCCGGCATCGGCAAGGCTCTCGTATTCGTACAAGTGAATCGCCGGCTCGACCACATAGCGATCCGGCAATTCGACTGTCGTGCGCGCCTCGTCTTCGGTGATCAGAACCTCGTGCAGCTTCTCGCCCGGCCGAACCCCGACGCAGTCGATCTTCATGCCCGGCGCCAGTGCCTCCACCAGTTCCGCCAAGCGCAAGCTCGGAATTTTGGGAACGAAAATCTCACCGCCCCGCATCATCTGAAGCGACGAGAGGACGAATGCGACGCCCTCCTCGAGCGTGATCGTGAAGCGCGTCATGGCCGGATCGGTTACGGGCAGGCTCTTTGCGCCTTTTTCGATCAGCCGGCGGAAGAACGGCACGACGCTGCCGCGCGAGCCGAGGACGTTGCCATAGCGCACGATGGCAAAGCGGGGACCGCTCTTGCCGCTCAGATGATTGGCCGCGATAAAAATCTTGTCCGCCGCAAGCTTCGAGGCGCCATAAAGGTTGACCGGGTTGGCCGCCTTGTCCGTGGACAGCGCGATGACCTTACTCACCCCGACATCGATCGCAGCGCGCACCACGTTCTCCGCGCCATGGACGTTCGTCTGGATGCATTCGAATGGATTATACTCGGCCGCCGGCACATGCTTGAGGGCTGCGGCATGGATCACATAGTCGACCCCCCGCATCGCCATCTGCAGGCGCTCACGATCTCGCACGTCACCAATGAAATAGCGAAGCGCCGGATGCGTCTTCATCGGTAATTCATGCTGCATGTCGAACTGCTTTTGCTCGTCACGCGAAAATACGATGAGCCGCTTTGGCGCGCCGGTGGCGAGGACGTGACGCACGAAAGCCTGCCCAAACGATCCGGTGCCGCCGGTGACGAGAACCGCCTTTCCGGTCAGGTCCGATATCGGAGGTTGCTCGAACGGCCGGGTGTCGGAGGACGTATTCATGGGATCGGGAAAAAGCCTCTGGTTCAGCCGACGTCGTCGGTCAGTTCTACGGCACGGGCCGAATGGACCGCGATCTGTTTCTTGAAGGCGCGTGCATACCAGTTGTCGCCGTTAATGAGTTCGGCGTGGCTGCCGACGGCCTGAACCTTGCCCCTGTTGAGCACCACGATCTGGTCCGCGTCGGCGATCGTCGAAAGGCGGTGCGCGATCACAATGATGGTCAGGTCCGTCTCGCGCCGCAAAGTCTGCAACGCGTCGCGGAAGGCCGCCTCAGCATCGGCATCGAGCGCGCTGGTCGGTTCGTCCAGGATCAGGATCGGCGCCCGGCGAACCAGCGCGCGCGCGATATCGATGCGCTGCCGCTGCCCGCCGGACAAGCGTTTGCCACCATCGGCCAGCAGCGTGTCGAAACCTTGCGGTAGCGCCTCGATGAAGCCGAGCGCACCCGCGAGACGCGCGGCCTCACGCACTTCGGCGTCGCTCGCGTCTTCCTTGCCATAGCGAATATGCTCGGCCGCGGTGATATTGAATATCTGCGGCTCTTGCGGCACGAACGCGATACCGGCGCGCAGGCTCTCGGTCACGAACGCCTGGATCGGCGTATCATCGATCCGGATTTCGCCGCTCGTCGGATCGCGCAGCCGCGGAAGCAGATCGATAAAAGTCGATTTGCCAGCTCCGGAGGGACCCACCAGCCCGGTCATTCGCCGCGCGGGCAGACGAACCGAGACGCCTTGCAGCGCGGGCGTGTCGCCGCCGGCATAGTTGAAATAGACCTTGTCATAGGTGATCGCCTTTTCGAGGCCGGAAAAGACGATATCGCCGCCGCGCGCCTCGCGCGCATCGCCGATCGTGATCAGGATTTCATTGATCTTGGCCACCGACGGCCACTTGCCCATGATGTTGTTGTAATCGCCGATCAGACCGCGCACCGTTGGCATGAGGCGCAACAGCACGACCACGAACATGCCCAGGCGGTCCAGCCCCAGCCCGAACACCTGACCGCCGATGAACAGAACGCTATAAGCAAAGCCGATCGCGATGGGCTCCGGCAGCAGCGACAATCTGGCACTGATCATGGACTGATGCAGCGCCTGCCGCGCTTCCTCATGGCTCAGCTTGGCGAAGGCGTTGGCTTCCGCCCTTTCGGTTCCCGACAGGCGGATCAGCCGCACATGCCGCAGCCGCTCGATCATAAACGAACTGAGGTTGATATTGGCCTTGGTGATCGCCGCTCCGGCCCTTTTGACTTCGACAAGAAGGCTGCGTCCCAGATAAGCGGCAGTACCGATCGCAAGGACCGCCAGCAGCGTCATCTCCCAGGACAGGAGGAACAGACCGAACATGTATATCGCGACCTGCAACAGCCGCCCGATATTGCGCACCAGCCCGAACAGGGCCGCCATCGCGCCTCCGACTTCGACCGTCAGGCCGGCCGCCATTTCGCCGATGCGGGATCGATCCTGAATGCCGGTATCCGCGCGCAGGAAGGCGGAGAAGGCACGCCGTCGGATTCGGTCGGCAGCCGCTCGCCGGACACGATTTTGCTGGCGCTCGTTGAGATAGTTCACCGCCTGACGCGCGACGATGAAGGAAAAGCTCGCGCCAAGCAGCAGAGCGAGCGAAATCTTCACCCCGAAGAAGCCGGTGGCGGCACGCAATATGTCCCAATGCCTGCCCTGCAAGGTGTCGATGCTTGCCGCATCGCCCGCCTTGAAGATTTCGAAAATCGGCAGCAGGATCGCGACGCCGATACCTTCGAGAATGACGGACACAATGCTGAGGCCGACCAGCACGACGAGCTGCGAAGGCGGCAAGCCCAGGCGCCGCAGGATCGCAACAAGATTTTTGACGCGGTCAATCATGACGGTGCGAGGTACCGGTCCGGAATCGATCAGCGCTGCCGGATCGGACGGGTAATCAGCTCTCTGGACTCGAGAAAGGCGTATTTTGCAGCCGACACGAGGCGGCTTCGCCAGCCATCGAGACGCAACAGCGCGCCAAGCGCCGCGAACCTGCTCGCCGGCGCGATGTCATAACCGAGCTTGCGCGCCGTGCGCCAGGTCAGCGCGCTCGCAATCGTGACTTCGGCTTCGCTCAACATCTGGCGCCAGCGTTCGAGCGGGCGCGTATCGATCCCGGACCCGGTCGAGGACTTGTCGTGCTTGGTCTTGAATTTGTACTCGGCCAGAGCGGCATCCAGAATGCTGCTTGACATGCGTTCGCCGGCGCCGAACTCGATTGCGCTATTGATGGCCTCAGACGCGTCGCGCACGAAGTCCTCGTAGTAGATGAACTTGACACGTTCCGGATAGCGGGCGGCGAGTTGCAGGAAGGTTTGCGTCAGGTGTCGCCAATAGATGCAGGATGTGACCAGCGCCGTCAGGCGCGTGCCGTCAAGGCCGATTTCCTCGCGCGAGCGCACGACCTGCCCCTGCATTGACGCGACTGTCGCGCGCGGATCGCGAATGATGAAGACAAAGCGCGCCTTCGGAAACGAGCGCGCCATTTCGAAGATGCCGTAGACATCGTTGCCCTTATCCGCCCAGCACGTCGCCCGCTCAGGCTGCTGCTGACAGCTTGGATCCTGCGAGTAGACCAGCGGATAGAGCTGGTACATGCCGCGCAGGTCCTTGGCTGCAAAGGCTTTGTGTATGCGCCGCTCCAGCTTGGCGCGCCCCTCGGGACCGAGAGAACGTGCGACCTTTTTCTCATTGTAGAAATGCGGCATCCGGAAAATGATCCGGAGCAGTCGCGTGTCGATCGTGTTGCGGTAACGCCAGATATGATGCGTGAAGCTGGTCCGGTTCGGCATCGAGAAGACGCGGTCGCTCAGGTAGAAGCACCGCGTGATGATCGTCGTGCCGCTGCGCGGGCAGCCCACCAGATAGACAAGACGTTCGAGCGCCTCCTGCGAGATCGGCTGCCGCGGAGAAGATGGCGCCGTCACGATCGGCCAGTCGCCGCCTTGGTGGACGATATTGTCCTCGTCCTCATCGTCGTCCATGTCGTCCAGCCGCCGCATGGACTGCCCGGCGTCAATCATGAGCGAGAACCTTTGCTGTGCAACCTGGCCCGATCAGGCAACCGCATTCTTTCGAAGCTTGACCAGGAGCTTCGCCAATAGATCGGCTCCTCTCTCGGTGCCGGCATCGTCGCCGGTGAATGCGGTCGCCGCCTCGGCATCGATCATCGCGCCGATCTTGCGATCGCGCTCCTCCGCGCTGACTGTATCCGGCCGGGCAAGCACCTCCAGAATTCTCGCGCTGAGCTGATTGACATCATAGGCACGCTCCGACAGCCCAGCCCCGTCGTAGAAATTGGGCGCCACAGTCAGAACTTTGCGCCCGAACATAATGCCTTCCCAGCCCGACGACCCGTTTTCGGTCACGATCAGATCGGCGTGACGAAGATATTTGAACTGCGAGTCGTTCCAGTCGACCAGCACCACATTCGGCAAAAGCAGGAGATGCTCATAGTAGTTCTTCGGCCGCTGACCGAAATTCGAACGATGCTCGCGCACCAGCAGCTTGTAGCCGTAAGGCAGGCTCGCGGCGATCAACTGGATGGTGTTGCGCTGATCCTGCCAGGGAGTCGCCTGATAGACCAGCGGCATGTCGGTCTCTTTGTGGATCGGGAAATACACGTATTTCATCTTCGCAAGCTGCGCCTCGTCAAAGGACCGCAGATAGCGCTGATGACGCCAGCCAACGATCGCTCTCATCCGTGGCGCGAACACGCGTTCGTACGCCGGCGCCCGTTGCGTCGTGTCCAGACCCTTTTTCCGGTAATAGATGTCGAGAGCGACCGCGCGCGCGTAACGATAGGGCAGCGTCAGCCATGCGGTGCCTTCCTTTTCCCAACGTATTCCGGTGGTGCTCCATTTCTTTTCGACCACCTTGGCAACGCGCGGCTGGTCGCGGAAGCTGCGCAGGTAATTCGCGGCGTACTCGCTGAGCGGAGGATTGGATTTTTGACGCTCTTCCGCATCGGCCTGCGCGGCCGTGTTGAGCTTGTGTCGGCTGGTCGCCCAGTAGCTGAGATCGGTGTGGATTTTCGACCGGCGCATCGCGACAGTCGGGATCCCGCGCCGGGTTGCCGCAAGCCAAACGGCGAGATGCAGCGGCGTCCCCCACTCGATCGCGAACAGGGCATCTGCCTTGCAGGCGTCGAACATATCTTCCGCGAATCCGAAATAGCGCCGGGTGATGCGCGCGGGCTCGGTATTGTCACCCAGCACGCGATCGGCCATGGCCGAGCGAAGGCGCCGGCGCATCGGGACTACGTAGGCGCGGCCGATGCTCGCCGGACAGCCGGCCACAAGCTGACCCACCGGCACCCGGCCTGCGAGTTCGGCTTCGGCGAGGCGACGCTCGACCTCGGACGTACGCGCAGGGTCCGCCTCCCATGGCAGCGGCGTGAGCATCTCCGGATAGGTGAAAATCGTACCCGACGGCGCGACGAGCTTGGCGAATGCAGATGCATCGCTCTGCCGGCAAAGAACATTGATTTCCCAGCCCCAGCGCTCCTTTGCCATTTCCATGATGCGGAACAGACGAAGGGCATAATCGCCCTTGATCTGTGAGAGCATCATGACAACGCGCATCCCCTCCAAAGGCGCGTTTGCGCCCATTCCCAAAGTTCCGATGTCCATTTCGATCGCTTTCAGAAAA
>Ga0180215_1005130_pt1 | contig 11318 bp, 12 predicted proteins | sample eDN3rd37CBELigBY_FD_128871 | JGI IMG/M metagenome (GOLD analysis project Ga0180215, IMG submission 128871) | Enriched backyard soil microbial communities from Emeryville, California, USA - eDNA 3rd pass 37_C BE-Lig BY (version 2) (version 2) | ecosystem: Environmental > Terrestrial > Soil >...
AGCGGCACGCTGCCGCCGCCGAGCTCGCGCCAGCGCTCGCGTTCGATCGCCGCGAACGGCGAGGCCGGGCGGAGCTTCAGCAACAGCGGGACTGGGGCCGGGCCTCGCGCGCGTCCTGGCGGCGGCGCTCGAAGTCGCGCCGGGACATCACGGGCTCGCCCGGATGGTCGCGCCGGCGGTGTGCGACGTAGCGGTCGTACGCGCTCTCTCCCGAGACCTCGCGCAGGTACCAGCGCACGCCGGAGATCACCTGGCGCGCCGTCATGTGCGGCCCGCCGTCTCGAACAACCCTGCGGGCGCCTGTAGCCGCGACTCCACCTTGGGCACCTCGGTGGTCTCCACCGGCTCGGAGGAGCGGATCGTCCGGATGCACACGCGCGCGGCGTCGAGGATGATCACGATGATCAGGATCGCAAAGAACGCGGCCAGGATGCCATCAACGGTCGAATTGGTCACGACCGCGTGCATGTCGTCCATGTCCTTGGCCGGCGCCAGCACCTCGCCCCGGTCGATCGCCTCCTGGAAGCGGTCGCGCTGCGCGAAGAAGCCGAGGATCGGGTCGCTCGAGAACACCTTCTGCCAGCTGGCGGTCAGCGTCACCGCCGCGTCCCAGGCCAGCGGGACGCCCGTCACCCAGGCCCATTTGAGCTTGCCGTGCTTGATCAGCAGCACCGTGCAGACCGTCAGCGCGACCGCCGCCAGCAGCTGGTTGGCGATGCCGAACAGCGGGAACAGCTGGTTGATCCCGCCCAGCGGGTTGGTCACGCCGGCCCACAGGAAATAGCCCCATGCGCCGACGATCACCGCGCTCGCGAACCACACGCCCGGCTTCCACGAGACGTCGCGGAACGGCTTGATCACGTTGCCGAGCGTGTCCTGGATCATGAACCGCCCGACCCGGGTGCCCGCGTCCACCGTGGTGAGGATGAACAGGGCCTCGAACATGATCGCGAAGTGGTACCAGAAGGCTTTCAGGCCGTCGCCCGTGACGCCGGAGAAGATCTCCGACATGCCGATGGCCAGCGTCGGCGCGCCGCCGGTGCGCGAGACCAGGGTCTCCTCCTCGACCGCCTGGGCCGCGCTCTGCAGCGCCTCCGGCGCGATCGCGAAGCCCAGCCCGTTGACGAACTCCGAGGCCGACTGGACCGTCCCGCCGGTCGCGCCGCCCGGCGAGTTCATCGCGAAGTAGAGGCCCGGGTCGATGATGGAGGCGGCGATCATCGCCATCACGGCCACGAAGGACTCCATCAGCATCGCGCCGTAGCCGATGAAGCGGACCTGCGTCTCCTTCTCGATCATCTTCGGCGTCGTGCCGGAGGCGATCAGCGCGTGGAAGCCCGACAGGGCGCCGCAGGCGATCGTGATGAACACGAACGGGAACAGCGCGCCGGCGAACACGGGCCCCTCGCCGCTGGAGGCGAACTTCGTGACCGCCTCGTTCTCCATCACCGGCAGCGTCACGATGATCCCGACCGCCAGCAGGACGATCGTCCCGATCTTCATGAACGTCGACAGGTAGTCGCGCGGCGCCAGCAGCATCCAGACCGGCAGCACCGACGCGATGAAGCCGTACGCGATCAGGCAGAAGACGAGCGTCTCGGCGTCGAGCGTGAAGGTGTCCGCGAGGCTCGAGTCCTGCACGACGCCGCCGAGCGCGATCGCGAGGATCAGCAGGGCGACGCCGATCCCCGAGGTCTCGAGCACGCGCCCCGGCCGCAGCACGCGCAGGTAGAAGCCCATGAACAGCGCGATCGGGATCGTCATCGCGATGCTGAACGTGCCCCAGGGCGAGTCCGCCAGCGCGTTGACGACGACCAGCGCCAGCACCGCGAGCAGGATCACCATGATCGACAGCACCGCGACCAGCGCGGCGATACCGCCGAACGGGCCGATCTCGTCGCGCGCCATCTGGCCGAGGCTCTTGCCGTCGCGGCGCATCGAGAAGAACAGGACGACCATGTCCTGCACGGCGCCGGCGAAGATGACGCCGACGATGATCCAGATCGTGCCGGGCAGGTAGCCCATCTGCGCGGCCAGGACCGGGCCGACGAGCGGGCCGGCGCCCGCGATCGCCGCGAAGTGGTGGCCGAACAGCACGCGCCGGTCCGTCGGCTGGAAGTCGACGTCGTTCTGGAGGCGCTCGGCGGGCGTCGCCCGGTCGGGGTCCGCGCCGAGCACGCGGTACTGGATGAAGCGCGCGTAGAAGCGGTAGGCGATCGCGTAGGACGCGACCGCGGCGAAGATCAGCCACGCGGCCGAGATCTGCTCGTCGCGGATCAGGGCGATGACGCCCCAGGCGACGGCTCCGACGAGCGCGACCGCCGTCCACACGACGATCGAGCGGGCTTTGGTACTCACGGCGGTTCCTCCCTTGCCGACCGCCGCGTTACCTCCCCGGGCGTGGAATCAGCTAAACGCCCGCACGCCCGCTGTCACCCCGGCCGCGATCAGCATCACGCCGAGCATCGGAATCCGGGCCGCGATCGCCAGCACGGCCGCGGCGAGGCCCGCCGAGCGCGCGTCCAGCGTGATGCCCTCGCCGTGGTCGGACAGCGTCTCGTACACGACCAGCGCGGCCAGCAGCGCGGGCGCGACCAGCGCCGTGACCGACAGCGCGCGCTCGTTCGGCTCGCGCGTGCCGAGAACGAGCGTTCCGGCCGCCTTGGTGGCGAACGTGCCCACCGCGAGCGCGGCGATCGTGATCCAGACCGCGGTCATGCCGTCACCGGCTGGGCGCGCGGGACGGGCCGGCTGAGGCCGATCAGCGCGGCCGCCACGGCGGCCAGCACGGGCACGCCGGGGGGCGCGAACGGGGTCAGCGCGAGCGCGATCAGGGCGCCGCCGATGGCCGCGTTGCGCGGCAGACGCCCGCGCGCCTCCGCGGCCAGCAGGACGGCGAAGAAGGCCGGGAACATCGCGTCCAGGCCGAGGGCCATCGGGTCCCCGAGCACCGGGCCGGCGACGACGCCGAGCGCGGTCCCGCTCACCCACGCGACGGCCTGCGGGAGCGTCGCGCCGATCAGGATGCCGCGATCGTAGGTGCCGTCGCCGCGGCTCGAGAGCGCGAACGAGGCGTCGACGAGCGCCAGCGACTGCAGCGCCCGCGCGCGCGGGCCGCCGGTCAGGAACGGCCCGACGGCCAACCCCATCGGCAGCCAGCGGCCGTTCATCATCATCCCCGCCGCGATCGCCGCGATCGGGCCGCCGCCCGCGGCCAGCACGGTCAGGGCGGCGAACTGGGCCGCGCCCGAGAACACGATCAGCGACATCACGACGGGCGCCACGGAGCCCATCACGGGCTGCGCGAGCACGCCGAACGTCACGCCGCCGACCAGCGTGGGCAAGGCCAGCGGCAGCCCGGCCCGGACGCCGGTCCTGATGTCGCTCGACTTCTGCATCGTTCTTACCGTATAATATCCGTCAAGTGGTAACACCCGAATCCATCAAGCTGCTCGGGGGCGCGCTGTCCGTGGACTTTGCGAACTCCACGGACTGGGATGCCGACGAGCGCGAGATCGTCTCCACCGACGCGCTGCTCGAGCCCGACTCGCTGGACCGCTGGGGCGTGCGGATGGGCATCGCCGCCGGGCCCGGCGGCGAGTCCGAGCTGCGCGCCGGGCGCGAGCTGCGCGGCGCCCTGCACCATGTCTTCTCGGCGCTCGCGCGCGAGCAGGCGCCCGCGCCGGCCGACCTGGCGCGCGTGCAGGGCGACTACGCGGAGGCGGTGGCCGCGGCCGCCCTGGAGCCCCGTGACGATGGCGGCTACGGGCTCGACTGGCCCGAGGACGAGCCGCGCCGCGTGCGCTTCGCCGTCGTCGCCGACGCGGTGGCGCTGCTCGCCGACCCCGAGCGCGTCGCCCGGCTGCACCGCTGCCCGGGGCGCAACTGCGGCTGGGTCTTCCTCAACACGAGCGGGCGCCGCCGCTGGTGCTCGATGGCGACCTGCGGCAGCCGCGAGAAGATGCGCCGCATGTACGCGCGCAAGCGCGCGCAGGCGTCTTCCTAGAGCTCGCGCAGCTCGAGCGGGTGCGAGGACAGCAGGACGGGCCCCTCGGGCCCGACCAGCACATCGTCCTCGAGCCGGATCCCGCCGCGCCGGGAGTGGTAGATCCCGGGCTCGACGGTGAAGATCATGCCCTCGCGCAGCGGCTCGTCCGAGCTGGCGATCAGGTACGGCGGCTCGTGCACCTCGGTGCCGATCGCGTGCCCGGCGCCGTGCAGGCAGGCGCCGATCTCCGGGTGCGCCTCGACGATCGCGCGCTGGGCGGCGTCGACGTCGCGGCACGTGTTGCCCACGCGGGTGGCGGCGACCGCCGCGTTGTAGGCCTCATACACCACGTCCCAGGCGCGCCGGGCCCAGTCCGTCGGCGGCCCGGCGTGCGCGCAGCGCGTGAGGTCGCCCCAGTAGCCGTCGAACTGCGCGGCGATGTCGGCGACGACGACGTCGCCCTCGCGCAGCTCGCGCTCGCCGGGCGAGCCGTGCCCCTGCGCGGCGTGCTCGCCGAAGAGGATGTGCGGCTCGGAGTGCGTCGCGCCGCGGCGGGCGAGCATGTAGGCCACCCGGGCGTTGGTCTCGGCCTCGGTGTCCCCCACCTTCAGCGTCGCCCACAGCTCGTCGTAGGCGGCCTCGATCTGCCGGCACGCGCGCCGTACGGCCTCGACCTCCTGCGCGTCCTTGGCGGCGCGCAGGTGCATGACCAGCTCGGTCGCGGGCACGAGCTCGTAGCCCGCCTCGGTCAGCGCACCGGCGCGCGCGAAGTTCAGGTGGTCCTCCTCGACCCCGACGCGCCGCGCGTCGCCGAGGCGCTCGACCAGCGTCGCCAGGCCGTTGGTCTGCGCGGCGTCGTAGAGCGCCTTCTCGAGCCCGGTCGGCGCGGCCTCGACGCTGTCGCGGTCCAGCGTGGGCGCGATCAGCGCGCCGTCGCCGCCGCGGCGGACGACGACGCCGAAGAAGCGCTCCAGCTGCAGGCCCCAGAAGCCCGTGAGGTAGGCGATCGAGGCGTCCTTGGTGGCCAGGACGGCGTCCAGGCCGGCCTCCTCGAGCAGGCCGTCGAGCGCTTGCACGCGGGAGTCGTGCATCGCGGGGACCCTAGCGAAGCACCTGCGCGGCGTACCCGGTCTCGTTGAGCGTGGCCAGCACGCGCTGCGCGTGGTCGTGCCCGCGCGTCTCGAGCACGAGCTCGATCGCGGTCTCGCGCACGTGCAGGTCCAGGCCCTCGCGCACGTGCGAGACGTCGACGATGTTCGCGCCCGTGCCCGCGACGGTCGCCAGCAGGCCGGCGAGCCCGCCGGGCCGGTCGGCGACGCGCGTGAGCAGCACGAGCCGGCGGCCGGACTCGGTCTCGTGGCGGCGGGCGATCGCGGCCAGCAGGCCGGCGTCGACGTTGCCGCCGGAGAGCACGGCGACCGTCGTGCCCTGCGCGGCGGGCTTGACCTGGCCGCCGAGCAGCGCGGCGACGCCGACCGCGCCCGCGCCCTCGACCACGAGCTTGCAGCGCTCCAGCAGCAGCGCCATCGCCTCCGCGGTCTGGTCCTCGCCGACCGTGACCATGTCGTCGGCGAGCTCGGTCAGGATCGGCAGCGTGATGCCGCCCGGCCGCTTGACGGCGATGCCGTCGGCGATCGTCAGCGCCGAGGAGGCCTCGACGGGCTCGCCCTTGGCCATCGAGGCCGGGAACGGCGCGCACGCCGCGGCCTGCACCCCGACGATCTCGACCTCGGGCCTGGCCGCCTTGACGGCGAGCGCGACGCCCGCGGCGAGCCCGCCCCCGCCGACCGGGATCACGACCTTGGCCAGGTCCGGGACGTCCTCGAGCAGCTCCAGGCCGAGCGAGCCCTGGCCGGCGACGATCGCCGGGTCGTCGAACGGGTGCACGAACGCCAGCCCGCCCTGCTCGGCGCGCTCGAGCGCGGCGCCGACGCAGGCGTCGACGCTGTCGCCGCCGACGTGGACGATCGCGCCGCTGCCGCGGGTCGCCTCGACCTTGGCCATCGGGGCGTCCGCGGGCACGTAGACCTCGCAGCGCACGCCGCGGGCCGCGGCGGCCGCCGCCAGCGCCTGCGCGTGGTTGCCGGCGCTCGCGGCCACGACGCCGCGCGCGCATCCCTCCTCGCCCAGCGTGGCCAGCTTGTTGGCCACGCCGCGGACCTTGAAGGAGCCGGTGCGCTGGAGGTTCTCGGCCTTGAGCACGACCGTCCCGCCCGCGCGCTCGGAGAACGTGCGCGTGGACAGGATCGGCGTGCGGCGAGCGACGGTCTCGACCGCCGCGCGAGCAGCCAGCACGTCGCTCGCCGTGACGCTCATGCCGCGATGATGGCGTCCATCTCGACCTCGGCGCCCATCGGCAGGGCGGCGACGCCGATCGTGGTCCGCGCAGGCGGGTCGGACTCGAAGTAGCTCGCGTAGGCTTCGTTCATCTCCGCGAACACGCTGACGTCGGTCACGTAGACGGCGATCCGGACCGCGTTCTCGAGCTTGGTGCCGGCGGCCTCGGCGACGATCTTGAGGTTGTCGAGGCAGCGGCGGGCCTTCTCGGCCGGCGTGTCGCCGACGAGCTGGCCGGTCGCCGGGTCGAGGTGGACCTGGCCCGACAGGAAGACGAGGCCGTTGGACTTGACGGCGTGCGAATACGGGCCGGCCGCGGGCGGGCCGGGGTCCGCGGTCACGGTTTCGCGAGAATGGGACATAGGAAGGAACCTATTAGATGCCGAATCGCCTAGCCCACGAGACCTCGCCCTACCTGCTGCAGCACGCGGACAACCCCGTCGACTGGTACCCGTGGGGCGAGGAGGCGTTCGCCCGCGCCCGCGCCGAGGACAAGCCCGTCCTGGTGTCGATCGGCTACGCCGCCTGCCACTGGTGCCACGTGATGGAGCGCGAGTCCTTCGAGGACCCGGATGTCGCTTTGGTGATGAACCACCACTTCGTCTGCGTCAAGGTCGACCGCGAGGAGCGCCCGGACGTCGACGCCATCTACATGGACGCGGTGCAGGCGATGACGGGGTCGGGCGGCTGGCCGCTGAACGCCTTCCTGACGCCCGACGGCGTGCCGTTCTTCGCCGGGACGTACTTCCCGCCCGAGCCCCGCCAGGGGCGGCCGTCCTGGAAGGAGCTGCTGGCCGGCGTCCACAACGCCTGGACCTCGCGGCGCGAGGAGATCGAGGAGGCCGCGCGCACGAACATCCCGCGCCTGCAGGGCGCGCGCTTCCTGGAGGCGCCGCCCGAGACCGAGATCGTCCCGGAGCTGCTCGACACCGCGGTCGCGAGCCTGCGGCGCGCCTTCGACGCCGAGAACGGCGGCTGGGGCGGCGCGCCGAAGTTCCCGGCGGCGCCGGTGATCGAGTTCCTGCTCGCCCGCGACGAGCGCGCGATGCCGCTGCAGACCCTGCGGCGGATGGCGTCCGGCGGGATCTACGACCAGGTCGGCGGCGGCTTCGCGCGCTACGCCGTCGACCCGTCCTGGGTCGTCCCGCACTTCGAGAAGATGCTCTACGACAACGCGCTGCTGGCCCGCGCGTACCTGCACGCCTACCAGGTGACCGGGGAGCCGCTGTTCCGGCGCGTGTGCGAGGAGACGCTGGACTGGGCGATGCGCGAGCTGCGCCAGGACGAGGGCGGCTTCGCCTCCTCGCTGGACGCCGACAGCGAGGGCGTCGAGGGCAAGTTCTACGTCTGGACGCCGGACCAGATCCGGGCAGCGATCCCGGACCTGGCGGACGTCGCGATCCGCCACTTCGGGGTCACGGACGCCGGCAACTTCGAGGGCGCGAACGTGCTCGTGCGGGCGACCTCGGACCCGCCGGAGCTGGCGGAGATCAAGGCGGGGCTGCTGGCCGCGCGCGCCGAGCGGGTCCGGCCGGCCTTGGACGACAAGCGGCTGACGTCCTGGAACGCGCTGATGATCGCCGCGCTGGCCGACGCCGGCGCGGCCCTCGAACGCGCCGACTACGTCGCGGCGGCGGTGGCCTGCGCGCGCTTCATCGAGTCCGAGCTGGTCGCCGACGGGCGGCTGCTGCGGACGTTCAACCGCGGGCGGGCGAAGCTGCCCGGGTTCCTCGAGGACCACGCCTACCTGCTCGAGGCCTACCTCGTGCTCTACGAGGCGACGTTCGACGACCGCTGGTTCGTGCGCGCCCGCGAGCTGGCCGACGTCATCCTGGAGCGCTTCCTCGACCCGGAGCGGGGCGGGTTCTTCTCCGTCGCCGACGACCACACGGGGCTGATCGCGCGGCGCAAGGACCTCGAGGACGCGCCGATCCCGTCCGGCGGCTCGGCGGCGACGTTCGGGCTGCTGCGCCTGGCGCGGCTGACGGGCGAGGCGCGCTACGAGGACGCGGCGCTGTCGCTGATCCGGCTCGTGCACAAGATCGTGCCCGAGCATCCGCTGGCGTTCGGGCACCTGCTGCGCGCGATCGACTTCTACCTGGCGCCGGTGCGCGAGGTCGCGCTCGCCGGCCGCGACGTCTCAGCGCTGGCGCGCGTCGTGCGCGGCGCCTACCGGCCGCACGTGGTGCTGGCCGGCGGCGGGTCCGAGCAGGTGCCGCTGCTCGCGGGCCGCACGCCCGTCGACGGGCAGCCCGCGGCGTACGTGTGCGAGCGCTTCGCCTGCCGGCTGCCGGTGACGGACCCCGGCGAGCTGGAGCGGGCGCTCGCGGGTCCCTAGAGGATCGAGAGGTAGCGCTCGAGCTCCCAGGGCGTGACCTGGACGCGGTAGTCCTCCCACTCCTGGCGCTTGATCTCGACGTAGCGGTTGAAGATGTGCTCGCCGAGCGTGCGCAGGACCAGCTCGGACTCGGCCGTGACCTCGATCGCCTCGCCCAGCGTCTCCGGCAGCTGCTCGATGCCGAGCCGGCGCCGCTCGTCGGGCGAGAGGTGGTAGAGGTTCTTCTCCATCGGCTCGGGCAGCTCGTAGCCGCGCTCGATCCCCTCCAGCCCGGCCTGCAGGAGCACGGCGAACATCAGGTACGGGTTGCACGCCGGGTCGGGGGCGCGCAGCTCCATCCGGGTCGCGTTCTCCTTGCCGGGGTGGTACAGCGGGACGCGCACGAGCGCGCTGCGGTTGCGGCGCGACCACGCGACGTAGACCGGCGCCTCATAGCCCGGGACGAGCCGCTTGTAGGAGTTCACCCACTGGGCGAAGATGCTGCAGATCTCGCGCGCGTGGCGCAGCTGGCCGGCGATGAACGCCTTGCCCGTGTCCGAGAGGAAGTACTTGTCGTCGGCGTCGTAGAACGCGTTGCGGCCGTCCTTGAACAGCGACTGGTGCGTGTGCATGCCCGAGCCGTTCTGGCCCAGCAGCGGCTTGGGCATGAACGTCGCGTGCCAGCCGTACTTGAGCGCGTACTCCTTGACCGTGATGCGGTAGGTCATGCAGTCGTCGGCCATCTTCAGGGCCGGCGCGTAGCGCATGTCGATCTCGTGCTGGGACGGGCCGCTCTCGTGGTGGGAGTACTCCACGTCGATGCCCAGGCGCTCGAGCGCCAGCACCGTGTCGCGGCGCACGTCCGAGCCCGCGTCGAGCGTGGTCAGGTCGAAGTACCCGCCCTCGTCGAGCACCTCGGTGCCGCGGTTGTCCTTGAACAGGTAGTACTCGAGCTCGGGCCCGATGTTGAACACGTCGAAGCCCATGTCCTTCGCGCGCTGCTCCGCGCGGCGCAGCACGTGGCGCGGGTCGCCCTCGTACGGCCGGCGCTCCGGCGTCTGGATGTCGGCGAACATCCGCGCCACACCCTGGCCCTCGCCCTCCGGCCGCCACGGCAGCACGGCGAACGTCGTCGGGTCCGGCAGCGCGATCATGTCCGACTCCTCGATCGCGTTGAAGCCCGTGATCGACGACCCGTCGAACCCCATCCCGCCCTCGAACGCGTCGTCGAGCTGCTCGGCCGAGATCGAGAACGACTTCAGTTGCCCGAGGATGTCCGTGAACCACAGGCGCACGAAGCGGATGCCCTGCTCGTCCACGAGCGCCTTGACGTCTTCGGGTGTCTGAGGTCGGTCAGCCATAGCGGCGTCAGGCTAGTGGACCGAGCGGCAGAGGCGGGTGGACCGTTGGTCGAGATCAGTCCAACCAGCGGTCGGCCCAGACCTTCAGCTCGCCCAGTGCGGGCGCCAGCTCGCGGCCCTTCTCGGTCAGCTCGTAGCTCACCTTGGTCGGCGTGCCGTCGCTGACGTGGCGGCTGACGATCCCGCGCGCCTCGAGCTCCTTCATCCGCTCCGACAGCAGCCGGTCCGACAGGTCCGGGACCGCGTTGGCGATCTCCGTGAACCGCCGCCGGCCGCCGTGCAGCAGCACATACAGGATCGCGCCCGTCCAGCGCTTGCCCACCAGCTCCACGGCCTCGTGGTAGCGCGGGCAGCACTGGCTGCAGGCTTGTTCTTCTTTCTCGCTCGTCGTGTGGTGGGCGCTCGCGCCCATGGGCATTACGCCGCGCGCAGAACGCGCGTCTCCTCAACCGAGCCGTCGACGGGAACGTCGCCGGCGATATTGACCATCGCGGTGAAGGATTCCATGGACAGCACCGCGATGGCCTCCAACAGCTGTTGATCCGTCCACCCGGCCTCGCGCGCCTCCTCGTGCAGGTGCTGCGGGAACCCCGGCTTATCGCCAAGCAGCGGCCGCAGATAGCGCAGCAGCGCCGCCTCCGCCGGGTCGCCCGAGTCCCAGCGCTTCGCGCGCTCGACCTCGTCGATCCCGAGCCCCACCTGCCGGCTCGTGCGCGCGTGCAGCTGCAGCCCCGGCTTGGACCGGTAGTGCGCGGCCACCGCGAGCGCGATCCGCTCCGCGCTGTGCCTGGGCAGCGTGCCCTTGCGCAGCTCCGCCCGGAACCGCACGAACGCCTTCAACGCCGCCGGCGCGCCCGCCAGCACGCCGAGCAGGTTCGGCAACTGTCCAGCCGCCGACGAGGCCCCCTTGAGGATCGGGAGCGACTCCGCCGGCGCCGTCAGGTCGTCATGGATGGGGAAACGACTCATCTCTGTCTTGGGCATGGCCACCACCGTTGGGGAGCTGGAGCGGCTTACGAGAGATAAGGGTATGGCTGCACGTGCCGCCCCGCAAGCGGTTTGCGGTCGCTTCTCATCAAGTGGGCGCGGAGCATCGCCGCCGCGCGGCGTGGTGCCGCGCCAAGGCCGCGCGTCGCCGCCCGACGCCGCGCGGCGCCCACGCCGCGCGTTGTCGCCGCGGCCGGGCGGCGCCGGCTCAGCCCGTCGTCAGGACCGCGATCAGCACGAGCAGGAGCCCGAGCGCGACCGCGTAGCCGACGATCCGGTCCGGCCGCGAGCCGATCCGCTCGACCGCCGTGCGCGGCGGGCGCTCAGC
>Ga0180215_1005131_pt1 | contig 11318 bp, 16 predicted proteins | sample eDN3rd37CBELigBY_FD_128871 | JGI IMG/M metagenome (GOLD analysis project Ga0180215, IMG submission 128871) | Enriched backyard soil microbial communities from Emeryville, California, USA - eDNA 3rd pass 37_C BE-Lig BY (version 2) (version 2) | ecosystem: Environmental > Terrestrial > Soil >...
AGGTTCCTCGCCTCTACTCAGCCTCCGTGGGTCCGTGGCCTGGCCCAGCGACGAGTTTTGAACGCGGCCCATGCCGCAGCGCTCGATCGGCCTTTGGACAGCTAGGTCGGCGCGCACAGCGCAGATGACGTCATCAAATGACATCATCGAGAGCGCCACGTGGCGGGTGCCGCCAGTCTCTTCCTCCACCGCCCCCACACCGCGTCGCCATCCGCCGTCGCCAAAGCCGCTGCCCCCGCACACGGCGGGCACGCGACCACCCCCGCCACCATGCGGCTCGAAAAGTGCTACTTTTGCTCCTCCACCATCTACCCGGGCCACGGCATCCAGTTTGTTCGCAATGATGCCAAAGTACGGCGCGCTGCTTCGATCGCGATTGACGTACGTAACTCATTGGCCTTGCACGGCCCACGCCGCGCACTTCGCTACCCTCCGTGCGCGCGCCAGATTTTCCGGTTCTGCCGCTCCAAGTGCCACAAGAACTTCAAGATGAAGCGCAATCCTCGCAAGCTGCGCTGGACCAAGGCCTTCCGCAAGGCCGCGGGCAAAGAAATGGCCATCGACACCACTTATGAGTTTGAGAAGCGCCGGAACGTTCCGGTTCGCTACGACCGCAACCTCGTGGCCACGACGCTGCTGGCCATGAAGCGCGTGAAGGAAATCCGCGAGCGCCGTGAGCGGCAGTTCTACTTGAACCGGTGCGTGCTCCGCGCCCGCCCTCAGCCTGTCGGCACGCCGCATGATAGCAAACGGCTAACCACATTGCTGTGCACGGTGCCGCTGTGGGAGTGTGCACCATGGCAGCATGAAGAAGGCGCAGCCGCAGGTCCAGGCCACACAGGAGAAGGAGATCGAGCGGAACCTGGCGCTGCTGCCGGCGCCGATGCAGCGTGAGCTGGCGCAGGTCGAAGTCGAGAAGGCCGCGGCCACCGAAGCCAAGCGGTCGGTCAAGTCGTGAGCGCGCACGCATGCCGCTTACGACTCCCGCGGCGCCCTCTTTTTTGTACAGGCACACCTCACCGCACAAGGTCGCACCACCAGGTCTGAGATCTCTTGTATGTACAACACCTCCGAACGAAAGCGAGAGCGGCACTGTACAGCCGACTACTATACACTTAATGGGTTTGTGTGGTACACGGAGCCCCCGCCCGGCTACCTGCGCCAGAACGACCCGAACCGGGCGGCGAGCTGCGTCTGCCGCTCGCTGTCGTGCATGCGCTGCCGCCGCAGCGTCAGTATGCACGAGCCGGCCAGCGTGATGGCCATGACGAGCTGCGTGGCCGGTCGAGCAAACGATTTGGACGCAGGTGTTTTTCGTCAGCACATGGCGCCGTTGGGCTCGCCCTCGTTGTGCCGCCGATACCTCAAAGATGATAAAGTGGTTGCGGGCAATGCCGGGAGGCATAGGGCAGGAGCGATAGACCACCTTGCTCATGTTGCTGTCGTCGCCGCTCGTGCAGAGGTAGCCCATGGCGTAGCCCGTTTCGGCGCAGGAGTCCAGATTGGCCGCAAAATTTGGCCCGCCGCTCTGCCAGGCCAGGGGAGCCCAACACAGCCGTTTAGTCGCCCCAGCCGTTTAGCAAACGCGCGCATCGCCGTCAGGCACAGATGCCTCGGCGGCGCTCTGCCAGTAGTACCTGGCTGGGCTCGGCCGTGCACGCCACACACTCGTCGGTCGCAGTGCAGACGTCCTGCATCCACGCCTCACTGGCGGCCGGGCCGGACGGGGCCGACTGGGCGGCCGCCCGCAGCACGCTGGCCAGGATTACCGCCAGCATGGCGGCACAAAGCCACAAAAGCCCACTGCGCTGCGCCATATTCGATGCTTTGTGGCGGCGCAGCGAGAGACGCGCCAACGCCCGCCAATTGAGACACCAAACAATCAGGCCGCGAGTTCGGTTCACATCAGCCTGCTAAATGCAATAAGTTGCCGTTTCGGGAGTCGACCAAGAATTGGCTGTATGCGACGACTTCCTCGTTTGCTTATTTTCGCAAGAAAACGAGTGAGCAAAATGTAGAGAGAGAGGAAGGAAACCTGCACCTGTTCGCCCTGCCTGTTGTTGCTTCGTTGCCCGACGGCCCAATGACGTCATAACTTATGACGTCACCAATGGCCACGCGGGCGTTGGGCGCTGAACTCTTGTTGATCGCACGGCCACCTGAGAGCTCACCTGCGACGCTGGAGCGGCCCACGGCCACCGTACAAGGAAGCGGGGCTGCCTGGGTGGTGGATGGACCAGCCGATTTCACAACTGTTTAGCTGGTGAGGCCGCTGTCGGTGCCCTATCTCCAGCCCTCACGCCGCAGCCACCATGTACAAGCGCGTGCTTCAGTTCCGGCAGGAGCACGCCGACGACCCCGAGGATGACGACGACCTCGAGCTCTCCTCGAGCTACGAGGACGACAGCGACGATGGCAGCGACAGCAGTAGCGACGCCGCATCAGCCTCGGGCTCTGAGGACGACGACGACAGTGAGGACGAGGGCGAGGGCGAGGACGTCGCGGTTGACGAGGAGGTCGACGTAGACGACGAGGAGGAGGACGAGGCCACCGACGACGAGGCCGCGCCGCCGTCCAAGCGCGCCAAAGGGCCTGCCGTCGACGACGAGGACGAGGACAAGGAGGAGGAAGAGGATGAGGAGGACGCCGAACTGGCCGAGCGCCAACCGGCCGAGTACGCCGAAGACGACGAGGAGGAAGGCCGTCTGGTCTATAGTTGCGATCTATGTCCGCACAGAGTGCTAAGGACGAAGCAGATGGTGGAGCAGCACCTGGCCAGCAAGGTCTGCCGCAATTCGCCCGGGGTATGGTTTGTAATTTTCGAGCGCTCACCGACACGCTCATCGTGCATGATGCTCTTCGTGCCGATTCACAGGCGCACCGCCGGCGCGAGCGCCAGGCCATTCGGCGGTCACGGACGCCCGAGGAGGTCGAGGCCCTGCGTGAGCGCAACCGCCGCAAGCGGGCCAAGCGCGCCGCACGGCGCGCGGCCATGGGTCTCGCGCCTAAGGGCAAGGCCGCCAAGAACACGGCCAGTACCGCTGCGCCCAGCGACGCGAAGGCTGAGCGTACCGTGGAGGACACTACAAGCTCAGCCGAGGCATCGGCGCCGACTACCGTCAGCAAGAAGAAAAAGGACGCAGCGGCGACGTTCGTAAGTGCGCGGTGACGGACGCTGGCATATTTCAACGTGGGCAAAAATTTGACGTGCGACGACTAAGAACGGGCGGGGTGATCCACAGGCGGCTGCTGACGCAACGGGCAAGAAGCGGCAGCAGAGGTGAATAACGCACCCTCCTTGGCCATGTACATAAACACCATGCAATGACAAAACCTGTACAGCAACGATAGAGAAACCACTACAGCGAAGGCGCTCGTAGTAAAACGCGATGGCCTAGATCTTGTTCGTCGAACCGCTGCCCACGACCACGTCGCCGACCTCCGGGTGCTTCTTAGCGTAGGCGACGAGGTAGCTGCAGGTCAGCTCCGCGCGGAGCCCCTGCTCGCGCAGGTAGTCGAACGTGCGGCGCGACAGCTCGCCGGCGATGCCCCGGCCCTGCAGTGCGGGCGGCACTTCGGTGTGGTACAGCACAAGCGTCTTGTCGTTGCGGACGCTGTAGTCAATCAGGCTCGGGTGTCCTGCACACGGCTCCCCCCAAAAAAAAAACGGTAACGCAACGCTGGCGCGGCATTAGCCGTTGGCTGCAGCGCGCGTTTCATAGTTCGACTGGGCCAACGATGCAGGCACTTTACCGTCGGTGGTCAACACGAAGCGACGCTGGTCCGGCCGGTGCTCAAAAGTGGCGTCGTTGGCCGCCATGGTCGGTGGTGCGGTGGCGACGGCGCGCGCGGCGACGAGGCGGGGCAGCGGGGCAGCGGCACGGACGATGAGCGGCGGGAGCGCGTTCCACGCCATGCAGGGCAAGCAGCCACACCCAGAATGAGGCGAACAGTTGTGCTGGCGGACTGAGCACCGTCGGCAAGTTACACCCCGCTACACTAGAATCTGATGCGCTACTGCTGATTCGGCTAATTCGGCAGGAATAATGAGCTTACTGCAGGCTAGGCAGGACACCCTTGTGAATATATTGGGGAGGCGCACTTGGTCAATTGTTCGCAGCGTCATATGACTTTTTGCTGGGCTTGTCAGCCGGATGTCCGGATTATTTCCGGATTAGAGAGATGTATGATTCCCTTTTACATTGGACAGCATTACATCAAGCGTCTAGGACGACGCCTGGGCGGCCGACTCCGACTGCTGCTTGCTCGACAGGCGGCGCTTCCGAGCGGCCTCGTGGCGCTTGTCGCGGGCCTCCTTGGTGCGCTGCGCCAGGAGCTTGGCGTACTCGGCGGCGGCGACCTTGTTGGCCTCAGCGCGCCGGCGCTTCTCGGCGAGCCGAGCGCGCTTGCGCTGAAGGGTCAGCGGGGTGACCAGGCGCTGGATCTTGGGCGCCTTGGTCTTGGGCTTCTTGCCCTCCTTGGCCGGCAGCTGGCGGCGGATGACGTACTTGCGGACATCGTCCTCCTTGCTCAGGTTCTGGCGAACGCGTGAAACGACAAGCGCCAACACGTGGATGTGCCGATGAGTCCAGATGCTCAGCGCGACGGAAAAGGGCGGCAGCTCACTCAAACGACCCGAAGCCACCGCCGGCCAACACCCCAAAGGAAACTTCGCACAAACGTCGGTGTGGTGTGGGCCTCTCAGAACCACATGTTATCAACACTTGGTTTGTTCAGCCAGGGATAACTGTTTTGAATGTTTGCTGTCATCCGCGAGGCCACCACACCTTTGGAACCACACCTGCCGCGAACTAATAATAATAGCACACAAAAGGAAATGGTCGCACACATCTAAAAGCCTCCACGGCGCGCAAGACGCGTAGTAAACCAGCCAGCATGCCCTGCCCATCCCATCCGCAAACCACAAAAGCGGCCGATAGTGGGGCCACGCGTGGCACGGCACGTACGAAGAGCTTGCGGATCTTCGAGGCGCGCTTCGGCCCGAGGCGCTTGGGCTTCTCCTGGTCGGTAAGGCCCGGGAGCTCGTTCTCGCCCTTCTTGACGATGACGAGGTTGAGCACCGACAGGTCGCTCGAGACGATGCAGCCGCGGACCGACTTGCGCTTGCGCTCGCCAGTGCGGCGCGGGCGGTAGCACGAGTGGCCAGCGCTGAGCAGCAAGCGGACACGGCCGGGGGTCAGGACACCCTGCTTCATCGGGAAGCCCTGCTTGTCGTTGCCACCGGTGATCTTGACGATGTAGCCCTTGAACTCCTCGCCGAGCGAGTCCGCCGGCACCTCCGCCGAGATGCGCTTGTCCATGAAGACATGGCTGTGAACAGACGAGCAGCCACCAAAGCCGCGGGTTTTAGTCAGCGCACGGAACCCAGGCGCGAAAAGCTGCGTCCGTCCAGGCGTGTCCAACGGTTTCGCACGTACAGCTTGCGCTCGTCCTCAATGTCGATGAGCTTCTGGCAGCCCGTCGACGGGTTGGCGATGTTGACCTGCACCGACGAAAAGCGTGGAAGCCGCGCGCCATGCACGAAGTTAGCATCGCCTGGCCAAGCCGTTTCACGCCGAATCTGCGCATTGGCCCCCATTCGCGGCCGTGTCCCGTCGCAGGATCCGCGGTCGCATGCCATGCCAGTCCCGTGTCCCGTGTCTCGTCCGCCATCGCGGCCGGACCTGCACTGGCCATCTGGCCCGCCGCTATCGCGGCACGGCCATCCACCCACAGCCAACCCGAACGCGATGGCCAGGCGTCGACCCACAGGCCGCGTCGGCACCTGCTTAGCTTGGCCGCCCCACCTGCCGACTTCCATCGCCGCCTGCACTCCATCTCCATCGCCGCAGCCATCGCTACCGAGGTAGCCGGTGTCCGGAGCCGGCGCTGGCATCCAGCGGTGGCCGTCGCGCTTCGTGGGCCCCGCTGCCGCCGTCCTGGCTTTGCTCTGCGGCTCTAGTTCCGTGGATGACTGGGCGCAGCGTACGCACCTTCATGGTGGCGGCTGGGGCAGCGCGGGAGGGCGCGCGCGCACACACGACAAGGGTGAAGGAACGAGGACAAGTGGTGGTGCCGCACCACCAACACACGTGGGGATCCTTCAACGTCAAATGACGTCATCACCATGACGCAGGCAGGCGCCAGCCACCGCCAGACAGCAGTCGACCCGGCCGAAGGAAGATCCTGCAGGCAGGAGCCGTGCTAGGCGCACCGTGCAGCGGAGTGGACGAACGGAGGGGTGTATATGACAAAGCTGAGCACACGATTTGCCAAGGCCCGGTTTATATGTGGGCGCTGGTGGCAGACGTAGCACTGTATCGCGGATTGTTTTGGTTGGTCTCCACCGCACTTACCGTGCACATACCACTAAAAGCCATGGAAGCCAGTAGTAACAACAATCCGGGCGCCGCTGTGGTGTACGTCAACATCGGGCCGTACCCGCAGCCCGCGTCGCCCGTGGGCCCAGGCCGGCACCAAGAACCGCCGCCCGCCCCGCGCGGTTCCAAGTTCCATGTCTTAGTAGACCGGACGGTCTACGTAGCCGGCGAGCCCGTCCAGGGCCGGTTGTCGGCGCAGGTGCAGGCCGACTGGGCGGTCCAGTCGGTCGCAGTGACAGTCGCCGGCGTTCAGCGTACGTTGCTTTGCGCATCTGAGTGTGGCCTGGCCTGGCTCACTCATCGCTCTGTGCCAAGTGAGTTGTCGTTTGCCGCCAGATGCGCTGGTCGACGGCTCGCCCGTGATGCTGCGGTTCTTTGAGAACCGTGTGTTGCTGGCCGTGGCTGGCGCGCCCGTGGTTGCAGGCTCCATAGCCGACCAGCTGCGGCGGGGCGAGCGACTGGTCCTGCCCCGCGGCAAAACCAGCATCCCGTTCAACGTGCCGGTGCGCGCCGATCTGCCCAGCTCGTTCACGTCCAAGCGCATTCGCCTAGCCTACACTGTCACAGCGTATAAACTGGTGCACGGCAGCATCAGAACTGGCTAATCCTCATGCTAATTCAGCTAGCCTGTTTGGCTGCGTCGCGGCAAGGGCGCCAGAGAGATTTACGGGCTGAACGGTGAGCTGCTCCGCGGCGAGCGCGACGTAATGCTCGTGGAGCGCCTAGACCAGAACGAGATGAGCGCCATCTACGACCCGGTCTACGGCCGCAACCAGAAGCGCCTGATGTTTGGCGGCGAGGGCGTGGTGGACCTGCAGTGCCAGGTTCAGAAATCGGTGTTCAAAGCCGGCGACATTGTCTACCTGGCGCTGGGCGTGCGCAACGCCACCAAGCGCAAGGTCTGCCCGTGGCGCCGGCAGTGGGCGCTTGCTACGGTGGCAGCCCCTGATCGTTCATGTGTGTCGCACCGGGCGTTATGGGCGGCGACCGCGTGAGTTAGATCCACGGCGTTGTGCTGAAGCTGGTCCAGCGCAAGAAGGTTTTTGCCACGCCGCACACCACGGGGACCCACGGCGGCCGCGATCGGACACGGGAAAAGGTACTGCGGTCATTTCGGGTGGACGAGTTAAGGAAGGGCGCCTAACGGGATGGTGCGCTGGGCGCTCTGCCACGGAACGGCTGCCCCGGCAGATCCTCATGTCACGCGACTACCTGGACCGTGACTTTGCCGTGGAGCCTAGCGAGTCGCACCAGCTCATGATCGACTTTGATCTGCCCGTACGTGACAGCACCAGGTGCAGTTGGTCCGTTGCCAGTGACCGTGCAAGCTAACGACAATCCAACATCGATGCGAACCACTGCTGGTACAGACTACCATCCGCCGGATTCGCAAGAACCCTGCGCTGGAAGTGACCTACCAGCTGCATGTGGAGCTCGTCCTGCGTGGCTTTGGGTACGGCGCAGGCGCGTCGGTCCAAGCAGTGGTTCAGTCACGGTTCGCCCTGACCTTTTCTCTTCCTGATTTGGTGTGTGCTGCACAGGCGCAATCCGTCGGTCGAGCTGAATATTGACATCTGCCACCCGGCGTCGGTGGAGCCACCGCCCGCCGTACAGATGGACCAGGCGCCTGCAATCGTAAGCACCGACTTTGATGACCACGCTGGTAAGGAAGATTAATCCGCAATGCCATGCCTGATGCCCGCAGCAGCAGCTTACATTACATTGGATTATTCGACGGTCGTTTGCGATCTTGTCCAGAACATACGATGGGCCGTCGGCACCACCAGCGGGCGCAATCGCCGCCGTCGGCGGGAGGGACACCGGCCGACGCACCGGCACCTGAGCGCCCATCACACGCGCCGCCGGCCTACGAAGAGGCGGTGAGCGCAGGAGCAGCCCAGCCGTCGGCGCCAACAACGCCGGCAATCGAGACCGAAGTCACGGCGCTACCACAGCAAGCGCCGCCGCTGCCTTCGCCGTCGTCGTACGCGAACCGGCCGCTACCCGAGATTCCCCGCCGCCCCAGCGTCTCGGCCACGACCGGAGCGACCTCGCCGGCGACCGCTAGCGATGACGCTGCTGGCAGGGCCAGCGACAGTGCGGCTGGCGGCGCCGGAAGCAGCGGCGACGCCACAGACCCGCCGCCGAACAAAGGCGCGTAGTCTTATATACATGGGACCGCTGTACAGTTTAGCTAACTACAAGGGTGGCAGGGACGGTGAAGGGCGCACAAAGGGCGACGTCTGGATACGCAGTGGAAAGTCCTTGCCCGCAATGTACAAGCGGTTGATCAGCGAGGCCAGCTCATCTCTGAGGCATGTCGCGCGAAGCCCAGCCAATCCAACGGCATCAGTCAGACGGGGTGACCGTCAGGCGACCAACGGCACGGCGCCGCGGACGTACGGATCGGCCAACTCGTGGCGCTGCGCCAAAAACACGTAGCTAGTCATGTACGCGTCGTAGGCCGCAGCATGGAACACATCCTACAGCCAACTCGCAGAGTAGACTACCATCTTCATTGGTATTAGCCAGGAGAGTGCACCGTGATTGTGCGCTCGAAGTCCCCCGTTCGTACGCGGTCGGTCAGGGTGAGCTCGGCACCCACTTCCGCCGGCGGCACATCGTCCGCGCTGTCGGAGTGCCCCCGCGCAGGCTCCGCAGTGCGCGGCCGCTTTCGACCGCTGCCGCCACTTTCCACGTGGTCCAGGATCATATCCAGGTCGTGAGAGCGCGTGCACACCCGACCGAGCCGGCAGAAACCGTGGTTCTGCGGGTTGCCAAGTCGAGAGGATGGCCAAGGTGCGGTGAGCTTGCAGCGGGCCCCCCGGCACTATAACGCGCAGGTGGCGGCGTACCGCAAAGAACTCGCAATAGGGCCCAGTACCGCACACGCGCCGGGTCTCCTTGGCGTATATAAGCCGCGCCTGGTCCCGTGCGCGAACGTCACGCTGGAACGGCAGTGCTAGCGCCGGCGCTGGTTCGAGCACAAGGCGCGACAGGCTCGCGCGGTCGGTCGGAGCGAGCGACCGCTCGCTGTGCCCTCCAATCGCGCCATTCGATGAGCTAGGTCACCTGATCCTGTCAGTGCATAGCGTGTTCGTGACCGCGTGTGCTGCGCTCCTGCCACCTCTTTCGAAAGAGATACGACAAAAACGACCGGTGCTCATGGCGGTGGTACTCGGCGATGTACTTGGTGTCGACCAAGCCCGAAGGGTACAGCACCGCGACATCCGCCAAGAACCGCTGCGACGGCACGCACCCAACAAACGCGGTCGAAATGGCCGCGTCAGTCAGCCCGGTCCGGCGCGTGTTTCCGAATGTGCCTAGTGCAACCTCCAAGGTAGACGGCAGGGGGCCCACGAGGGCGTGGTACAGGAAGAGCAGGTCCAGCAGGCCGTTGTGCACCACCAGCGGGCACTTGGCCTTCCGCAGCGTGGCGTGCAACGCCTGCAGGGCATCGGACTGGTCTCCCGTGTCGGTCAGCAGCGCCGGGACGGCCTTGGACGACTAGCGAGGCCGTGGCTTGGGGCATCAAGAGCGCCGTGTCTCTCGTCAGTATGAAATCAAAGACGGTCCAGTTGCTGCTATGATAGGCACGCACCGTGTCGGTCGCGGCCGCCAGGCCAGCGGGACGGAAGGGCACTCCGGCGGTGATCATGTAGTTGAAGTCGAAGCCGTGCTCAACCAAAAAGACCAGGCTTGCCGGGCTCACGACAAACTCGGTCTGCGAAGAGGAGTGGTGTACGGATCGCCGCGTCAGTCTGATCCTATATTGCCACAGAACTAACGTGCCTCGGCCGTCCCCACGTACAGACTGGAAGACGGGGATGCTGAATGTGTGCAGGCGGTACGCTGGCACCGCGCTGTCGCCTGTCCGCGGCACCCGCACCGCGAGGCACAGCCCGATGGCCACGACGGCGTGCGTCTGCACCAAGCCGCAGAGGCCTTGGTACTGCTCCTGCAGGTCGCTGGCCAGCCAGAGGTATACACTCAAGATCGGCACGAATGTCGGTCAGCGTACATCTAGAGAGCCCCAAGGCACCGTCCGCAAGAGATCGTACGTCGATCGTCCGCGGGCGCCGGCGGTGCCGAGGCCGGTAAACTCGAGATCGAGCGCGACCACCTCGGCGACGTCGGCGAGCTGCTGCAGGACCGGCAGCACGACCCAGATGTTGTGGCGGTGAACGGTCGTGGTGGGGGGCCGCGCCGGCACCGCCGCAGCTGCCTCCGTTCCTAGTGAGCGCGGGTTCGGCACCGCGTCCGTCGCTGGGACGGTGGCGGTCGCCCCCGTCTGGTTGTTCTCGGCCATGTCATAAGCTTTGGGCCGACAGGCAGAGTTCTCACCCAGCCAGCAGCCAAACGTTCTGCTTCTTTCAACACCATGTAGTCTGCATGCTTCTATGCTGCTCTCCGGGACCACTAAGCTCGTCCCCTCGGCCGTGGACGGCACTCGTCCTCGAATCGCCGAACTGTCCTTGCCACCTGCGTGACCGCCTCCCCGATGACGTCATCATTGTGACGTCACAACCTCTGCTGAAAAAGGGCGCTTGGTTGTGGCGCCACATGTCTGCGCTTCACAAGGCTGGCGAACCAGTGAGTGGGGCGCCGACTGGGAGACGAGAGCAGGAAGAACACTTTTGCCTGCCCGGTCGCTTGCCTGCCGCTGCGGCTGCTGCATACGACGCAAACCTTGGGCTTTGCACTGCTCTGCCAGCACTGCCCGACCTGCCGCTGCACACGCGGCCGTCCAAGAAAGCGGCGGAAAATGCTCTCCCGCCTCACTCGCGCCGCCCTCGCGCGCGCGCCGCAGGTACGCCCGTCGTTGTGGCCCAGCCGTGCGGCTAGCGCGGTTGGACTAATGTCGACGCACCGCGATGCACCGACGGCCGGGTCGGGGGTGATTCTGTAGGCGCGGCCGGTCACGCGGCCGGTCGAGTC
>Ga0180215_1005132_pt1 | contig 11315 bp, 9 predicted proteins | sample eDN3rd37CBELigBY_FD_128871 | JGI IMG/M metagenome (GOLD analysis project Ga0180215, IMG submission 128871) | Enriched backyard soil microbial communities from Emeryville, California, USA - eDNA 3rd pass 37_C BE-Lig BY (version 2) (version 2) | ecosystem: Environmental > Terrestrial > Soil >...
CTCGAATTTCGTAATCGCCTCGGCGCTGGCCAGCGAGGCACCGATCAGGTCCAGCCCGTCGAGAAACATTTGCCGATGCCTTCTGGACATCGTGAACGTCGCGACATGCGTTCGACTGCGTACCTGCAGCCGCGCTACGTCGATCTGAATCTCATTGTTTGCGGGGTTGCGCACGTCGTTCATAAACCGATCGACATCGGCCTGCGCCGCCACGATGAGCAGCAGACCGTTGTTCATCGCGTTGGAGTAGAAGATTTCGCCGAAGCTCGGCGCAATGACCGCGCGAATGCCCAACTGCACGAGCCCCCAGACCGCATGCTCACGGCTCGAGCCGCAACCGAAGTTCTGCTCCGCCACCAGGATCTTGCATTGTGCGTATTCGGGCCGATTCAGAACGAAGTCGCCTCGCGGTGTGCCGTTGGCGTTGAAGCGCAGATCGTAGAGAACGCCACGATCCAACCCTGCCTTGTCGATGCCCCGCAGGAACTGCTTGGGCATGATCTGATCGGTGTCGAGGTTCGGAATCGGCAATGCGGCCGCAACGCCCGCGATGGGTTTGTTAGCTGACATCCGAGGTCCTCAGGCGGCGCACATCGGTGATGTGACCGGCAATCGCAGCGGCAGCAGCCATGGCCGGGCTCATGAGATGAGTGCGGCCAGCGCGCCCCTGCCGCCCCTCGAAGTTGCGATTGGTCGTCGAGGCGCAGCGCTCGCCCGGTCGCAATACGTCGTCGTTCATCGCCAGGCACATGGAACACCCGGGTTGGCGCCATTCGAAACCGGCTGCGATCAATCGCGTGGCGAGACCCTCCGCCTCCGCTTGATCGCGAACCGCGCCTGAACCCGGCACGACCATGGCACGCACGCGCGGATCCACCTTGCGATCGCCGATGACTTCGACCACCTCGCGCAGATCTTCGATCCGTGCGTTGGTACAGGAACCGATAAAGACCCGATCGATCGCCAAGCCCTCCAACGACACTCCCGCCTCGAGCCCGATGTATTGAAGTGCACGAATCGCCGCTTCGCGCTGTTGCGGACTCGAAGCCTTCGCAGGGTCCGGCACGCGCTGGTCGATGGGAATGGATTGGTCGGGACTGGTTCCCCAAGTCACGCGCGGGCCAACCGCGCTCGCATTGAACGAGAACTCCGCGTCGACACGAGCATTATCGTCAGAGTGAAGTTTGCGCCATTGTTCGATGGCTCGCGGCATATGCCACTTCAAGTCGGGCGCACGAGCCGACACATATTCGATGGTTGCATCATCAGGCGCGATCAGCGCACCGCGTGCGCCCGCTTCCACCGCCATATTGCAGATTGTCATTCTGCCTTCGATGGATAGCGCAGTGATGCCTTCACCGACAAACTCCACCACATAGCCACGCGCACCCTGTGCACCGATGTGCGCGATGATATGAAGCACCAGGTCCTTGGCGGTGCAACCGATCGCCAACTTCCCGTCGACTCGGATGCGCATGTTCTTCGCAATCCGATGCACGAGCGTCTGCGTTGCAAGCACGTGCTCCACTTCGGAAGTACCGATACCGAAACCGAGCGCTCCCAAAGCCCCATAGGTGGTGGTGTGACTGTCGCCACAAAGCACCACCATGCCCGGGCGGATCATGCCCAGCTCCGGCGCGATCACGTGCTCGATCCCCTGCAACGGATCGTTGGTGTCGAACAAGGCAATGCCGTGCAGCTCGCAGTTGCGCGCGAGATTGCTTGCTTGCAGCGCCGAGGCCGGATCGGCGATCACGCGATGTTTCAACGGATGCGTGGGGATGATGTGATCGACGACCGCGACGTTCTGCCAGGGGCGACGCACCGGCAATCCTCGTTGACGTAAGCCTGCGAACGCCTGCGGGCTGGTGTACTCGTTCATAATGTGCAGGTCCGTGTAGAGCAGGACATGCTCTTCATCGAGTCGCTGCACACAGTGGCTGTCGACCAGCTTCTGGTAAAGAGTTCTCGCCATGAGATTCGCGGTCAGCTCGCGTAGGACGGATCGATGCGATCGAGCATTCGAAGCAGGCCGGGCCAGGCCAACAACCCACCCAATGATCTGGTGGCAGCCGCGGCCTGCGCTTGGGCGCCGGCAATGATCTTCCCGGGAATGGGCACCAAGGGCGTGCCGCCTGCTTGCGCCCGAACCTGGATAGTGCACGCCGCTTCGAAGATATACATCGCCAGGAACGCATCTGCGACGGTCGGGCCAACGGTCAGCAAGCCGTGATTGCGCAGCATGAAGAACGTCTTCGTGCCTAGATCGGCGACGAGCCGCGGCTTTTCATCATCGTTCAACGCCACGCCTTCGTACTCGTGATACGCAAGGCTCGACAGAACGAAGATGGACTGCTGCGAGATCGGCAGCACCCCCTCGCGCTGAGCGGACACGGCCACACCATTCAGGCTATGCACGTGCAGTACACATTTCGCATCGTGACGCGCCGAATGCACTGCCGAATGAATGACGAAGCCGGCGGGATTGACCGGGAACGGTGAGTCGTCCAACTTCTCCCCAGAGATTCCGACCTTGACGAGGGACGATGCAGTCACTTCGTCGAACATCATGCCGTAGGGATTGATCAGGAACTGATCTTCGGTACCAGGGACGCGCGCCGTGATGTGCGTGAAAACCAGGTCGCTCCAGCCGAAGCGCGCTACGAGCCGATAGCAAGCGGCAAGATCGACCCGCATCTGCCACTCCTCGGCAGATACATGCGGTTGGACGCTGGGAATCGACAGTTTGGCGGCGCTCATGATCGACTCACAAGGAAACTGAAGGCTCGGCCGTCGGCGACGATGCATTCGGTCGGCGGCTCGACACCATTCAGCACAGCAACAACGCATCGCGCAGCGATCATGTTGGTGCGGTCCAGACCTTCCCGCGTGGACGCGCCGGAGTGCGGCTGAGCGATGACATTCGGCAGCGACGCGAGCTCCTGCGTTACATGCTGGTAGCTGGGATCGGACTCACTCATGAAAACGTCCAGTCCAGCTCCCGCCAATTGCCGTTGCTTGAGCGCGGCCAGCAGATCGCTATCCTCGATCAGGCCTCCCCTCGCCGTGTTGATGACAAACGCCGTCGGTTTCATCGAGCGGATCGTTTCCTCTCGAATCAGAAAGCGCGTTTCGGGCGTGAGCGGAGCATGCAACGTAAGATAGTCGCTCTGCGCCAACACCGCGTTCAGATCCGCATACTCGAAGCCGAACGCAGTCGCGAGCTGCGCATCTTGGCGAGGCGCGTGAACCAGCACACGGCATTCGAAGGCCGCGAGTCGCTTGACCACGCTGCGACCGATGCGACCGAGACCAATGACGCCGACGGTCTTGCGATAAAGATCCGTGCCTAGCGGAATGGCCCACGAGCCACGAGCAATACCGGACTGCCCTTCGCGGAAGCGACGGCCCAGTGCCAGCATCAATCCGATCGTTTGGTCGGCGACCGTGGCATCGTTGCCCCCGGCGGCAATTGTCGCGACTCGTCCGAGATCGCGAATGGCAGCGACATCCACACGCTCATAACCGACGCCTCGGCGCGAGACGATCTTCAGATCCGGCAGCGCCGTTAGCAGCTCGCGAGTCACACGTGCATGACCGACGATCCAACCGGCCGCGCCTCGCAGCCACTCTCGCAGCACGGGCTCGGGCACGTCGCCATCGGCCTTGCCCGCCGGCAATTCGGCAATGGAAACATCGCAATTGTTTTGACGCAGATAGTCCAGGGTGGCTTCATCGAAGAAGCGCTGCGTGACCACCACCTTGCGCGAATCACTCATGTCTTGGCATCCAACTCCACATCCAGCAATCGCGCGAACTGTTGTCCACAGTGCATGTCGCGCTCGACCTCGCCCCCTTGCACGTTGCTGCGCGCGTACGAGATCTTCACCATCTGCAGCTTCGGCACCGGATAACGTTTGACCAGGCGCGGATCGGCGCCGTACAGCCGCTGGAACAACTCCGGCCCCAGCACCGGCGATTCGCTATAGCGCTTGAAGTTTTCATCGCCGTCGAAGAACAGATCGATGGTGACCCAGAAGGGTCCGGCGTTCTTGGAGCGGATGTGATGACAAACCTGTCCGAGCGTCGCCATTACGCACGCTCCTGCTTCGTGAGATCGATCCATTCGGTGCGCACCAGCTCCAGCGGATCGTCGACTTCGACGACGTGATTCAATTTGAACTCGTAGACCGGGCCGCGCTCGATGTCGGCCGGCGAGAACGCGAACCCGTAGCTCGGCAGTTCCTTGTCGAGCTCGATGGGGAAGTGGAAGAAGTAGGGATTGCACGCCTTGGCGATCTGCGTGGCCATCTCCTGCGTATCGGCCGTGGCGACGAACAACACGCCGATCTCACGCGGTGCAGGTGTCCCTGGCGGCGGCTTGTCGCCCGATACGGCATTCCACCCGTACATGCGCAGTGAGATGTGGAAGTCGCCCGCCTCCGGTCCGACGGTGTCTCGCGCGCGCTGATAGAGCAGCGCCAGCATCTTGTCGTGGAACTCGTCGACGCGCGACAGGACGTCCGGATCCTGAATACCGATCAGCATGATCGTCTGATAGCGACCGCGCCCCGCCCCTTCGAGCTTCATCGTATATGGATCGGGCTTCCACACGGAGCCCGTGACGCGCACCACGCGATGATCGAGGGCTGCGTAGTCCGCATTCGTCACATCGAGCGTGCCCCCGGGCTCGGTCAGCAGGAATGGATTGCTGTTCTCATACAGCATGTGCGCCGAGACGCTGTGCGGGCTGCATTGATTCTCGAGCGACGGCGGCTCGACCTCGAAGCCGTCGCCATCGATGCTGATCAGCGCGCCCGCGCTGGCGAGACGGTTCACTGCGCATTGGCCGCCGCACTCCGCCACCTTGGCCGCATGCCAAGCCGGGCCGGCCGGCGCACCTTTCCACAAAGCATACGAAGCGATGACCGCAGTGTCCGTCGTGCGGCCACCGATGATGATCTCCGCACCCGCCTTCAACGCCTCGATGTAAGGTTCGGCGCCCATCACCGCGACGATGTGATCGCACGCGTCGATGGACGCGTTGTCCAGCGCGCCGAGTGGCGGCAAGGCACGCACCTTCCCGAAGGCATTCCTGGCTTTGAGTGACGCCTTGTCGATCTCCGAGTAAAGGACGGCGATGCGAGGCTTGATGCCAAGTTCCGCCGCCACCTCGATCGCGATGTCCCTGGTCCAATCGACGTTTGCATCCCCGCCCGCCTGACCGGCACTGCCGATGATCAGCGGAATGCGCGCGTCCGATGCTGCCTTCATCAGCACCTTCAGGTCGCGCTTGACCGAGCCTCGATTGTTCTTAGAGATGCCCAGCGCGAGATAAGCGGCGCCGCTGTCGGTGGAGCCGGCATCGGTCGCGATGGCGTGCACGCCGCGAGCCATGGCATAGCGAATCTCATCCTCGCGGGCTCCGGCCCCCAGCGATCCCGTGGGTACGAGGATCCGGATCGGACCAGCAAACGTTTCTTTCGTCTCGATGCGCATCAATAGTTCCAGTAGAAGGTGGCGCCATAGGTCCGTGGCGGGTTGTAGGCGCCGAAGTTGGCGCCCAGGAACACGGCCTGGAACGTCCGCGTCAGCTCGTCGGTGAGGTTCTTGCCCCACAGCGATACAGCCCATTTATCGTCGGCGCTCGTGAACACGACGCGTGCGTCCAAGAAATTCGTCGGCTCGCGAATCTCCGGCGGCAGGTTGGAGTTGTCGTCGAAGATCTTGCTCTCGTAGCTGTAGTCGACAGCCAGACCCAACGTTGCACCCCGCGGCAGCACCCAGTCATACGCGGGCGACACGACGAGCTTGTGTTCCGGCGTGCGCGAGATGCGATTGCCCTCGAAGCTCACGCCCGGCTCCGGAGTGAACTCATCGAAGGTCGCGTCCGTGTAGGCGTAGCTCAACGTCAGACGCGCGCCGGCAAACGGCCGCCAGCTCAGATAAGTCTCGTAGCCTTTGATCGTCGCCTCGCCCGCGTTGTCCGTCACGGTGGCAAGATTGGGGAGCACGCGGCGCGTCTGCAGATCGGTGTAGTCCATCCAGAACACGGTGTTGTTCCAGACCAGCGAACCGCCCGCGAAGCTGCTCTTCTGACCAAGTTCGTACTGTGTGGCGTACTCGGGCTCGAAATCGTCGGCCGCATCGGCCGCCGACGACGGCGTATCCTGAAATCCGCCGCTCTTGAAGCCACGCGATACCATCACATACAACAGGTGATCATTGACCGGCGTGAACGATGCGCCGACTCGATAGGTCAAGGCGTCATAGCGCTTGTCCACGGTCACATCGAATACTTCTTCCGCGCGCACGATATCGGCGCCCGCCGTGTTGGACACGCGATATTCCTTGTCATCCTGCGAGTAGCGCACGCCGCCGGTGATGGAGAATCGCTCGGACACCGGGATCGTCATATCGCCGAACACGGCGTAGCTGTCGAGCATGGCCCGCTGCGTGTAGATCTCATTGAGCCCATTGCCTGCCAGATCCAGCGACAGAATGTCGAGTCGATCCGTTTCACTGCCAAAGTTATAAAGACCGGCGACCCACGAGACGCGCGAACTGGGCAGCGAGCTGATCCGGAATTCGTTGCTGTAGAAGCTGCTCTGCTCGATGTTGCCGCCAGAGATGTCGATGAAATGGGTGAGCGGATTGCCACCGTCGAAGTCATAGGCGAGGTCGTAGTCGAGATCGCGATAGGAGCCGAGGTAGGTCAGCGTGGCGAACGACGAGTCCCAGTCCACTTGCACGCGCGCGCCCCAGGTGTCGCGATTCTGAAATCCATCGATCGAGCCCGCCGTACGTTTACGCTCGCGGTCGACGGTCCAGAACATGGCCTCGTCGGCGCCATCATCGAGGTCCAGCACGTGCTGCCCGGGGCCGTTGGCGCGATCGCGCGTGCCGTCGAGTGTCAATGACAAACGTAAATGATCGCTGGCTTCGCCGAACAATTGGATTCGCGCACTCGAGGTGTCCTGATCCTCGACGCGATTGCCGGTGAACGTGTTGCGTACATAGCCGTCGTGAGTTCGCCAGCTGCCGCTTGCGCGTAACGCCGCCTTGCCGTCGGCGAACGGGGCGTTCACGAATCCGGCGCCATCGAGTCTTTGATAATTGCCGGCGGTGAATTCTGCGCCGGCATCGAAGGCGGAAACATCGGGCCGGCGACTGATGACATTGACGGCGCCGCCAACCACGTTACGTCCGTATAGCGTGCCCTGCGGCCCCTTCAGCACCTCGATGCGCTCTACGTCGAAGGCATCGAACGCCACAGCCGCCGGTCGGCCGAGATAGATTTCATCCAGGAACACGGCGGCACTAGGATCGCCGGCAGCACCGCGATCCGAGGAGCCGATGCCGCGAATGGCAATTCGCGGTTGCGACGATGGGTAGGCATCGAAACTCAAACCTGGCGTGCGAGTAGCCACATCGCCGATCTGTTGAACGCGAGCCCGTTGAACCTGCTCCGCATCGAGCACGGTCACCGTGATAGGAACATCCTGCAGCCGCTCGCCGCGCCGCTGCGCGGTGACCAGCACCTCTTCCAAAGCGTTCGACGCACCTTCCGTCGACTGCGCTTTACTCGGACCCGCCACCGAAACCATCGCACCCGCCACTCCGCAAACCAGCAGTCCTCGGCCGATTGCACGCATACCGCCCCCCTGATTGCCCTGGAAATCATTGTTGTGGCCCGCCTGGGTGGACGGGATGGGGGCACGATACGGCGACAGGATTCAATCTGTCAACGTTTTGGATGCAAAACTATCTGTCTTTGGATTTTATTCTTGACAAGATTGGATGCGGCGATGGAGCATCCTCAGCGTAAGGTGGCGATGGCGTGCAACCGGGTCTTGGTGGCCAGAACATGCGCGGACATCAACCCGCCTGCTTCGTGGCCGTCGCCGGCACGAATCGCTGCGAGCACTTGCTCATGATCCGTTTGCGAAGCGCGGATGTGATCGGGAATCGTGGCGGAGAGTTGACGATCCCGTTGCGGGATATGGGCCGCGACGCTGGGGCAGATGCGGGCCACGTCGCCCATCACGGGATACACCAGCGTCATGCGGATGGAATTTCTCAGCACTGCATTGTGCGTGTTGAAGTGAATCGAGCGATGAAACAGCCGATTGATGCCATACCATTCGAACTCGATGGCCTCGGACCATTCGCCCCTATCGACGATGGCGCGCGACTGCCGGACCGCGGCGTCGAGCTTGTCCAGTTCCTGCTCGTTCCACCCCCGCTCCACCGACTGCTGACACGCCAGCGCCTCGAGTGCGGCACGCACGTCGATCGAATCGAACACATCCCGAATGGTCACGGCGCGAACGGTGTAGCCACGATTCATGCTGTAGCTCACCAGGCCTTCCGCCGACAGCAGAGCCAATGCACTCCTCACCGGTGTGCGCGAAACTTCCAACTGCTCGGCCAGAGCCTCCGCGCGCAGTCGAGTGTCCGGCGCGATGTTTCCAGTCACAATCAATTCGCGCAGCTTGGACAGCACCGTATGCGTCGCCATCTCGGCGTACTGCGGATCGGCCAACACGTCCGCGCCTTCATTCGTCTGCCCGACCATCGTCGTTGCGTCCTCCAGGAAAACTAGCACTTGAGCGCCACTTTGCTGCACCCGGCCGTGCTCGGCACGGCGATGGTCGTCACGTTCATGACGCTCATCATGACCAAGCGCCTGTCCGCGATCGCGGCGCTGATCGCCGTGCCCATTGCGTTCGGCCTGCTCGCCGGTGCCGGCGATGGGCTCGGTCGCATGATGTTGGAAGGCGTCGTGCAGGTCACGCCCACCGCATTGATGCTCTGCTTCGCCGTGCTGTACTTCGCCATTGTAATGGATGCGGGACTGTTTGATCCGCTGGTGCGAAAAGTCCTGGCCGTAGTCGGAGAAGATCCGCTGCGCATCAGCATCGGCACCGCGGTGCTGGCCATGCTGGTCTCGCTGGACGGCGATGGCACGACCACGGCGCTGATCGTGATCACAGCGTTCCTGCCCGTGTATCGACGGGTTGGCATGAATCCGCTGATTCTCGGCACGTTGCTGGCATTGAGCAACTCGCTCATGAACTATTTGCCGTGGGGTGGCCCGTCGGCGCGCGCGGCAACGGCGGTCCATGCCGATCTGAACGACGTGTTTCTACCGCTGCTGCCAGCGATGGGCGCGGGGCTTGCGGCTACATTGTCCCTGGCATGGCATCTCGGGCTGGCCGAAAGACGTCGACTCCGGAGCAACGCCCCCGCCGCAGCAACGAATACCGCTGGAACTCCGGCATTGCCGGCGTCGATGCTGGATGACAGTGTGCGCCGGCCTCATCTCTTCTGGTTCAATCTCATCCTCACGATCGGCCTGGTGCTCGGCATGTTGTTGAGCCTGGCCCCGCTGCCAGTACTCATGATGGGTGCGTTCGCGGTTGCAATCACCGTCAACTACCCTCGCCTGAAGGAACAAAAGGAACGTCTGGCCGCGCACTCGGACAACGTCGTGAACGTGGTCGTATTGATCTTCGCGGCCGGCGCATTCACGGGCATCTTGAACGGTTCCGGCATGACAGATGCGATGGCCAAGGCTGCGCTGTCCATCGTGCCGGCGAGCATCGGTCCGCTGCTGGCGCCCATCACCGCCATCGTCAGCATGCCGCTGACGTTTGTGATGTCGAACGACGCTTATTACTTCGGTGTCGTACCCGTGATCGCGCAGGCCGCTGCGATGTATGGCATCGAGCCGGAAACGATCGCCCGCGCTTCGCTCATGGGACAGCCGGTGCACTCGTTGAGCCCGCTGCTGGCGCCGATCTATCTGGTGTGCGGTCTGCTCAAGGTCGACGTGGCCGATGCGCAGAAGTTCTCGTTGAAGTGGGCGGTGCTCATCGGCCTGGTCACGCTGACGGCCGCAATGCTGACCGGAGCGATTCCGCTCGCAGGCGACGGCGGCGCGCTACCTCATAAGTGACGTCGAGATGAGTGACCATGTGCGCCGGGGGGCGACCTGGCTGGCGCTGATCGCGCTGGCGTCATTGCTGATAGTCTTGTTACATGCCGTCGAAATGCCCGCCGCGTTTCTGCTGGGCCCGATGGTCGCGTCGATCGTGTTCGCAGTGAGTGGCGCTCGCACGCGAGTGCCACACTTCTTCATCATCGCGGCTCAGGCCGTACTCGGTTGTCTCATCGCGGCAGCGCTCGATGACGAGCTCGTCCATGTGATCACTTTGCACTGGGAGCTCTTCATCGCTTTCAGCCTCGCAACCATCGTCATCACGGCGGTGCTGGGTGTATTGGTGACACGCACCGGATGGCTGCCTGGAACGACCGCAATCTGGGGACTCTCGCCAGGTGCGGCCTCAGCCATGGTCTTGCTCGCAGATGAGTATGGCGCCGACAAACGCATGGTCGCCATGATGCAGTACTCGCGCATCGTGCTCGTTGCGCTCGCCGCGATTCTGCTGGCAAAAGCGGTTGGGCACCCGAGCCTGGCCAGTCATGTCCCCGCATCGGGCGGCGTGGCCGCACACTGGTTTGAGTTGCCGCCGCTCGTGCCGTTCCTCGAGATGTTGTTGCTGGCGGCAGGCGGCATTGGCATCGCAATCTATTTCGGCAAGGCCAGCGCGGCGCTGTTCGTACCCGCGTTCGCCGGTGCTTCGTTACAAGCGGCGGACGTCATTCACATCGCCGTGCCGCCGCTCCTTGCAACGCTGGCGTTCTGCGCGGTGGGCGTCTACGTCGGTTCGAGCTTCACTCGCGAAGTACTGGTTCATTCGCTGCGAGTGCTGCCGGCCATGCTTACGTCCATCGTAGCGATGATCCTGCTGTGCGGATTGCTGTCGTTGCTGTTCGCTCTGTTGCTGCCGGGGACGGATCCGCTGACCGCCTATCTCGCAATGAGTCCGGGCGGCATCGACGCGGCAGTCATCATCGCGAGTCAGACGAGCGTATCGCTGCCTTTGATTCTCGCGTCACAATTCACTCGCCTGCTGTTCGTCATCGCCGGTGCGCCGGCGCTGGCAAAGTGGCTGGCACGCCGTACGCTTCAACTCGGCCGCGGCTCCTGAGCGGGACCCACATTAGCCCAAGCTTCCATGGCCGCGACGATCTCGGCGATCAACTCGTCGCGCTGGTGTGTCGGCAGGCCATTGCGTTCGCGGATGAGTCGAAAGAGGTTTGACAGGTGGCGGCGCCTGCCCGCGTCGATGGAACCGGTGAGATGTTCGCTGGCATCCGCAACCAGCACGAGCGATTCACGGCGCGCGTGATTGGTTTCGGCGACGAGTCGGTGATGCAACAACGAGCGGCCGAGAATCACCCAGGGC
>Ga0180215_1005134_pt1 | contig 11309 bp, 13 predicted proteins | sample eDN3rd37CBELigBY_FD_128871 | JGI IMG/M metagenome (GOLD analysis project Ga0180215, IMG submission 128871) | Enriched backyard soil microbial communities from Emeryville, California, USA - eDNA 3rd pass 37_C BE-Lig BY (version 2) (version 2) | ecosystem: Environmental > Terrestrial > Soil >...
GCCGGACTTCACGGCGATTGTCGGTGGGCGGATTGTGGCCGTGGAAATGGAGATCACGCACAAGGAGCGGTGGCGGATGCTGCAGGTGCTGCGGGGCTACAAGATGTCGATCGAGGCCGGTCATATCGCGCAGGTGCTGTGGGAGGTCACCCCGGATGTGCAGATGCAGTTGGAGGGTCGGCGCAGTGTCGGCGGGTGGGATGACGGGTTGCTCGCGGACCTTGGTTTCCTTGAGTCCGGACAGGCTCCGGACTGGTCTGTGAAGGGTCGGCCGATGGTGGTGCGGCCGGCGCAGGGCCGTGATGACGGGGTGCGGTACGCGCTGTCGCAGAAGACGCTGCCGCCGTCGCTGCGGTGCTCGTATCGGGTGTGGCGGCAGTGGCTGCAGGTGTGGGAGCGGGATGACTCTGCGTTGGAGTTCGAGGAGTGGTTGATGCGTCCGCGAACGCTGCAACGCCTGCAGAGTTTGGGCTCCTGATCTGACCTGAATGCGTGCTACGAGTGGCTACAGTGTCGGCAGATCCGGAGGTCGCACCATGGATTCTCGGTCCCGATACATCACCACTCCAGAGGACGCCGAGCAGTTCGCGGCGTCACAGATGAGGGATATGGGCTTCCCGGATGCGAGGGTGACCGGGCGCGGCGCGGACGGGGGCGTCGACGTCGTTGCCCGCCGTGCAGTCGCTCAAGTGAAGTGGATGCACTCGAAGGTGGGGCGGCCGGATCTGCAACGTCTGTACGGGGCGCGGGGCGCAGAACATTCCAAGGACATGCTGTTCTTCGCGGAGCTGCTGTCCCCTTCGCCGTACACGCAGGACGCCGTCGGGTACGCAGACGAGCACGGGATCGGCTTGTTCGCCTATACCTCCGACAGCAATTTGTTCCCTGTCAACCAGCACGCGAAGGACTTCGTGGCGGGTATCGATCAGGTCCGCGCGGCTCGTGCCGCAAGGGCCACGTTCATGGTTACGGTCCGCACGGTGGTGTGGTCGAGCCTGCTGGTTGTGTCGATTTGCGGGCTGTTCATTTCTGTCTTGACGGTCCCGTCCGCCGCCCCGGTGTGGCTTGGATTCCTTGCGCTGTCTGTGCTGGGGCTGGTGCTTGCCCGGGTCTATCAGCCAGGCGCCAAGTAGGGGAAGCAGCCCCTCCGAGCGTCGAGATGAGTGCGGCCCGGGCTCGCGTCGAGGGGAGACGCGAGCCCGGGCCGTGTTGGTCACCGCGGTGAGGGGAGGAGCGCGGTGACCGGCGGGGCACTGTTTCGAGGGGAGGAAAACAGTGCCGTTGTCTGTTACGCCGAGTTCTGCCTCGACGGGGCTCCATGATTGCCTACCGCTTCTCCACCTGTTTCAGCGGCGGCATTCCGGCCGGGTGCGGCGAACCCTCCGCGGCGGTCGGAGTGCTCCATGAACCCGAGCTTGGACAGTGCCTCCAGGCGGTCCGAGGCGGTGAGCTTCCCGGCTCGCAGTTCCTTGCGGCGCGACTGCACCCACATGCCGAGGGCGAAGCCGTCCTCGGTGACGTGGCGGCGGGGGACATCGGCGTTGCCGTGGATGGCGACGTACGCCCGCAGCTGGTTCAGTCCGTGATCCCACTGCTGCTGGTGCAGTGAGGTGGGGCCGCGTACACCGCGAGGGCTCGTGGTCTCGAAGCCGGCGGCGTGGAGCTGAGCGATCCGTTCCGGACCCAGCGAGGTGTTGCCGGCGCGGATCGCGGCCCGCTTATGGGCAACCCAGCTACCCAGAGCGAACCCGCAGTCCGGGCACATCCAGGACCGGGGCACGTGCCCGTCACCGTGCTGTTCGACGTAGGTACGAAGGTGCGACAGACCCGTCTCGAACCGCTTCTCCCTCATGCCCGCAGAGGTTAGAAACCGCCTTCTCCAGTCCGGATCGGTCGAGGCTCCGCGGTGGCGGTTCCTAACCTCGGACTGGACACGACAGTCCAGGTCAAGCGTTATCGGCTCTCGCTGAGGTCGCCGAGTGCGACCTTCTTCGCGCTGCTCGCGATAGTCGACAGATCCCGTCGCATCGCCTCCAACGTCTGTGTGGATCGCTTGTGCAGACCGAGGTGGTCGTCGGAGTGCATCGTGCGGGCCTCGCCGTAGAGCGTCGTAATGTCGAGGACGAAACGATCCTCGAATCGGCTACGACGGCGGCGCCGACCACCGTCTCCAGGGGTGTTCGGGGCGTCGAAGTACTCGATGGTCGCAACCACGCGATCGGCGATCGGCTCGTCGTTCACCGATTCGCCGGCCGCTTCCTCGTGCAGGATGTACCACGTATTTTTCAGCATCGTGCCGGGCATCAGGTTTGGGATGGTCTGGTCGTAACGCTGTATCAAGAACGGCACGAGGCTCGGCTGGCCGGATCGCGTGCCGGTATCGGCAAGCGGCGGGTCGAAGGTCACCGTGACGTCGTAGGCGACGGTCTGGCCGTAGTTCCGCACCTCTAGATCCGCGCTTTGACTCGTGGGGTGGGGGTCGAGCGTCAGGGCAGCGCCGACCATCGGACGCGATCGAGCGTGACTGTCAGCGGCCTGCGCGCGTAGCGATCGCACACCGAGGAACGCGGCGACGGCAACCGATAACGACGTCGCTATCGCTCCGCCTACGGTCGCAGCGGCAGAAACGACAGGCGCTGATTCAGCGGTAATGCCAAGCACGGCGACGGTTCCCCTTCCATCGGAGAGGGCCGAGCGTACGGCCTTACCCCGACAGAGCCGGGACTACCTCAAGCTCGGGGCGGGGATCCTTCGACGACTTCGAGGAGGTCTTGAATGCGAGCAAGGAGTTCGTCGGTGCGGTCGTCGAGCTCTTCGAAGGCCGGCTCAAGGTCTGCCATCGCTTTCGCGGTGCCGCGGCGCGCGGCGAGGCCTGCTTCGTAGCGTGCCGCGAGCTCCTCGCTGGACAACTCTGGGGGCTCGACAGGCTCGGTGCTGTCCTTCTCGTCTTCGCTGATGGCTTCGACGACGTCCTCGACGGCGTCGGCCCAGCCGTCGTCGAAGAACTTCACCTGCCGTTGTTCCCGAGTGCTGGTGGTGCCGCTCAGGTGCGCGGTGAGGATGCGGGTGATGGCGCGGCGGGACAGGCCGACGCGGCTCAGGCTGGCATGGCCCCACTTGTCGAACGAGGGCAGCAGCGGTCCGTTGTGCCGGATTGCTGGGAGCAGTTGGAGGCCGGTAACGGAGTCGTCGGTGACCGGGGTGGCGTTGGTGAGGGATTCGCCGAGCCACCGGTTGGAGGGGGTTCGGTCGGTGAAGGCCTGCAGTCTGGCCCACCGCAGGTACACGGCGACCTGTTCGGTGCGTGGTGATTCGTGGGGGTCGTGGGGGATGAAGATGCCGTGGCTGGGGATGCGGAGGGTGCGGCCGTCAAACGTGACGTCGCTGCGTTGGAGGCGTCCGACCTGGATGGGGGAGAGGCCCAGGCGGCAGGTCAGGGTGAGGAGTAGGGCGTCGCGTCGACCGAAGAGACCTCCAGGCCAACCCGCGGTCGGCAGCCGGCGAATCACATCGGTAGCAGCGTCCCGCAGGTCCGGGCGGGGCCGGGTCCGGCGGGTCAACCGCTCCCGCAACGCCTGCGCAGTCCCCGGCGCCGGGTAGCCGCAGCGGGTATGGACAGTGTTGATCGCAGTCACGCGGCGGCGATGAGTACCCGTCGCGGCGGGGTGCTCGTCGAGAAACAGCGCAATCGTCAGCGGATCCGCCGGCAACGCGGACGCCTCGACCGCGGTGCACCAGTCCGCGAACAGCTGCCAGTCGTGCCGATACCGCGCGCCGATCGCACCGGCCGGTGCGATCGTGTCCACTCGCTGGGTGAGGCTCACGGAGTCATCGTCGCATCGTCCTGGCCCGCGATCGGGAACCTCGCCGGTACATGCGGGACCATTGGATACGCCGCCTCAACAGCCGCAGGGAACGTAGCTAGGCAGTCTTCCAGCACGGCGATGTGCGATCTGCCATCGGAGGGGTCGAAGCCCTCCCCGTCTCCGACGATGCCGCGCCACTCCGTGATGGTGCGACCAAGGTTGTGCAGTTCCAGGTTGAGATCGCGAAGCAGCTTCACCGCCTGCGGAGCTTTGACCACCATCAGTGCCTGATCGATCACTGCGATTGCCTTGACCATGTGATCGGAGGTGAACTCGTCGAGTCGAGCCAACAGGTCAACTGAAGCCGCCGGAATTGCAGGAGGCGCGTGGAGGGAATGGAGCGCGTCGTGCTCGTTGAGTCCATCAACGAGTCGTATAAGCGCGCGCAGTTGGAAGCTGACCGAGCGGACTGGGTACGGCAGTGTTGCGAGGGAGGCGATTTCGCGGTCCTGCTGGACAGCCAGTAGCGCCTGGCGCGATCGGTCATCGGCTGCAGCAGCTTCCCGCTGTGCATCGGAACGCGCCCTATTCGATTCATACAGCGCCACACCCACAGCGAGCACCGTCGCGATGCCCGCCACCCAAGAGCCGGCGGCGGCCCAGCCTGCGGCGGTCCACTTGTTGGGGTTGGCGACGTCCCAGAGCAGTGCGATCCCGATGGCTAGGGCGGCTGTCGACGCCAGCAGGCATAGCGCCAGCTTCGCGATGTCGCCGGTGGAGAGTGCGTTGCGGGCGGGCTGGGGGCGATCAGGGCGCGGGCGGTCGGTCACCCGAGAAGGCTATCCAGGGCTGGCCGCAGGTTGGCCCGCCTCCCGCGCACACGTGGGAGGCGGGCCGAGGATCCCCGAGATGGGGCTGGTCAGGAGGCGAGGAGCAGCCCGACTGCCTGTGCGAGGTCGACGACGTCGGCGTCGTCGGGCATCGCGGGGTTGACGATGGTGACGGGCAGATCAGCGTCGAGGTAGAGCGAGCCGACCTCGGTTTCAACGAGGAACATGCCGCGAAGGACGTTGGAGGGTTCGACGGAGCCGGTGATGCGGACGTGGCCGCCGCTGTCTCCGACGATCGTGGCGCCGGCGATGTGGGCGAGTTCGCCCGGGGTGACCTCGATGTGAGCGGGGATTGCAGTGGGTGTGGTCATGCGTGCCTCCTGGTGATCTGTGGTGGTGAGGCGACGGTATGAGCAACACGGGTGCGGTGTTTCAGCGCGCCACGGCCCGGTAGCGGTCGGTGTTGTCGGGCGATTTCCAGTACTTTCCGCCGCCGATGAGATCCGCCCGCAGCTTCCTCTTGAGGTAGCCGCGACGGTCCCGGGGCCGCCATCGCCGTGCGAATGGCCATTTCTGCTGCTTACACTGCCGTCATGGGTGAGCCCTGGGCCGACCATGAGCGTCTCGTCGACGCTGCTGACCTGTTCGCGGAGAAGGTCGACGTGCTGCTCGACCGTGTCGTGGACAACGCCATCGGACGCTGCCGTGCCCATTCTCCGGAACAGCTCCGCCAGGAAAACGTGGAGCGATTGCTCACTCGCATAGCGATCGGACATCGTGCTGGATTCGATCCGGCCGTGGATGTACGACGCGCCCTGCGTGCAGGGCTTGGTTGGGAGCAGATCGGGGAAGCGACTGGTCTCGGAACTGTAGAGGCTCGACGCAGGTGGTCGCCGAAGCCAACACCGGGCCGCCCAGCGCAACGATCTCGCCGGTGCCGGAAAGTGGACGAGAACCAGATGACGATGTGGTGACCGGACTCAAACCGCATTGAACTTCCGTCGGGCTAGCCCGCAAGGCCTTGAACGTGCTTTGACGGTGAAACACGTGGAGAAGGCGTAGGGGAAGGTCGGCGTCGAGCTCGGCGGCTGGTCGAGCGGTCCGCCCACGATCGGAGGTTCCATGTCCGTCACCCCCGTGTTCGCCCAGATCCCCGAGATCAAGCCCGAAGCGCCACCGTTCGTTCCCGACCTGGTCGGCGCACTGAGCCCGCTCTGGTGGCTGCTGCTTGGCATTGCGCTTGTGGCGTTCGTGCTTGGGTTCCTTTCCTACCGCGGCATCGTCCGGCTCCGGGTGGCCAAGGAGTTCCCGCTGCTGTTCATCTCACCAGCAGTGGCTGGGCTCTCGGTCCTGGCCCTGGTGTACGGCACCTAGCTGCGCCCCGCCCAGGCCCTCACCACGGAGGACGCCGATGGGCTTCCCGAGACCACCTCGGGTAGCCCATCGGCGTCCTTGTTTGTTCAGAGGCGTGGCTGATGGTGGGCAACTCGCACCATTCGTGACAAGTCGGGGGTTCCGCCCCAGTTCAGCGGGCGAAGCGAGTGACGGCGTTGCCAGTCAGCGGGTTGTGCTCCCGCGCATAGATCCCGACCGTGACGGGGGAGGCGTGCCCGGTCTGCCGTTGGATCTCGTGAGGTTGGGCGCCGTTGCGAAGTGCCTCGGTGACGAAGCCGGCACGGACGGAGTGGCCGCCGAGTTGGGCGATCTTCGCGGGGGAGAGGCCGCCGGCCTGGGCTGCCCTGCGGTAGACGGCGTGGATGGCCTGGCCGGACAGTGCGGTGTCGCCGAGGTTGCCGTTGACACGGATCGGCCGGAACACCGGAACGTCGATGTCGGTGAGCTGGAGGTGGGGGAGATGGCAGACGTGCCCGGCTGGCTCGTCGTCGGTGCGGAGCAGTCGGATGATGCCGGGTCGGCCGGCGGCTTGGTGGGCGGCGATCACGTCGAGCCAGCGGCGGTAGGCGCAGGGGCCGCACACGGTGTGGGTGAGGGCGACAGGGGCGGCCTTGATCAGGCCGTGGCCGGTTTGGTCGGTCTTCGAGCGGCGGACCCGCATGTGGAGGCCATCACTGGAGTGGATGGTGACGTCGCGGATCTGCAGGTCGGACAGCTCTGACCGGCGGAACGCACCGAGGAACCCAAGGAGGAGCAGTGCGGAGTCGCGGCGCTCGCGCGTTCGGGATTGCCAGGTGTTGGCTTCGGCGCGGAGAGTCGTGACGATGTGCTCGATCTCGGCGAGCTCGAGCGGCGCGACGCGTTTGACGGGACGGTCGCCGGCCGCGGCGTAGGTACGGCGCAGACCGGAGATGGTGTCCTTGACGAGCTGGTATTCGCCGGGTGCGCGGTGGTCGACGGCGCGGTGCCAGTAGTTGATCGAAGCGACCCACCGGGCAAGGGTGTTCATCGAGTAGGCGCGCTCGCCGGTCTCGGTACGCAGGTCCGCGCATTCGGTGAGGTAGTCGGCGACGACGGCGGGGTGGGCCGGTATCGAGATGTGGCCGTGGGCGCTGCACCATGCGGTGAACTTCTCCCAGTCCTGCCGGTAGTTGCGGGCAGTTGAGGGGGAGTGGCGCTGTTCGAGTGCGGCGACGATGCGAGCTTTGGATTCGGCGGAGAGGACGGGTGCTGTGGACAGCTCCGGGTTACCCGCGGCCACCGGGGCCGGTGCGGCAAGGATGGTTTCTCCCAGCACGTGCTCTGTTGTCACCACCGCTCCTCTCCTGTCTGAAGGGAGCCTACTGAGGATCACCGACGTCCCTGCACAACGGCAGACCGTCGTCCTGGCGCCAGCGGCGTAACGCATGGAGAGGCAAAGTAGACACCATCAACAGGGGGATGTGTTTCAGATCACACTTCTAGGGGTTGGGATGTCATACCGGAAGCTTGGATTCCTTCTACTGGCTACGGTGGCGACACTCACCGCTTGCAGCCAAACCGATGGTGAATCCACACCTGACGCAGGGACGGGTATCAACCGCCCAGATGCGACGTCGACGGCAACTACCTCCGACGAACCGGCGACGGCGAAGTTCGGAGAAGGATTCACCTTCAGGAACGGGCTCGCAGTGGCAGTAGCGCCGCCGGAGCCCTTCACACCCAGCGGAACCGCCTCTGGATTTGAACCCGGTGATCAAGCGATCGTCTTCACTATCACGATCGTCAACGGCTCACCCGACAATTACGACCCGGCGTTGTTCACCACGACCCTGCAAAGCGGTAACCGGGAAGCGAGCAAAATCTACGACTCCGCGAGCAACGTGGGAAGTACTCCCACCGTGGTGATCCTCCCAGGCCGAGAAGCCGAGTTTCAGGTGGCGTACAGCGTCATGGACCCGACAGATCTCGTGATGGAGGTCAGCCCTGGATTTGAGTACCGGGACGCGATTTTCACCTTCTGATCCACTCCGGATATAGGCAGGGAAACCGTCTTACGCTGCGAGCTGCTCGATCGGTTCACCTGCGGCGATGCGGGCGAGGCGATGCTGTTGTTCGCCAATGCTGCGGGTGCCAGCGAGCGGTGTGCGGGCGTGTGGCCACACCTGCTGCGCGAGCCTGGTGTAGTCACGTCCGGCCAGGATGACGACATTGGGGTGTCCGAGGAGTCCCTGCTGATCGGCCTGCTCCTGGAGCTGCTCGGCGGTGACGGATCCCGGTCGGCCGAAGCGCAGATCGTACGGTGCGATGACCTGGTCCAGGGGTAGTAGGCCGTGGAGGGCGCTGATGATGCGGATGTTGTCGCTGCTGGTGAGGGCATCGGCGGCGCGGCGGGTGAGTCGGTGGTAGCTGCCGGTGTACAGCTCTCCGGCCGGGCAGGGAAAGGGCGCTTTGGCGGCTCCACAGGGAACGATGACCAGCGGATCGCTCGCCGTCTCGGAGTAGACCGGAGTGACCCCGAGGTCCGCTTCAGTCCGGAGCTGGCGGAGGTCGTGTGCGACATGGTCGGCGACCGTCCACCGTAGCCAGTGCCAGCCGCGCCGTTCCGAGAGCTTGAACTCGCCGTGGCTATGGCCAGCGACGTGGAACGGGGCGTGCCAGAGCTGCAGATCGGTGTTGGGGAGGGTCATCTCGACCTGGTCGTGGGGTCTCCAGAGACGGGTGTGCAGCGGACCGATCGCGCGGGGGATTCCGATGTACTGTCCGCCGGTGGCGGGACCGATTCCGGGCAGCGATTCCACGAGTCCGACCTGCATGATCAGGTCGACCCCGGGGGAGGGTGGGGTCAGGTCGGGGTCGTCGTAGTCGTATGTGAGGCGGAAGTTCGGCGGCATCGAGATGTCCTTGGGGTTGGGGGAGGGGAGTGGCTACTCGCTGGGGGTGGTCTTGTTCGCCCAGTCGCAGCTGAGGCCGCCGGCGTCATAGCCGGTGCTCTGCTCCCAAAGGCACAGGACGGACGTTCCGTCGGAGAGCTCGATGGTGTGGACGCGAACCCACGTCTTGGGGTCGCCTTCGATTCGGGTGACTTTCGGGGCATTGTCGCTGGTGGGGGTGCAGGCGGCGAGGGTCAATGTGGTGGTGGCGGCGAGCAGCGTTGCGACGGCGATGCGGGAGGGGCGGTTGCGGTAGGTCATCGGCGGCTCCGAGCGTCTGGCGATCAGGTCGTAGGGATCCTGTCGGGCCGATGTTCGGGGTGTTTCAGTTGCCGCTGGGCGTTGGCTGGCGGAGGGGAATGTCCTGGTCGGGCGGGTAGTTGGGCGGCCTCACCGGCCCGTTCCGTCACGTGACATAACGGGTTGCGCCATAAGGTGGCCGAATCCTCATCTTGGGGTTTCCGCAGCGGGTCGATGAGTCGCAATGGGCCGTGGCGAGGGGGATTCAGCGCCCGTCGGCGTCGGTCACCTGACGCCCGAAATGACCGGATTCCCTCGGTGTGCGGATAGGCGGACCGCCTCAAAGTCGGTGATCGCCACATTCCTGGTCATCGCATCAGTGTTGGCGCTAACTGTCATTAGCGCTACTCGCGCCACCAAAATGGGACGCTACTCAAAATGACGGCCAGCGAGACGCCAAAAGCCCAGGTCACTTGTCGAGATGCAGCGAAGATGAGCGAGATGAGCGGGGCAGATTAACTGGGCCGACCGCAGCTTCATAAGGCCTCTGAGCTGCGCTCTTCCGGAGTGAAACCTTGACCAGCGCTCTCGTCTCACCGAGCCTCTGTCAATCTGTAGCGGCGTGTCCTGTCAATCTTCACTGCATCTCGACATCACTGTAGGTTCCACGATTCGGTGTCGGTTTCCAGATTTCGTGGCGGTAGTATGTCGGTTTCCGCGTTTCGTGTCGGTCTGCACCGTGCTGGTCGGACACTGGGAAAGTGTCCCTGACCAGCGAAGTTGAGGTCAGGTACGTGCAGGACTCGGATGTTCTTGCCGCGACGACCCTCACTGCGGCGGACCCGTGGCGGATGATCCGGGGTCTGCCAGTACGGAAAGTCCGCAGCCACCCATCATCGGCACTATTCCGGGATGTTCTGCTCGGGCCACCAACCGTGGTCACGCCGGGCCTGAAGCGAACTTCGAACACCACCGATCAGCGCAACCGGACGATGCGACCCCAGTTGCTTCACGCCGCATCACCTCGGCCATCAGCCGACCTTTCCTATGATGCGCGAGGGGTACGGACCACTGGGACGTACGGTCGGTCCTCTGCCGATCGACTGCTCCGGTCGCAGAAGGAGAGAGACACGATGTTGTACACCGGCAGAGCCAGCGTCGACCGAATGTTCTGCGTGAAAGACGCGGACGATCGGGCCTGGGAAGAACTTCCTCCGTTGCCCGAGCCAGGCTTCGGTCTGCTCGCTGCCGACACCGGGATGGTCTACGTGTACACGGGGATGTCCATGGGACCACTCGACCTGCAGGTCGAGGTCCTCGGTGAGGCTCCCGATCTCGTCGACAACGGATGGGAAGACATCGAGGAAGCCTCGCTGCAGACCTACTCGGATATCGCCACGGTCCTCACCGGCGCGGAGGAACCCGTCGAGGGATTCCCGGACACGGTGCTTTCGGCCGGCACCGGAACCTATCGGGTCCGCGCCTATGCCGCAGGACGCGACCTGGCGTGGGATCTCGTCGTCGACGAGGTGGTCGAGCGATACAAGCTGCAAATCTGGCCGGCACCGTACGCGCCGCCGCGTATCGTCCAGCATCACAGCGCCCACGCAGTGATGGGCTACTAGAAACTGCTGTCGGCAGGCAGGATCGAGTTGATTACGTTGTCGAGCGGACGACCCTGCGAACACGTGAGGTCATTCTGGAACGGTCAGTAAGACGGGACCGGAATTTCTGAGGATTCCGACAAGATCGTGAGAATCCCTGGCTAACACGAACTTGGAACACCACAGGTCCACGCGCTGCACTACTGACAAGTTCGGCGAGAACCTACAGTCACGGAACTTCACGAAACGAGCGGACACCGCGCTCTCACCCGGCCGTCACAGACAACGACCTACCCCCATTAACTCATCTACCTGCACATTCACGCCGCATTTCCATCACGACGACGAGCCATCTCCTGCTGTCAGGGGAGATCCGCGACGTTCTGCTACTTTCGTGAGCAAGAGCCACGTTGCATGGCTGACCCCGACGCTGCCGACAGGTGCCCGCATCACCACCCCGGCCGCGCCTGAGGGCAAGGTCCACCGGATCTGCAACCCCCCTTGAAGACCGTCACATCGTCC
>Ga0180215_1005138_pt1 | contig 11300 bp, 9 predicted proteins | sample eDN3rd37CBELigBY_FD_128871 | JGI IMG/M metagenome (GOLD analysis project Ga0180215, IMG submission 128871) | Enriched backyard soil microbial communities from Emeryville, California, USA - eDNA 3rd pass 37_C BE-Lig BY (version 2) (version 2) | ecosystem: Environmental > Terrestrial > Soil >...
CATGTGGTCGGAGATGATGTGATGCCGGATGATGTGAGGTCGACCGACCGCCGTCATGCATCGAAACACCTCGCGCTGGGATCTACGCGCGGTGTGAGTGCGGATGACGTGATGCCGGAAGACGTGTGTTCGGAGATGATGTGAGAGAGCCGATGATGTGATTTGCGTGATGATGCGCCTTAAAGCCGCGCACCCTGGAAGCTTCGCTTCTAGGGGCGTGGCTTTTGTTACCACATAAGAATGTCAACTTCCGTTAAAGCGATTAAAGCGTGGCGAGACATTCTTTTTGCCGATAAAACCCTCCGCTTGACGCGGTCGCTCATCTGTGAAAATCCTCCATAGAGTTTTCTCTTCTCGCATAGTGGCCAACGGAACGGGGATGGAAGCAGTATAACTTCTACAGCTTAGTGAGGAGTTAGACTCTGCAGTCCCGGCATCACGGCTCCAATGATGGTAGATACGGTGAACTTTTGCGCCAACGGAACTACGATACCTTATTTGTTCGAAATCGGCTGTTTTTCGAGTGCTAACGGAAGTGCGTTCCGTTATTGTGCTGAAATCAGCTGTTAGAACAGCTGTTTGGCGGACATAGCGTACTCCAGTTCCGTTAGACCTCGGAAAAACGGTGTTTTATGTGGAATAACGCACTGTATTTCCGTTAGCATCCCCTCCTCTGGCTCAGAAGGGCACTTCGAAGAGTGCCCGCGCCCGCTCTCGCGCTCAGAAGGGCACTTCGAAGAGTGCCCGCGCCCGCTCTCGCGCTCGGAAGGGCACTTCGAAGAGCGCCCGCGCCCGCTCTCGCGCTCAGAAGGGCACTTCGAAGAGCGCCCGCGCCGCTCTCGCGCTCAGAAGGGCACTTCGAAGAGCGCCCGCGCCCGCTCTCGCGCTCAGAAGGGCACTTCGAAGAGCGCCCGCGCCGCTCTCGTGCTCAGAAGGGCACTACGAAGAGTGCCCGCGCCCGCTCTCGCGCTCGGAAGGGCACTTCGAAGAGTGCCCGCGCCCGCTCTCGCGCTCAGAAGGGCACTTCGAAGAGTGCCCGCGCCCGCTCTCGCGCTCAGAAGGGCACTACGAAGAGCGCCCGCGCCGCTCTCGCGCTCGGAAGGGCACTTCGAAGAGCGCCCGCGCCCGCTCTCGCGCTCGGAAGGGCACTTCGAAGAGTGCTCCAGACCGCCACCACGCCTGCACGCGTCGACAGAGCCGTTACTTGGTGACCACGCGGTACTTGCGCATCCAGTAGTCGACTTGGCATAAGTAGGCGAACAGCTGAGGTGTGTTCATCAACTGACCGAACCATGGGATGTCGAACAGATCATCATCAGCATTCGCGATCACACGTAGCTTATCTGTGTTGATATAAGGCTGGAGCGGGGAAGATGAGTCGTCGAGGATGTCGAGCATCCATCGCTTGACGGCTTGCAGGTAGCTCGGATGGTGGGTTTTCGGATAGGGTGATTTCTTGCGGTACAGCACATCGTCTGGAAGAATTCCTGTTAGCGCACGACGCAGGATGCCCTTCTCTCGCTCGCCCGCCGTCTTGATATCCCATGGGATGTTCCAGACATAGTCGATCAGTCGATGATCGCAGTACGGCACGCGAACCTCGAGTCCGACGGCCATGCTCATCCGATCCTTACGGTCGAGGAGTGTCGGCATGAAGCGGGTGATGTTCAGATACGACATCTCGCGCATGCGGCGCTTCGCCGGGTCGCCTCGTTCTTCTGTTAGGAAGGGTACTTCGTCTAACGCCTCTAAGTATCGTTCGCGAACATACTGTTCCGGCTTGATCCAGTCCGCGAATTCAGGATTCAGGATGTCGATACGTGACTGTAGGTGTAGCGACCAGGGAAATGTATCGGCATGCAGCGCATCTGCTCGATGGAACCAAGGATAACCGCCGAATACTTCGTCAGCGGCTTCACCGGATAGCGCGACCGTAGCTCCCTGCTTGATCTCATCACAGAACAGATAGAGCGATCCGTCGATATCTGCCATCCCTGGAGTGTCGCGGGCATCGACGACTGCTGTAAGTGAGCGGAGGAGCTCTGGTGTATCGAACTCGATCGCATGATGCACCGTCTCGAGATGCTCGGTCATCCGTCTGATCCACGGTGCATCCGGGTTCGGAGTGAAGGCCGACGACTTAAAATGCTTGTCGTTATCCTTATAGTCAACCGAATACGTATGAACAGCTCCAAGATGATGATCTTGGTAGTACTGTGCTGCTAGCGCGGTCAATGCGCTGGAGTCAAGCCCCCCGGAGAGCAGTGTGCATACTGGAACGTCGGATACGAGCTGTCTGTGTACCGTGTCGATGAGCAGCTCGCGGATGCGCCCCGCTGTCATCTCCACATCATCGGTATGCTCCTGCGCCTCCAGCCTCCAGTACGTCTGGATACGCATGCCGGCTGGCGAGTAATGCAGCATAGAGCCAGGCTTCAGCTCGCTGATCTGCTGGAAGATGCCGTGTCCCGGCGTGCGCGCAGGTCCGATCGCGAAGATCTCGGCCATACCATCCGCTCCTACTTCCGGCTGCAGATATGGATGGATCAGCAGCGCCTTCGGCTCTGATCCGAAGAGCAAGGCCCCTTCACGAACGCTGTAGAACAGTGGCTTCACGCCTACCCGATCACGTGCCATGAACAGCTGCTGCTCACGTTCATTCCATACCGCGAACGCGAAGATTCCGTTCAACCTATCTACGCATTCGGCTCCCCATTCGATATAGGCGACGAGTAGCACCTCGGTATCACAATTCGTGCGGAACGAGTAGCCTCTACTTATGAGCTCCCGCCGTAGCTCTGCCGCGTTATACAACTCTCCGTTATAGACGATCCCATATTCAGCACTTCCTTCCTGACGGATCATCGGCTGAGCACCATTCTCAGGATCGATGACGCTTAAGCGACGATGACCGAATGCACAGTGTCTCTTCGCCCAAGTGCCGGCAGCATCTGGACCGCGTGGCGCGAGCGTATCGGTCATCGCTTCGAGTACGGAAGGGAAGCTTGTCAGATCCTTCTTCCATTCGACCCATCCTGTTATTCCACACATGATAATTCCTCCATTTCGTAACTTCTGCCTACGACATCTCATGTTCGTCTACCTGACATAGCAGGATTTTTCTACAAACCTAACGTATGCGGGGGATGGGGTCGTAATGTCTGTCCATCTAAGCATCGCACGGCTTTTTTCGCTCTATCGTAGATGGGGAGGGGTGGGTAAGAGTATCAGTCTGATCATGAGGTTGAATGGAGGAGTAGGATTGGAGAACTAGTAATGAGTCATTGGCCAAAAAAGGTCGAAATAGTGGTCACGGCAGGCGGTGGATGCGTATGCTATCGTAACACCGCGTACAGGGTGCCCAGGTTGTGGGGTACAGAGTGAATAAAGTTAGCGTACACGCTACAGCGTGTGTGATCGCTAGACAGGTGTGCGATGTGCTGCGTAGTAGCATCAACGTACCATATCGTAGTGCCGGATATGCGCGGCGATCATGTAGTGAGCATAGCTACACTATGCTCGATATAAGATGCTAGTGGGTGCGCAGGTGCTATACACGAGACCGGAATACGTGAATGGTGGTGATCAGGTATGCTTCAGATCAGACAGGACATCTTGCCTCCCGGTCACCGCAATCGACCTGGATATAGGATGCGGCCGGCCGGGTTGCTCTTCCATACGACGAACAACTGGCGGGATGGTACTGGAGATGAGATGCATGGCGAATATATCCGCAATACGGAACGAGTCGTCAGCTGGCATGTAACGGTTGATCAGGATAGCGCGACACAGCATCTGCCGTTCGATGAGAATGGATGGCATGCTGGGGACGGAACATATGGGTACTATAATCGCACTTGGATCAGTATGGAGATTTCTTGCGAAGCGGTGGAGTTTGGCGAACCACTAGATGAAGCGACATATCGTAATGCTGTTGATGTAGCGGCGCAGATCATGATGCGCTTCGGATGGGATACGGTAGATCGACTAGAGCCCCACCAAGTGGTATATGGCAAAGACTGTCCGCATCATACGTTATTCGACAGCGATGCATATAAGCATGATGTGCTTATGCTGATCGAGTCGAGGAAGGAGGAAGCGAGAAGGATGGAAGAGCTAGAGAGACAGGTGGCTGAGCTGACACAGCGTGTTCAGACGCTAGAGCGAGAACGGTCGATGCCTGTGCCTGCGTGGGCTCGGGAAGCGATCGATGCAGCTGTTCGCGCTGGATATGTCGATACGCCGGAAGGCGGCAGCCTAGATTTTTACCGGATGATCACCGTTATGTATCGGGCTGGTATGTTCGAAGGTTGAGCCGAGATAATCGATTACGGAATGTACACGGCTTGCTCTGGTTCTCATGTGGTATGGATGAGCATGGGCTTATGCCCACGATGCTTCACTGCATGACGGCTGTCGGTCGACCACAGGGTAAAGAAAAAAGTCGCCTTATGGCGACTTTTCCCTTCTTACGTCCCAGGAGGGATTCGAACCCCCGACCGTACGCTTAGAAGGCGTATGCTCTATCCGGCTGAGCTACTGGGACATCTAATAGAAACATCGATAATAATATCACAGCCATTCGGAGAAATCAATCATCATAATCTGGATATTCGCAAACGATGCTCAGCAAGTCGTAATGTCTGAATATTGCGAACGACAGAGCACGTGATACACCCATCCGCAAGCGCCATGGCGAATCATAGATGCTGCGAACGACAGAGCAAGTGTTCACCCATCCGAGAGTGCTGATGCTACGCACGACAGAGCACGAGATCCGTCCATCCGTATCCATCTTGACCGACCACAGGTGGATCGCGTGTTATCACGATCATGGGCTGATCACCCAACCGATATGACCCGATACTAGATGCGAGCGGTCGAACGATTGCCCGTGCTCCTAGCCTTCGCTACGCGGATCACCATCGCATCTTCCTGTACGGTACACCCCGGTTGATTTCCGCTTATTCGTTTGATACACTCACGGCTATGGATATTGTTTACGACACAGATTCGATATTACATATTAGCGATGGGCAGAGGTGGTGAACGTCAATATGAATGATCATCGCGATGAATTTGAGAACGGCCAGCCGACAGGCGATATCTTCTTGTTGCCGAAGACGATCGACTACTATCAATTCCAGATAACGGAGCTGCTCGAGAGAGAGCGGTTCGGAGAGGCCAAGGAACTGCTGCGGTTCTTACTGGAATGCCGGACAACGGAACAGGATGCGCAGGAAGAGTGGCGTACACTGCTTGGATGGCTTGAACAGGAATTCCCACAGTACGGCGAGCCGGAGGAAGAAGAGACAGAGAGCGATATGCTGCGTAAAGCACTGTTATCAAGAGTCGAAGCCGATGAAAGGTTCGTGGAGCATCTGCTTGAGCTCGTCCAATATTCACCGGGCGTCGACGAGAAGCTGATGGCGATCGAACAGCTAACCTACTTAGACCACCCACTTATTAACGATACCCTGATCAGATGGTTGGAGAATGCCGACATCCCGCCGACCCTTCAATACACAGTGCTCCAATCGTTAAAAAAACGCGGAGTATTCGGCGAAGTCGTGATCCTAAGTGATGGCGCTCCGTTATATGTAAGGGTAGAGGAGACGCCTGAAGGGATCGAAGCATTCCCCGAGAAGCTGCAGAAGGTTCTAGCTCGGGTGAAAGAAGTGAGTGAGTCGGATTATCCTTCGCTCATCTATTTTGCAGAACCGTTCTGGCTAGAGTGGCTGTACAGCATCTACGGTACGGAGCGTTATGAATACTTACTGAACGAGGATCTGAACCCGAATGTATGGGCTGCGGCCGTTCACTTCATGGTGGCGGATAAGATGCTAGGCGGTGCGAATCGCGACGATATCGTCGAGATGTACGGTTTAGCTGAGGACGTATGGAAGTCGTTCGAAAAAGCAGTACATGCGATGGATGGCTGGAACTGGTCTGAAGATTCATGAAACTTACAGCCGTAGAACTTGAGCTTTTGTTGAATTGACCATGTTTTGTGATATAATGTAATGGTTATACTGGCATATGAACGAATATGGTAACGGAAAAGTTGTTGGAGGGGAAGGCATAAAATGAACGTTAGTTGGGAAAAAATAGAGAAGAGCCGCGGTGTACTCACCGTGGAGGTGGAGAGCGACAAATTCGTTGAAGCGCTGGATAAGGCGTTCAAGAAAGTCGTTAACAAAGTGAACGTTCCGGGTTTCCGCAAAGGTAAAGTACCGAGAGGTATCTTCGAAAGCCGCTTCGGAGTCGAGAGTCTATATCAGGACGCTGTTGATATCCTGTTGCCAGAAGCATACATGAACGCTGTGAAAGAAGCAGGCATCACGCCTGTCGACCAGCCGGAGATCGACATCGAGCAAGTGGAGAAAGGTCAGCCGTTTAAGTTCAAGGCAACCGTTGACGTGAAGCCGGAAGTCGAGCTTGGCGAATATAAGGGCATCGAGGTCGAAGATCAAGCGGTATTTGTCGCCGATGAAGATGTTGAAGCTGAGCTGGAGAAGATGCAAGAGCGTCATGCAGAGCTCGTCGTCCTCGAAGAAGGCGAAGCAGCACAAGACGGCGATACAGCAGTCATCGATTTCGAAGGATTTAAGGATGGCGTAGCATTCGACGGTGGCAAAGGCGAGAACCATTCGCTCGTGCTTGGCTCGAACTCCTTCATCCCGGGCTTCGAAGAGCAAGTGGTCGGCATGAAGAAGGGTGAAGAGAAGGAGATTAACGTATCCTTCCCTGAAGAGTACCACAGCGAAGAGCTCGCGGGCCAACCCGCTGTGTTCAAAGTGACCGTGAACGACATCAAGCGTAAGGTGCTGCCTGAGCTGGATGATGAGTTCGCGAAGGATGTTAGCGAATTCGATACGTTGGACGAGCTGAAGAAAGACATCGAAGCGACTCTCTTGAAGCGTAAAGAAGAAGAGAAGAAGCAACAGATCGAGAATACAGTCGTTGAGAAAGCTGCCGAGAGTGCTCAAGTTGAGATCCCTCAAGGCATGATCCGCACGGAAGTCGATAACATGCTGCGTGATTTTGAGATGCGTCTACGTCAGCAAGGACTGAGCCTTGATATGTACGGCCAGTTCACTGGACAGACGGAGGATGTGCTGCGCGAGCAGATGCGCCCTGATGCGGAGAAGCGTGTACGCAACTTCCTCGTACTCGAGGCGATCGCGAAGGCTGAGAACTTGACGGTCAGCGAGGAAGAATTCGACGAAGAGCTGAACAAGATGGCTGAGATGTACCAGCGTTCGGTGGAGGAGATTCGCGCGATCTTCTCGGCTAACGGGACACTGGAGGACCTCCGCACGGACTTGCTCACACGCAAGAGTGTTCAGTTCCTAGTAGACAACAGCAAGTCGGTTAGCGAAGTAGCTTAAAGCGATATAAGGGGTGCTTCGAACCCGATCTACCTAAACATAACAGCACGGTCAATCACATCATTCATCGCGAGACGAAGGCACGTTTGGCATCATCCACGGCGTGCCTTCTTTCTACCAATAACGCATATATGCGATAGGCATAACAGTGGGAAGATGATGACCGTATACCGAACATAGGTTGAACATTTGTCACATATACATATGGAACACGCGCTTAAGCCTCGAATTTGGACGTAACTCCACCATGACAGTAATATGAGTTAATGCTACAATATAAGGCGATACTAAGTTGGATAATAAGGCCGAGAAGAAAGGGTTGAGAACGATGAATTTGGTGCCAATGGTAGTAGAGCAGACGAACCGCGGAGAACGCTCATACGATATATACTCTCGTTTGTTGAAGGACAGGATCATATTCCTAGGGAGCGCGATCGACGATGACGTCGCGAATGTCGTAATCGCACAGCTGTTATTCCTCGCAGCAGAAGACTCCGATAAGGACATCCACCTCTATATCAATTCTCCTGGAGGATCTGTTACGGCAGGATTCGGGATCTTAGATACGATGAATTACATCAAACCTGACGTCTCAACCATATGTGTCGGACTTGCGGCCAGCATGGGTTCACTCTTACTTACAGCCGGAGCCAAGGGCAAGCGATTTGCCTTACCGAATGCGGAGGTTATGATCCATCAGCCACTCGGCGGTGTAAGAGGCCAAGCTTCGGATATTAAGATTCACGCGGACTGGATATTGAAGACGAAGCAGAAGATCAACGAATTCTACGTACAACAGACCGGTCAGCCATACGATAAGATCGATCGCGATACGGATCGTGACAACTTTATGAGCGCAGAAGAAGCGAAAGCTTACGGCTTGATCGACGAAGTCATATCCAAGCGTGATCTAGAACATATGAAGGGGTGAGTCGATGTTTAAGTTTAACGATGAGAAGGGTCAACTAAAATGCTCTTTCTGCGGGAAATCTCAAGACCAAGTTCGTAAACTGGTCGCAGGACCAGGTGTCTATATATGCGATGAATGCATCGAGCTCTGCACGGAGATCGTGGAAGAGGAGCTCGGAGGGGAAGAGGAGCTCGATCTCAAAGAAGTTCCGAAGCCACAGGAGATTCGCGCCATCCTCGACCAGTATGTCATCGGACAAGAGCAAGCGAAGAAGTCGCTCTCTGTCGCAGTCTATAACCATTACAAGAGAGTCAATTCGAAGAGCAAGTCAGAGGATGTCGAGCTCGCGAAGAGCAACATCTGTCTGCTCGGTCCTACAGGTAGCGGGAAGACGTTGCTGGCGCAAACGTTGGCGCGCATCCTGAACGTTCCGTTCGCGATCGCAGATGCGACTTCGCTGACGGAGGCAGGCTATGTTGGTGAGGACGTAGAGAATATCTTGCTGAAGCTGATCCAAGCAGCGGACTACGATGTTGAGAAAGCCGAGCGTGGTATCATCTACATCGATGAGATCGATAAGGTTGCACGCAAGTCGGAGAATCCGTCTATCACACGTGACGTATCCGGCGAAGGCGTGCAGCAAGCCCTGCTGAAGATTCTCGAAGGCACGGTCGCTTCCGTTCCTCCACAAGGTGGACGCAAGCATCCGCATCAGGAATTCATCCAGATCGATACGACGAATATCCTGTTCATCTGCGGCGGTGCATTCGACGGCCTCGAGCAGATCATCAAGCGCCGGATCGGTAAGAAGGTCATCGGCTTCAACAGTGATGCTTTGACAGGAGATCTGAAGCCGGGTGAATATCTATCCATGGTATTGCCGGAAGACTTGCTGAAGTACGGATTGATCCCAGAGTTCGTCGGACGTCTACCGGTCATCTCCACACTGGAGCCACTGGATGAAGGGGCGCTCGTACGGATCTTGAAGGAGCCTAAGAACGCACTGGTCAAGCAGTATCAGAAGCTGCTTGAGATGGACAATGTGGAGCTCGAGTTCGAAGACGAAGCACTCGATGCAATCGCCAAGGAAGCGATCAAGCGTAACACAGGAGCACGTGGACTACGTGCGATCATCGAGAGCATCATGCTTGATGTGATGTTCGATGTTCCGTCACGTACTGACGTACAGAAGTGCGTCATCACCGAGAAAGTGGTGAAGGAGAAGCTTCCACCGGTCTTGACGCTGAAGGAAGGTAGCTCTCGCGGCAAGAAGAAGGAAGAGAGCGCATAATCACGCGTGTGATGATCGATGTGAACACTTAAGCCTCCGTCATGGTGAAGATGTGCAGCTTGAGTTAGTCGCCATGACAGGTAACGAAGCTGCTGATCCATCATCGTCGTGAATAGGCGCATCTTGAGCCTGTCACCATGATATTAACGCATCCGTGATGCGTTATCATAGACAACTGTGGATTATCCATCGCTTAAGGCCGAACGGCTGGGCGGTGGATATTTCGCATGATGACGTATTAACCACATCTGATCTCTGTAGGAAGCATATCTTAGATAGAGGAATGGGAGAGTGAGAGTATGGTACACCGTAAAGATACCGTACCTGTGAAGGTCGGGAACCTAACGATCGGCGGCAGCGATGAAGTGATCATCCAGAGTATGTGTACGACAAAGACGGCTGATGTCGACGCTACAGTAGCAGAGATTCATCGCCTGGAGGAAGCGGGCTGTCAGCTTGTACGCGTGACGGTGAATAACGAGGAAGCAGCCGCAGCGATCAAGGAGATCAAGAAGCGGATTCATATTCCGCTCGTCGCAGACATTCATTTTAACTATAAGCTAGCCCTGATGGCGATCGAGAACGGCATCGATAAAGTGAGGATCAATCCCGGCAATATCGGGAAGCGGGATAAGGTAGAAGCGGTCGTGAAAGCATGTAAAGAGCGCGGTATCCCGATCCGCATCGGGGTGAATGCCGGATCGCTAGAGAATCATCTGCTCGAGAAGTACGGTTATCCAACTGCCGAGGCAATGGTTGAGAGTGCATTATATCATATCGGAATACTAGAGGATCTCGACTTCCACGATATTATCGTTTCGCTCAAGGCATCTAACGTACCGATGGCCATCGAGGCCTACACGCTAGCTTCTGAGAAGTTCAACTATCCACTGCATCTCGGTATCACCGAAGCAGGTACGCTGTTCGCAGGCACCGTCAAGAGTGCAGCAGGGCTCGGGGCATTGCTAGCAAACGGTCTGGGTAACACGATGCGCATCAGCCTGAGTGCTGATCCGGTCGAGGAAGTGAAGGTAGCGCGTGAGCTATTGAAGTCATTCGGTCTCATCACGAATGCTGCAACGCTCATCTCTTGCCCGACATGCGGGCGGCTGGACATCGACCTGTTCTCGATCGCCAACGAGGTCGAGGAGTATATCTCCAAGCTCAAGGCACCGATCAAGGTATCGGTTCTCGGCTGTGCGGTGAACGGGCCGGGCGAAGCGAGAGAAGCTGACATCGGCATCGCCGGCGGACGTGGCGAAGGCCTGCTGTTCCGTCACGGTGAGATGATCCGCAAGGTACCGGAAGCCGTCATGGTGGACGAGCTGAAGAAGGAGATCGACGCGATCGTCGAAGAGTACGAGCGGACGGGTGTTATCCCTGGTCGCAAGCATGGATGAGGAAGCTGGTTGTGGCGACACTGTATGGTCGGCAGTACGGGCAGGGTGTAGCTACACGAACGAACTACTAATATATGAGAGACCGGATGGGTGATACGCCGGTTCTGTTTAGGCGCATGCTTTGGAGCATGCGCCTGTATTCGTTTGTCGGCCTGATCCTGCGTTTGAACGGGATTTTTCCCGTTCATTCTGCTCGTTGTCGGCCTGATCCTGCGTTTGAACGGGATTTTTCCCGTTCATTCTGCTCGTTGTCGGCCTGATCCTGCGTTTGAACGGGATTTTTCCCGTTCATTCTGCTCGTTGTCGGG
>Ga0180215_1005139_pt1 | contig 11298 bp, 10 predicted proteins | sample eDN3rd37CBELigBY_FD_128871 | JGI IMG/M metagenome (GOLD analysis project Ga0180215, IMG submission 128871) | Enriched backyard soil microbial communities from Emeryville, California, USA - eDNA 3rd pass 37_C BE-Lig BY (version 2) (version 2) | ecosystem: Environmental > Terrestrial > Soil >...
AGGAGGAGTGCAACGGCATCGAGATGGGCGCGCTGCTCCACGACGTGGGCAAGATCGGCGTGCGCGACTCGGTGCTCCTCAAGCCCGGCCCCCTCACCCCCTCCGAGTGGGAGGAGATGAAGGAGCATCCGGCCATCGGCTACCGGCTCCTGCGATCGATCGAGTACCTGGAGGAGGCATCCAAGATCGTCCTCCAGCACCAGGAGCGCTGGGATGGCAAGGGCTATCCCCTCGGGCTTCAGGGCGAGGAGATCGTGATCGGCGCGCGGATCTTCGCGGTGGTGGACACCCTGGACGCGATCCGCTCGGACCGCCCCTACCGGGCGGGGGCTCCCTTCAGCGTGGCCCTCGAGGAGATCCAGCGCTGCGCCGGGACCCAATTCGATCCCCGGGTGGTGGAGGCCTTCTCCCAGGTTCCGGAGCGGGAGTGGGAGGCGATCCGGCTGCGGGTGGAGGAGATGGCCAAGGAGAGCCTGGCACAGGACGCGGCGGATGGCCTGGGTGAGGTGGGCCGCTTCTGGCAGCGTCGGCAGAAGGCGTCGGGGCAGCCTTCTTGATGACCTCTTGCGTGTGGGAGCGGACGATCCGCCAGCGCCGCAGCGGAGGGGAGCGCCGACGAATGTAGTAGGACAGGAGGGTTCGCGAAGGGGCTGCTCGAACAAGACAAGGGTCGCAGTGGAGGTCTTCTCGTACGTCGATACGGAGAGTGGATTCTATGTTGACTGTCTTCATCCCCAAGGAGCGCCGCCCTGGTGAGCTGCGGGTGGCAGCGACCCCCGAGACGACGAAACGCTATGTGAAGGCAGGTGCCAACGTCCTCCTGGAGCGGGGCGCCGGGCTTGGCTCCAACCTATCCGACGAGGCCTACCTGCAGGCCGGCGCACAGCTCGTGGACGGCAAGGCGGAGGATTGGGGCCGCGCCGATCTCGTGCTCAAGGTGGGGGCGCTCCTCCCGAACGACGCATTGGGCGGACATGAGGCGGAGGCGCTGCGGGAGGGCGCCGCCGTCCTCGGCCTGCTTGCACCGCACCAGAGCGCCGAGACCCTGCGCCGCCTGGCCGAGCGGCGGGTGACCTCCCTCGCCATGGAGCTGGTGCCTCGGATCAGCCGGGCCCAGAAGATGGACGCGCTCTCTTCCCAAGCGAGCATCGCCGGCTACAAGGCGGTGCTGGTCGCTGCGGCGAGCCTCGGCAAGTACATGCCCCTATTGATGACCGCTGCAGGGACGGTGCAGCCTGCCAAGGTGGTGGTGATGGGGGCAGGGGTCGCCGGCCTGCAGGCGATCGCCACCGCCAGGAGGCTGGGCGCAACGGTGGAGGTCTCGGACATCCGGCCCGCGGTCAAGGAGCAGGTGCAGTCTCTCGGAGGCCGCTTCATCGAGCTGCCCATGGAAGAGGGCGGGGAAGGGGAGGGCGGCTACGCCAAGGAGGTCTCCGCCGACTTCCTGCGGCGCCAGCAGGAGGTCATCGCGGACAAGGTCGCCGCAGCCGACATCGTGATCACCACGGCGCTGGTCCCGGGGAAGGCCGCGCCCCGGCTCCTGACCCGCGCCATGGTGGAGCGGATGCGGCCGGGGGCGGTGGTGGTGGATCTGGCGGTGGAGCAGGGAGGCAACTGCGAGCTCTCGGTCCTCGGGAAGGAGATCCTCCACGGCGGGGTGCGGATCATCGGAAACGAGCACCTGGTCAGCAGCGTCGCCGAGGACGCGAGCATGCTCTATGCGCGCAACGTGGCCGAGGTGGTGGCGCTGATCACCGCCGGAGGCTCCCTCGATCTCTCCGACGAGATCGCGCAGGCGATGCTGCTCACCGAGGGCGGTGAGCTTCGATTCGGTCGGCAGTTGGCACAGGTGGCCGTGAACAAATAAAGGGAGACATCCATGGTGCTGGGACCGCTCATGATCGGGCTCTACGTCTTCGTGCTCTCGATCTTCATCGGCTTCGAGGTGATCAACAAGGTGCCCGCGACGCTCCACACCCCGCTGATGTCCGGGGCCAACGCGATCTCGGGCATCACCATCGTCGGCGCCCTCTACACCGCCCAGACCGCCGACGTCACCGTGAGCAACATCCTGGGCGCCGCCGCCATCACCCTGGCGATGATCAACGTGGTGGGCGGCTACCTGGTCACCGATCGCATGCTTCGCATGTTCGGGAGGAAGCGATGAGCGAGGGCGCCGTCGGCAGCCTCGTCGCGCTGATCTATCTCCTCTCCGCGATCCTCTTCATCTTCGGGCTCAAGCAGCTGGCTCGGGTCCGCACCGCCCGAACGGGAAACATGATCTCGGCGGTGGCCATGCTCCTGGCGGTGGTGGGGACCCTCCTCGATCTGGGGCTGGTCGACTACCGCTGGATCCTGGCGGGCCTGGTCCTGGGCTCCCTGATCGGCAGCGTCCTCGCCGTGCGGGTCCCGATGACCTCGATGCCGGAGATGGTGGCGATCCTCAACGGCTTCGGCGGCGCCGCATCGGCGCTGGTCGTGATCGCCATCTACTGGGTGGACATCGCGGAGAAGGGGACCACCGGGATCTCCGCAGCCCTGATGGGCGATGCCGAAGCGATCACCGCCTTCCTCTCGATCCTGATCGGCGGCGTCACCTTCAGCGGAAGCGTCGTGGCCTACGCCAAGCTGAGCGGGAAGATCCGCGGCGGGCCCATCCTCCTGCCCGGTCGCCACGCGCTGAACATCCTGCTCCTCGTAGGCGCCGTGGCGCTGGGCCTCTTCTTCAGCTACGGGGTGGCGGACCCAGTGCAGGGTGCGGCCGTGGTCTGGCTGCTCCTCGCGCTGAGCCTCGTCCTCGGCGTGCTCCTGGTGATCCCCATCGGCGGCGCCGACATGCCGGTGGTCGTCTCCCTCCTGAACTCCTACTCCGGGATCGCGGCAGCCGCCACCGGCTTCGTCATCGGCAACAACCTGCTGATCATCAGCGGCTCGATGGTCGGCGCCGCCGGGATCATCCTCACCCGGATCATGTGCAAGGCCATGAACCGCTCGTTGGTCTCGGTGGTGCTGGGCGGCTTCGGCGGCGAGTCGTCCGGCGGCACCCAGGGGGCGGGGGAGTACGTCTCTACCCGCTCCGCCGGGGCGGAGGAGGCGGCCATGTCTTTGGAAGCCGCCCGCAAGGTGGTGATGGTCCCGGGCTACGGCCTCGCGGTGGCCCAGGCCCAGCACGCGGTCCGCGAGTTGGGCGAGCTCCTCCAGAAGCGCGGGGTCCAGGTCCTCTACGCGATCCACCCGGTGGCGGGGCGGATGCCCGGCCACATGAACGTCCTCCTCGCAGAGGCGGACATCCCCTACGAGCAGCTCTGGGAGATGGAGCGGATCAACCCCGAGTTCCGTGACACGGACGTGGTGATCGTCCTCGGCGCCAACGACGTGGTGAACCCCGCCGCCATCAGTCGAAGGGACAGCCCGATCTTCGGGATGCCCATCCTCGAGGTGCACCACGCCCGCTCGGTCTACGTGGTCAAGCGCAGCCTCGGCGCGGGCTACGCCGGCATCAAGAACGAGCTCTTCGAGCAGGCCAACACGATGATGGTCTTCGGCGACGCCAAGCAGGTGCTCCAGGAGCTGATCGGGGAGATCAAGGGCCTCTGAGCGCTGGGTCGGAGCGCTCCGGCTGCAAAGCCGACCATCGTCGACCGCTCGTGGACTAAGCACCCCCTTCAGAGGCGCGATCCGAGCATTTTCCACAGCCCTGCCGCCGCAGGGGCTGTGGCTTTCTCCTCCCTCACCACCCCTCCTCGCCCCCGATTCGGACCGATCTTCGGCCAGGAAGGCGGAGATCCGATCCATCTCTAAGTTATTGAATTTACGGAGGTCGAGATCTCGCATCTAGAGAAAGTGGATCGTGAGCCCAGAAAATGGCCCTTTCGTGGGGGAAAGTGGTAAAAGGTGGATCGAAGCGGATCGGCGATGGAATAGGAGTCGGAAGTGTTTCGCGGGACCTTCGAGCACGCGATCGACGCCAAGGGGAGGACCTCCCTGCCGGCGAAGTTCCGCGAGGTCCTGGCCGGGAAGTACGGCGGGGTGGAGGGGCAGACCATGGTGGTCGCACCCAGCCCCGTGGACCCCTGCCTGCGCGCCTATCCGATGCGGGAGTGGGAGTCCTTCGAGGAGGCCCTCTCCACCAAGGGCAACTTCGATCCGAAGGTGACGTTGCTCCTGCGTCTCTTCGTGGGCAGCGCCCACGAGACGCCGGTGGACAAGTTGGGGCGCATGCTCCTGGCGCCAGGGTTGCGGGAGCACGGCGGGCTGACGAAGGAGGTCTCCTTCGTGGGCGCGCTCAAATACATCGAAGTCTGGGACACGGAACGCTTCCAGAAGTGGAAGCAGGAACAGAGCGGGCAGATGCAGGAGCTTGCCCGCGCGCTCGGGGAGCTGGGACTATGAATCGAATCACCTACGCAAAGATCTCTGGCTACGACGCCGCCATCGCCGCGGCGGTGAAGGCGGACGTTCACGTGATCGTTCGAGCCGGCCCCCTGGACGAGCAGCAGGTGGTGGAGCTCTGCGACGAGATCGTGAGCCTCGCCTGCACCGGGCGCCACAACCTGGTGTTGGATCTGGAGCGGGTCACCCACATCGACTACCGTGGGTTCCGCGAGCTGGTCGCCAGGGCGAAGTTCCTCCGGACCTCCGGCGGCGACCTGAAGATCTGCGGCCTCTCCGAGTACACGAGGGTGCTCTTCCGCGCCTCCGGTCACTACAACGACTTCGAGTACTTCGAGGACGCAGAGGCTGCGGCTGCCGATTTTGCTGTCGAGGCCAGCTTCCTCTAGGGGTGGTTCGAGGTCCTGCAACGTGACAGCCCATGTGACGGTGCTCGCCAGCCAGGCGGTCGAGATCCTGGACGCGGGACCGGGGCGCAGGATCCTGGACGGGACCCTGGGCTACGGCGGTCACAGCGAGCTGCTCCTCGAGGCAGGGGCCACGGTGATCGGCGTCGACCGTGACCCCGTCGCGCTGGCAGCAGCGAGAGCGCGGCTGGCTCCCTACGGGGAGCGCTTCCAAGCGGTGCAGGGCAACTTCCGGGACACGCGGAAGATCCTGGACGAGCTGGGGATCGACACGGTCGACGGCGTGCTGGTCGACCTCGGGGTCTCCAGCCCCCAGCTCGACGTGGCGTCGCGCGGCTTCTCCTTTCGCGCAGCGGGCCCGTTGGACATGCGGATGGGGGAGGACGCGGAGCCCTTGTCTGATTTTCTGGCCCGGGTGGAGGTCGGCGAGCTTCGCCGGGTGATCCAGCGCTACGGCGAAGAGCGGTGGGCGGGGCCGATCGCCAAGGCGATCAAGGCCGAGCTGGCGGAGATCGGAGACACGGCGCAGCTCGCAGAGGTGGTGGCCCGGGCGATCCCCCGCGGCGCCTGGCCCAAGGGGATCCACCCTGCGACCCGCACCTTCCAGGGCCTGCGGATCGCGGTGAACGACGAACTCGGCGCTCTCGCCGACTGGCTCGAAGCCCTGCCCTCGATCCTCGCGAAGGGGGGGAGGGCGGCGGCGATCTCCTTCCACTCCCTGGAGGATCGGATGGTGAAGCGGGCCTTCGCGTCCTTGACCGCGAGCTGCACCTGCCCGCCGGATCTCCCGGTCTGCGTCTGCGGCGCAGCGGGCTGGCGGCTCCTCACCCGCAAGGGGATCGTCGCGGACGAAGAGGAGATCCGGCAGAACCCGCGATCCCGCAGCGCCAGGCTGCGGGCGGTGGAGCGCATATGATCCCCAGGAGCCAGCGCCTGCGGGGGGCGGTGGAGACCCGGGGGGTCCTCGGCGACCTGCTGGTCTTCCTCTTGATCGGCGCGATGGCGGCGGTCCACGCCTGGACCCGGATCGAAGGCACGATGGCGGGCTACGCCCTCTCCAGCGCCCAGATGGAGCACTCGGAGCTCTTGCAGGAGCAGAAGGCGCTGCGGCTCGAGCTCGCCACCCGCAAGAGCTCCCGCCGGATCGAGGCCGAGGCCAAGGGCCGGCTGGGGATGGTGAAGCCCGCTCCCGATCGAATCTTCCCGATCCCGGTGGAGGATGCCGCCGACGCGGGGATCGGAGGCGAACCATGAGCGCCCGCTCTCCGATCCGCGAGCGGCTGGCGGGGAGCTGGGACGGCGTGCGCTGGGTGCGGATCCGCGCCACCGTCCTGGCGATCTTCCTGGGGGTCTGCCTGGCGGCGGTGCTGGGCCGCGCGATCTTCCTGCAGATCGTGCAGCAGGATCATCTGGGGACCCTGGCCCGCGATCAGTACATCCGCACCGTGGAGCTCGCGCCCCACCGGGGCGAGATCCTGGACCGCGCGGGTGGGACCCTGGCCTCCTCGTTGGAGGTGGAGTCGATCTTCATCGATCCGGGCCTCCTCGCCGACGGCCCGGAGGAGCTCCTGGCGGCGGTGGAGAAGATCGGCGCCGCAGCGGGCCTCTCCCGCGAGCGGATCCGCGGTCTCTCGAGGCGCGCTGCGCAGCCGGGGAACCGCTTCGCCTGGGTGCGGCGCAAGGCGAGCCCGTCGATCACCGCCGAGGTTCGCGCCCTCGGCCTCCCGGGGGTGGGCTTCATCAAGGAGGCCCAGCGCTTCTATCCCAGGCGCGAGCTCGCCTCCCAGATCCTGGGGTTCGTCGGCGCCGACGGACACGGGCTGGAGGGGCTGGAGCGCGGCCTCGATCGGGAGCTGCGGGGGCAGGGCGCCCAGGTGGCGGGGCTGCGGGACGCGCGGGGCAACGCGCTCCTCGCCCAGACCTCGGTGCCGGTGACCGAGCGCTCCGGCGCAACCGTCACCCTCACCCTGGATCGAAACATCCAGGCAGCGGCGGAGAAGGCGCTGGCCCAGGTGATGCGCCAGAGCGAGGCGCAGGCAGCCTCCGCCGTGGTCCTCGACACGGAGACCGGCGAGGTCCTGGCCCTCGCCTCGATGCCCAACTTCAACCCCAACGTGATCCCCGGCGCCGAGTCGAGGGAGGGGGTCCGCAACCGGGTGATCGCGGACGCCTTCGAGCCGGGCTCCGCCATGAAGGCCTTCCTGATCGCCGGGGCGCTGGAGCGCGGGGCGATCCGCCCGGAGCAGCGCTTCGACTGCGAGAACGGCAGGTGGAAGGTCGGCAGGCACACGATCCACGACAGCAGGCCCCACCGCCTCCTCACGCCGGAGGACATCCTCCGGGTCTCGTCCAACATCTGCTCGGGCAAGATCGCCCTCGCCCTGGGACCCGAGGCCCTCGCCGAGATCTACCGAGGCTTCGGTTTCGGCGCTCGATCGGGGATCGAGCTCCCCGGCGAGTCGCCGGGGCGGCTGGCGCGGATCCAGGGCGAGATCGGCCTGGTCACCGCCTCCTTCGGCCAGGGACCGGTGATGGCATCTCCCCTCCAGGTGGCGGCGGCGTTCGCTGCCATCGCCAACGGCGGCAGGCTGATGAAGCCCTGGATCGTCCGCTCGATCGTGGAGTCCGACGGGACCACCACCCTGCAGGGAAGGCCCGAGGTGGTGCGGCAGGTGGTCTCGGAGCAGACCGCCGCGACGGTGGGACGCTGGCTCGAGTCCGTGGTGTCGGAGAAGGGGACGGCGACCAAGGCCGCGGTGGAGGGGTACCGGGTGGGAGGGAAGACCGGCACCGCGCAGAAGGTCGATCCGGACACCGGACGCTACGGCAAGGGGAGGCTCGCCTCCTTCGCGGGCTTCGTCCCTGCGGAGGCGCCGCGGCTCTCGATCGCGGTCTTCGTCGACGAGCCCTCGGTGGGCAGCGCCTACGGGGGCCAGGTGGCGGCGCCGGTCTTTCGGGAGATCGCCGCCAGCGCCCTGGCGACCCTGGGGATCCCCGCGTCCCAGCCGCTGGCTGCGTCGGCGCCCGGCTCCCCCTCGAAGACGGAGGCGGCGCCCAGGCGGGGGCAACCTTCCCTCGCGGAGGGGTGGGTGGCGGAGGCTGGCGAGAGCCCCGAGGAAGGCGGGATCGCAGGGGCCGAACAGGTGGTGGTGCCGGAGCTCCGCGGGCTCTTCGCCAGGGCGGCGCTCCGCGAGCTCGGCGACCTGCGCCTCGAACCGAAGCTCGAAGGGTCCGGAAGAGTAGCGAGCCAGCGCCCGCCTGCTGGCTCGGTGGTGGCGATCGGGAGCGCGGTGACCCTTCGCCTGGAGCCGTTGTGATGCAGCCTCCCCCGATGTGATTCATCGTTCGAATTCGTGTAGAACCCGGGTCTCCATGCTCCTCTCGCAGCTCATCGATGGCAGCGGCTGTCGGCTCCCTGCCTCCGCCCCGGATCCCGAGATCACGGGGGTCACCGCGGATTCGCGCGAGGTGGGGCCTGGCTCCGTCTTCGTCTGCATCCGCGGAGATCGCCACGACGGGCACGCCTTCGCGGCGCGGGCGATCGCAGCCGGGGCCGTGGCGGTGATCGCGGAGCGGGACCTCGATGTCTCTGATTTTTCTCCCGAGGTCCCGATCCTCCGGGTCGCGGACGGCAGGGTCGCCCTGGCCCGCTGCGCCGCCAACTTCTTCGGATCGCCGGATCAGTCGCTGGAGCTCGTCGGGATCACCGGCACCAATGGAAAGACCACGGTGAGCTACCTGCTGGAGGCCATCGCCGACGCTGCAGGGATCGGCTGCGGGGTGGTGGGGACGGTGGGGATCCGCTTCGCCGGGAAGGAGCTCCCCTCGTCCCACACCACGCCGGACGCTGTGGCGCTCACCGACGCCCTTCGCCGGATGGTGGACGACGGCTGCGGCGCGGCAGTGGTGGAGGTCTCGTCCCACGCCCTCCAGCAGGAGCGGGTGGCGGGGCTCCACTTCGCCGCCGCCGCCTTCACGAACCTCAGCCGCGATCACCTCGACTTCCACGGGGACATGGAGGCCTATTTCGCCGCGAAGGCCAGGCTCTTCCGCGAGCGCCTCGGATCGCCCGCGTTCGCCGGGGCGGGGGCGGGGGCGGCACCGCTCGCCGTGATCAACGGCGACGATCCCTGGGGCGTGCGCCTCGCCGACTCGCTCGGCGGCGAAGACATCCGGAGCTGGCGCTTCTCGCTTCAAGATCCGGCCTGCGAGCTCTACGCGGACGAGGTGGAGGCGGACGCAGCGGGCCTGCGGGCCACCTTGCGAAGCCCCGTCGGCGCGCTGTCCTTGCGCTCCCCCCTGGTCGGCGCCCACAACCTGCAGAACCTCCTCTGCGCAGCAGGGATCGCCCTCGGCCTCGGCTGGCCGAAGGAGGCGGTGCAGCGTGGCCTCGCCGCCACCTCGGGTGCACCCGGACGGTTGGAGCGGATCGAAGGCAGGGGCATCGTCGCCTTCGTGGACTACGCCCACACCGACGACGCCCTCTCGCGGGCCTGCGCCGCGCTGAACGCGGTGGCCACCGGGCGGCTGATCGTGGTCTTCGGCTGCGGCGGCGATCGAGATCGGGGCAAGCGCCCGCTGATGGGAGAGGCCGCCGGCAGAGGCGCCCACCTCGCCATCGCCACCAGCGACAACCCCCGCACCGAGGCGCCGGCGGCGATCCTCGACGACATCCTCCCGGGGCTCGTCGCCAGCGGCAAGGAGCGCCTCTCCCACGAAGCGGCGCTGGCTGGGGAGGACGGCTTCACGGTGGAGATGGATCGCAGGCGGGCGATCGAGCTGGCGGTGGCGGCGGCCAGGGAGGGAGACCTCGTCCTCGTCGCAGGGAAAGGCCACGAGACCTGGCAGATCCTGGGTGACGAGAAGATCCACTTCGACGATCGGGAGGAGCTGCGCAGGCTCTTGCTGGAACCAAAGGATGGCCCTCGATGAGCCAAGCCCCCTTCTGCCTCGCAGACATCCGCGCCGCCACCGGGGGCGAGCTGCGCCAGGGCGCCCAGCTCCTGCCGATCGATGGGGTGAGCACCGACAGCAGGCGTCCCGCGCCGGGCAGCCTCTTCGTCGCGCTGCGCGGCGAGAACTTCGACGGCCACGACTTCGTCGCCGCCGCTGCGAAGGCGGGGGCAGCGGCGGCGATCGTGAAGCGAGGCTTCACCTCTAGTGAAGAGATCCCGGAAGGCTTCGGCCTGGTGGAGGTGGACGATCCCCTGGTGGCCCTCGGCGCCGTCGCCCGGACCCACCGTCGGCGCCTCCCCGCCCTGAAGCTCGGCGCCGTCACCGGCAGCAACGGCAAGACCACCACCAAGGAGCTGGCCCACCTGGCGCTGGAGGCCGCCTTCGGCAAGACCCTCAAGACCGAGGGCAACCTCAACAACGAGATCGGCCTCCCGCTCACGCTCCTGAACCTGGATCCCTCCCACCGGGCGGCGGTGGTGGAGCTGGGCATGAACCACGCCGGGGAGATCGCCAGGCTCACCGCCATCGCCGAACCCTCGGCGGGGTTGGTCACCTGCGCGCAGGGGGTCCACCTGGAGGGCCTCGGCTCCGTGGAGAACGTGGCCCGCGCCAAGGGCGAGCTCTTCCATGGCCTCCCCGCAGGGGCAACCGCCGTCGCCAACGTGGACGATCCCCTGACCCTCGCCGAGGCCCGCGCCTCCGGGCGCAAGCTGCTCACCTTCGGCGCGGGGGAGGACGCCGACGTGCGGCTGGTGCGGATCGCCTCCCACGATCTGCGGGGCCTCGCCTTCGAGGTCTCCATCGATCGGGAGTCCCCTGCCTACCTCCGGCTCCCGCTGGTGGGGATCCACAACGCACACAACGCCTGCGCAGCCCTGGCCCTCGGGATCGCCCTCGGCGGCGATCGGCGGCTGCTCCTCGACGGGCTGATCCGCGCCAAGGCCTTCAGCAGGCGGCTGGAGCTCAAGGACGCCCCTGGCGGCCTCAAGGTCCTGGACGACTGCTACAACGGCAACCCGGCGTCTGCGGTGGCGGCGATCTCCACCGCCCGCACCCTCGCCGGCGACGGGCGGCTCCTTGCGGTCCTCGGCGACCTGCGGGAGCTGGGACGGTTCGAAGAGGAGGGGCACCGCGAGGTGGGGGAGGCAGCGGCGCGAGCCGGCGTCGCGGGCCTCGTCGCCTTCGGACCCCTCTCCCGTGCCATCGCCCAGGCGGCGCGGGACGGCGGGGTCGGCGAGGAGAAGATCCTCGAGACCGACGATCCAGCCGAAGCCCTCGCCTGGATCCGGAACCATCAGCGCGAGGGTGACCTCGTGGTCTTCAAGGCCAGCAGAGGCACCCGCCTCGAACGCATCGTCGATCCGCTGGTCGGCGGAGGAAATCCCTAGGTGCTCTATCATCTGCTCTACCCCCTCGCGTCCGAGTTCGCCCTCTTCAACGTGCTCCGCTATCCGAGCTTTCGGATCATCGCGTCGGGGATCTGCAGCCTGGTCCTGGGGATGTGGCTGGGACCATGGTTCATCCGCGAGCTGAAGAGCCGCCA
>Ga0180215_1005140_pt1 | contig 11296 bp, 10 predicted proteins | sample eDN3rd37CBELigBY_FD_128871 | JGI IMG/M metagenome (GOLD analysis project Ga0180215, IMG submission 128871) | Enriched backyard soil microbial communities from Emeryville, California, USA - eDNA 3rd pass 37_C BE-Lig BY (version 2) (version 2) | ecosystem: Environmental > Terrestrial > Soil >...
AAGATTTACTTCATAATGGTTAGTTTCTTTTAGGAAAGAATTCCTAGGCGGAGAATTTCCGTCTATTGCATAGTGTTGAGGATTTAGAAGTGGGGATAAGGGGAGTTTCTCCGTCTAATCCATAGAATGATGGCTAAGAAGCAGATATAAGCGGAATTTTTCCGATTAACTGCTCCAAATAAGCTATAATGCAAGGGTTTTGGCAATTTAAGCGGAAAAACTTCTCTTATTACAAGAAAAATATAAAGTTTTTTGTATTTAAAAGGAAATTTTCCTTTATTTTTGAAACACTCTCGTTTAAGATACAGACTTCACCGGGAACATTCCAATCGCAATAAAAAATAGAGGGAGAAAATCACTTTGATCCCCTCACCCCTACTCCTATTTTTCATATGACCCGTTCCAACATGTTTTTGCTACGAACTTTGTTTCCAGTGTCAAAGATTTAATTTGTAATGACTCGTTTAATTAATGTTGGTGCATCAACTTTTTCGCTTGAAATAACGATATGTTGATACAGTTTTTCTCTTACTTCGGAAATATCTTCAGAATTTGTATGAATCGTCACAAGTGATTCGCCTTCTTTCACTTGGTCCCCTACTTTTTTGCGCAGGACAAGACCTACTGATAAGTCGATTGTCGATTCTTTTGTTGCACGACCTGCTCCTAACAGCATTGCCGCCACACCTACATCGTCCGCTTCGATTTTAGCCACATATCCGTCTGCTTTTGCAGGCAGTTCAATTTGATAGTTTGCTTGAGGAAGCAAATCTGGATTTTCCACAACTGAAGCGTCTCCACCTTGAGCTACGATGAATTTCTTAAACACTTCAAGTGCCTGACCGTTTGCAATTACCTCTTCAAGCTGTTTGCGTGCTTCTTCGATTGTATTTGCTTTACCGCCTAAAACGATCATTTGCGATCCAAGTGTGTAGCATAATTCCATTAAATCCTCAGGACCGTGACCCTTTAAAGTATCGATTGCTTCTTTCACCTCTAAAGCGTTACCAATTGCAAAGCCAAGCGGCTGACTCATATCCGAGATAATCGCCATTGTATTACGGCCTACATTGTTCCCGATTTGAACCATTGCATGAGCCAGACTTTCAGCATCTTCAACAGATTTCATAAATGCGCCGTCGCCTGTTTTTACATCTAGTACGATTGCATCTGCACCAGCCGCAATTTTCTTCGACATAATGGAGCTTGCAATCAACGGAATACTTGCTACAGTTCCCGTTACATCACGTAAAGCGTATAGCTTTTTATCGGCCGGAGTTAAGTTCCCGCTTTGTCCGATAACAGCTGTACCGATATCATTTACCTGATTCATGAATTGCTCTGTCGTTAATTCTACATGGAAACCTTGAATGGCTTCTAATTTATCAATCGTTCCGCCCGTATGTCCTAAGCCGCGGCCACTCATTTTGGCAACAGGAACACCGCAAGCTGCAACCATTGCGGCCAATGAAAGTGTCGTTGTATCGCCCACACCGCCAGTTGAATGCTTATCGACTTTAATGCCTTCAATTCCAGATAAATCGATTTGATCGCCCGATTCGACCATTGCCATCGTTAAATCTGCTCTTTCACGGTCATTCATGTCTTGGAAATAAATCGCCATCATCAAGCTGCTTACTTGATAGTCCGGAATAGTGCCTTCTGTATAGCCCTGAATGAAGAAACGAATTTCTTCCGTTGTTAGTTCTTCACCATTACGTTTTTTTTCAATAATATCGACCATTCTCATGTGAATGTGCCCCCTACTTTAAATTTGATAAGAAACTAGTGCCAAATTGTGGTGCTTCGACTTTAAAGTTCTCAGCAATTGTCGCAGCAATATCTGCAAAAGTATTACGTAATGCAAGTTCGCTGCCTCCATTGAATCTTGGAGAATAAACAATTAAAGGCACATATTCACGCGTATGATCAGTTCCAGGGAAAGTTGGATCATTCCCGTGGTCAGCCGTAATCATTAATAAATCATCTTCGTTTAGGGCATTTAATATTTCCGGTAGACGACGATCGAATTCCTCCAAAGCTTCCCCATAACCGATTGGATCACGACGGTGTCCGAAATTTGCATCAAAATCAACAAGATTCAAGAAGCTGATCCCATGGAAATCACGGCGAACGACTTCGGCAAATTTATCCATTCCATCCGTGTTATCTTTTGTACGAAGGCTTTCCGTGATTCCTTCACCATTAAAGATATCTGAAATTTTCCCGATGGCAATTACGTCTAGATTTGCATCTTGCAATTCGTTCATGGTAGTACGCCCGAATGGTTTAAGCGCGTAGTCATGACGATTGGATGTACGTGTAAAGTTGCCTGGTGTGCCGACAAAAGGACGAGCAATCACGCGACCTACTAAAAATTCAGGTTCAAGTGTAATTTCTCTGGCAATTTCACAGATATTATAAAGTTCTTCTAATGGTACTATCTCTTCATGTGCTGCAATCTGAAGGACAGGGTCAGCAGATGTATAGACGATAATTGCACCAGTTTCCATATGCTCTGGTCCCAATTCATCTATAATCGCTGTACCGCTAGCCGGGATATTGCCGATCACTTTACGTCCAGTTTTCTCTTCTAATTTTGCGATCAGTTCAGCAGGGAATCCTTCTGGGTATACTTTAAAGGGTTTATCGATATTTAATCCCATGATTTCCCAATGCCCCGTCATCGTATCTTTCCCTACAGATGCTTCTTGCATCATGCCGTAGTATGCTTTTGGCTGGGCAGCTTTTTCAATGCCCTTTAGTTCGCGAATATTTGAAAGGCCAAGTTCTCCCATATTCGGCATTGTTAGCCCTTTCATTTTCTCAGCGATATGTCCCAGTGTATCGGCACCTTCATCCCCAAATTTGTCTGCATCAGGGGCCTCGCCAATTCCTACTGAGTCCATTACAACAACATGTATTTTTTTAAACGGTTTCATAAATATGTCCTCCTCTTTCAACTAACGTGAATAGGTATGAGTAATTACCATGCCAACTCATTATTACCCTATAAGTTCAGGTCAACACTTTGATTTGCCCAAAGTTATTTCCATTGGTTCAGAAGCTGATAGAACTTTTGTATTTGAATCATTTTATAGAAATTTCTACACTCTATATATTAAACAAAGGTCAGACATCTTACAAATATATTTTCCGATACTTTTAAGATTTAGAGAATCCCGATAGCGAATTCATACTAAGCTCTAGGATGAAATTGCTTATATACTTCTGAAAGTCTCGTTTTGCTAATATGGGTATATATTTGTGTCGTTGAAATATCCGCATGCCCAAGCATTTCCTGCACTGCACGCAAATCTGCACCATTTTCGATTAAATGTGTGGCAAAGCTATGCCGTAAAGTATGCGGTGTAATTTCTTTTTTTATATCCGCTTTAGTGGCATGCTCCTTTAATAATTTCCAACAACCTTGGCGTGTTAAACGTTTTCCTCGTTGATTAATGAAAAAAGCTTCTGTTTTAGGGTAAGATCCTTGTAATTTGGATCGTGCATTTTGCAAATAAGCATCAATTGCAGAAATCGCACTTTTCCCTAGCGGAACAATTCGCTCTTTCCCACCTTTGCCGAATACGCGGACAAAGCCCATTGTTAGATGAACATCCTCCAGATTCAATCCAATCAGCTCACTGATTCGCATGCCAGTTCCATATAACAATTCCAGCATTGCCACATCTCTAATTCCTTGCGGTTTACTGCGGTCTGGAGCGCCCACTAATAGGTCGATTTCTTCAATCGATAAGACTTTCGGAAGCTTTTGTTCAATTTGAGGCATCTCCAAATGTATCGTAGGATCGGTATCAGCAAGTTTCTCACGCAATAAAAATTGATGGAAAGATCGAATCGAGGAAATATGCCGTGCAATCGTTCTTGCAGCAATCCCTTGATTCCGTAATGCTTCTAGGTGAAGTAAAATATGAGTCCGCTCGACTTGCTTAAAAGATGTTAATGCGAGTTCTTTATGTAAATGTTCTATGTAGCTCTCAAGATCACGTCTATATGATGATAATGTATTCGTCGATAACTGACGCTCCACTTGTAAAAAATGAAGATAATCTAAAACCGCTTCTTTCGCATCCTTCATGGGAATCCCCCTTCATTGGTACCAGCCATGCAATTTTTGAATAGTAAAAATCGCATAATGAACCTGGTTCGTTAAAAAAAAGATGTACATTCGCGTTTGAGACGAATTGTACATCCTTTAATCAATTTTCTTCTTGTTTATCATGACATCTGTGGCAAATACCATGGAATGTTAAACGATGGTCTTTGATAATAAAGTTCCAACGTTTTTCGACAATACCTTCTACATCTTCCAGCAAGTCCTCTTGAATTTCGTCTACTGCGCCGCATTCAATACAGACAAGGTGATGATGGAAGTGTTTTGCCCCTTCTTGTCGAAGGTCATAACGGGATACGCCATCGCCAAAATTAATTTTATCGACAATTTTCAACTCAGTTAATAATTCTAATGTACGATAAACTGTTGCCAGTCCGATTTCTGGTGCTTTATCTTTTACTAATAAATAGACATCCTCAGCACTTAAATGGTCTTCTTCATGTTCTAATAGCACTGCAACTGTCGCTTCACGCTGTGGCGTCAGTTTATAGCCAGCACTATGCAATTGCTTTTTTATACGATCAATACGGCTTTCCATACGACGCCCTCCTAAACTCATTCTATTATAACAAATGAGTAAAAGCTATTACAAGAGAGGGATGAATAATAAGTGAAACGAAATAAACGAGCATTTTTGCATACTTTTACGTTCTTTAGTGTACGAGACTACTAATTTAAACTTGTCCATGCCTTAAAGCCGGGGCAAAATATACGAAATTGACACAATTTCCCCCACGCAAATTACTGACATCGCAATCAATAGCGTTACAAATAGCCTTTGCGAAAAGACATATTTCTTGTTCGGACCGACTTTTTTGGAAGAGTATACAGAACAAAGCATAAAAAGCAGGAAGCAATAGATCAGCTGGAACGGGAACCACCAGACACTATAAACAAGCAAAGATTCTTGTTGCGTTAATAGAAATACTGAACTAAAGCCAAAGAAGGTAATTTTTACTCCAACAACAAATTTTGCTAATACATGTAAATAAGGATGCGTTGCAAAAAATAACACCAATACCATCCAGGCAATAAGCGGCAGTATTGTTCCCCAAACCGATATATCTGTTATATCAAGCACTCTTGGATCAATATAGCTTATTAATTTCATGGACTTGTCCAATGGAAAAACTTGAAAACAGATAACGCCGCTTACAAAACTAATTGCTAGAATAATAGCATATTGGATAAATAAGACCGAACGAAACATAAGCATTCTCCTTTCGTTGTTACAGCTTATGCTCGTTCTCTATCAATATTACTCTTAAACTTGCTTAGAATTTTTGAGAAATCTATCATATTTTTTTATGCAAGTCTTTGACTCTACTTTTATGCGAGGCCTACAACAACTCTACTGATTGGCTTTCATCCAAAGGACAGCAAAGGCTGTTTTTGCATCAAAGATCTTCTGCTCTCTGACCATTTCCTCCGCCTCTTCTACAGTCACTTCTAATAGTTCGACAAATTCATCCTCATCGAGATCTGCTTTTTCCTCTATTTTATATAAATCCTTGGCAACAAACAAATGAATCACTTCATCCGCAAAACCGGGCGAAGTGGCGAAAGTCTGTAGATATGTTAGCTCTTGGCATCCATAGCCTGTTTCTTCTTCTAACTCTCTTCTTGCCGTTTTCTCCGGCTTCTCGCCGGGCTCCAACTTTCCAGCAGGAATTTCAATGATGGATCTTTCAAGCGCTTTACGGTATTGCTCTACCAGCACCAGCTTCCCCTCGGATGTGATGGCAATAATGGCAACAGCACCAGGATGATTGACAATTTCCCTTTTTGATTCTTTCCCATTTGGCAATAAAACATCATCCACTTTTAAAGAAATTACTTTTCCATTATAAATCGAATTCGATCGTAGTGATTTTTCCTCAAATTTCTTCATTTCAAACGCCCCCACTTGTCGACTTTATTGATTTCATTGTACCATTAGTATTGAATTTCATAGAAGGAAAGAGGGTTGCGAAAATGAAAAAAAGAAAACTTGGAAGCAGCGAGATCGAAATTTCAGAAATCAGCTTAGGCTGCATGTCCCTTCCAACATCATTAACTGATGCAAAGCCCATTGTCGAAACAGCCCTTCATTCCGGGGTTAATTATTTTGATACAGCAGACCTTTATGATAAAGGAATAAATGAAGAAATCGTGGGAGAGTTATTAAAGCCTCATCGACATGAGGTAGTGATTGCAACAAAAGTTGGGAACCGCTGGAATGATGGTGAAGATGGCTGGCATTGGGATCCGTCCCCTTCCCACATTGAAAATGGACTAAAAATGAGCTTGAAACGTCTTAAAACCGACTATATCGATGTTTATCAGCTACATGGCGGAACAATTGACGATCCATGGGATGAGATTATCGAGACTTTTGAACGTTTGAAAAAAGAAGGAACTATTCGAGAATACGGTATTTCCTCGATTCGCCCAAATGTGTTTAAACCATTTTTGCAAGGAAGTAACGGGATATCCAATATGATGCAATACAGTTTGTTGGATCGCCGTCCTGAAGAATGGTTTGAAGACATTTCAAATACGAACGCTTCTATTGTAACTCGCGGTTCGGTCGCTAAAGGGCTGCTAACAAATGACTGGCAAAAACGAGTTGAGGCATCAAATGGTTATTTAACTTATTCAAAAGAAGAACTAAAAAAGACACTATCTGCCCTTCAAAACGCATATGAAGATATCCATGCACTAAGCATTGCCTATAATTTAAGCCATCAAGTTGTCGCTTCAACAGTCATTGGAGCAAGCTCAAAACAACAATTTCTAGAAAACCTGGAGGCATACGAAAAGTCGCAATCCATAGGAGACTTTACACCAATACAACAATTAACAAAGAAAGAAGTTTATAGTGAACACCGATGAAAAAATATATTATCGCTATTGCAGCAGTTTTAATCTTACTGTTTTGTGTTTCTAGCATGACCTACGAACAGCAAACCATTGTTCCTACTTTACAGAATACGTTGGAAAATCAACCATTCTATAACTTATTGAGCAAAATTGAAGTAACTTATTGGGGCCAAACCATCTCCGTCGAAACTCGCGGATATTATTACTTCATCGAGTTTTTAGTTCGAAAAGGACTCCATTTCACTGGTTATGGTTTCATCTCGATTTTATTTTATTTAATGTATCGCAAATTCAAAATCAGATTTGCAGTCGTTTTTGCCCTTTTAACGACTTTTGCAGTAGCTTCAATGGATGAATTCCGCCAAACCTTTGTAGATGGAAGAACGGGCATCTTCGATGATGTGATCCTAGATACGTCAGGTGCGATTACTTTCATGATCGTATTCAAGATCTTTTTTGTACTCTATCAAAAAATAAAAAATCCTTCATTAAGAACCGATAGTGCAAACGAACAGGGAATGTAACATTTCGATGTTATATTCTCTTTTTTTAATTGCTCACATCATTTTGTCATTTTTCATAAAAATCTTATTTTTCACCACATACTAGACCCATTTCATTTTTTTGATATAATAACATCTATCAGTGTTTTAGCAGACGAAAGTTTCGTATAAAAGCTGATACTTACTTTTAGAAGGTTTTCATCTATATGAAAATTTGTTCTAAAACTTAAATTTTATAGCGGTGATTGCTATGGGATAACTATAGCAGGAGCAATTTCTGGAGAGATCGCATTAGCAATGCGACGCCGAAGGGTTCACAATCTCAGGCAAAAGGACAGAAAAGGTAACAACTTAGAAATAAGCTTATTGTTTGAATTTGATTGCAATCATTTTCATATTAATAACGTTTTTTCACTATTTTCTTTTTGTTATTTTTTAATGTCATGAGATGGAAGCTGTATTCCTATCTCATTTTTTTATTTTTTCAGCTATTGTTGTTGATTGATTTGAAACTAGTTTTTGGTACTTTTGTGGCTTTTAGGGATATCAGATATTTTGACGGATTACGGTACCTATTTGGCGGAATAAATAAATGGTTTCAAGCAGATTTTCTACATTTTTCTCTGATATGAAACCCAGTCTACTAGCATAAATAAAAACAGATGGTATTTTACATATCGGATTTTGATTATCCGCAAATAAACGTAAAGTTCTAAATCTATTTCTAGCTTCAAATCAATAGCAAGGCCGCTATTATCAGGGGGCATCAAAATGGAACAGCAAAAATTAAAAAGAGACTTAAAAAACCGCCATGTACAGTTGCTTGCAATCGGCGGCACGATTGGGACAGGATTGTTTTTGGGTTCAGGAAAGGCGATCGAAAAAGCCGGACCTTCCATCCTTCTTGTTTACATCATCATTGGGATTGCACTATTCTTTGTCATGCGGGCTTTAGGGGAATTACTTCTATCCAACTCCGGCTATCAATCTTTCACTGATTTTGCAACGGTGTATGTAGGACCTTGGGCAGGATATGTAACTGGCTGGACGTATTGGTTCTGCTGGATCATGACGGCGATGGCGGATATCATTGCAGTTGGCCTATATGTAAGATACTGGTTTGATATCCCTCAATGGGTGCCTGCTATTTTATGTTTAGTTATTTTACTAGGCTTAAATTTATTAACCGTAAAACTTTTTGGCGAGCTGGAATTTTGGTTTGCCTTGATTAAAATTATCACAATCATCGCCTTGATCGCTATCGGAATTGTGTTATTAATCATCGGTTTTAGAACGGATGCAGGTGTTGTATCAGTGAGCAATCTCTGGGCACACGGCGGTTTCTTCCCAAATGGAATTACCGGCTTCCTGTTCGCATTCCAAATGGTTGTATTCTCCTTCGTGGGGGTTGAATTAGTCGGGGTGACAGCGGCAGAAACAGCGAACCCTAAAAAAAATATTCCCTCTGCCATAAATAAAATTCCATTTCGAATTTTACTCTTTTACGTAGGGGCAATCTTCATCATTTTATGCATCAATCCATGGACTGAATTAAGTGCAGCAAGCAGTCCATTTGTACAAGTATTTGCACTTGTCGGCATTCCAGTGGCTGCTGGCATCATTAACTTTGTCGTGTTAACTTCAGCAGCATCTGCCGGCAATAGCGGCCTATTCTCGACAAGCCGAATTTTGTTTAACTTAAGCAGAAACAAGCAAGCGGGAAAATCATTTGGCAAATTAAATAAAAACGCAGTCCCATCCAATGCGCTCTTTATTTCATCGATTGTCGTATCAGCAGGCGCCCTGTTAAGTTACGCTATTCCAGATTCAGCGTTCAGCATTGTCACAACAATTAGCGCCATTTGTTTCATATGGGTGTGGAGCATTATTTTAATCTCCCATATTCGCTATAAAAAGGTACGTCCAGATTTACACAGAAAATCAAACTTTAAAGCACCATTGACGCCGTTTATAAACTATGTGGTCTTAGCGCTTTTTGTTTTTATCCTGGTAATCATGTTCGTTTCTGAAGATACAAGAAGAGCCCTGCTCCTCACACCGATATGGTTTATTGTAATCGTCTTTACGTATGCCATTCGAAGAGCAAAATAGTTGGGGACTAAAAAGCAGCACTTCACAAAAAATGAGTGCTGCTTTTATTTGGGTGGAGTCAGGTGGAAATGTCGGGATTCACACAATTATGCACACTTCTTCCAACCAATGCATACCAGGCGCCAAATCCTCTAAAACTTCGAACCCTGATCTCCGAATTTCTCTAGTAATTCTTCAAAGCTCATATTTTTCTCGCGCTGTTTACGTTCAAAAGCCAATCTTGCTTGGCGCTCTTCTTCCTTCGCCTGTTCTTCCTCAACCAAGCTTTTTTTCGCAGCTTTCAGTTTCGCAAGAACATCCCCATTCAGCTGATCTTGCAAGGTTAATGCATCTTCATTCTTTTGAGATTTTGAAGGCGCGGCTTGCTGCTGGCCTTGTTTTCTCTTTTTCCCCATTTATGTTCACCTACTTCAACTTTCTTCATTCATCATCTATTTTAACATGGTTCACTCCTATTTCGCGATTTTCATCAATCACAAACATCACGTAACAAAGTTACAAAGATTCACTCTTCCAAGGATACTTGCGTAATATAATAATAATCATCCTCATTTTCATTATGCTGCCACTCTTTGCTTCATTTATCGAAAATCATTTTTTAGGCTCGGCATTTCATTTCTTATCTTTATTAATTAGTTAATTATAGTGATACAATTATAATATTAGTGAATATTGTCATACGTTTGTAAGATACTACTGTAGAATCGAGGTGTTTTTATGAAACGAAAAAAATTTTTATGGGCTTCAAGTATTGTTACGACTTTTCTCTCCACGGGTGCTGCAATCTTCGGATTTGTTGTGACCAATCAACTTATGTACATCAAAAAGAAAGATGTTGATTTTATAATGCATCGTGAATTAAAAGCACAACGTTTTGATCAAAACTGGTTTAATCAATGTCCAAAGGAAGAGCTGAGTATTGATTCTCCCAATGGCTATCCTATAAAAGGCATTTTCCTAAAGCCTCTTGAAACAAAAAATACCATTATCATCTGTCACGGCGTTACTGAAAATAAAATCAGCATGGTCAAATATGCACGGATGTTCGAAAGACTCGGCTTCAACACCTTTGTTTTTGACCACAGACGACATGGAGATTCAGGTGGCAAAACGACGAGCTATGGCTACTATGAAAAATTTGATTTGGCAGCTGTCGTACAAACAGTAAAATCCATTGTTGGCGAAAAAGCGCTAATCGGAATCCAAGGAGAATCCATGGGCGCAGCAAGCATGATTTTATATGCAGGGTTAATCGAAGACGGGGCAGACTTTTATATCGCTGATTGCGGCTTTTCCAACTTCTCCGAGCTGATTTCCCAAATTATGTTGAAAGCAACACATCTGCGGTCAAAAATCCCCCTTCATCTAGCTAATATCTTTCTTCGCTTGCGGGATGGCTATACATTCAAAAGTGTCACACCGAAGGAAGCTGTCAAAAACATTGCCTCTCCTGTGCTATTTATTCATAGTTTAGGGGATGATTTCATCCTTCCTTACATGACTGAGGAAATGTATGAAGAAAAAGAAGGACCAAAAATGATCAAATTATTCGAAAAAGGCGGCCATGCCGAATCCTTCAACGAAAACCAGCAAGCATACGAAAAAACCGTTCAAGAATTTATAGAGAATTATGTCTATAAAAATGGAAGCGAAACGGTTCCCATTCCTCTAGATGGAAAAC
>Ga0180215_1005141_pt1 | contig 11296 bp, 20 predicted proteins | sample eDN3rd37CBELigBY_FD_128871 | JGI IMG/M metagenome (GOLD analysis project Ga0180215, IMG submission 128871) | Enriched backyard soil microbial communities from Emeryville, California, USA - eDNA 3rd pass 37_C BE-Lig BY (version 2) (version 2) | ecosystem: Environmental > Terrestrial > Soil >...
AGCCCCTGCTCCCGGTAGTAATTGGCCAGTGGGGCAGTCAGTTCGTCGTACAGTGCCAGGCGCCGTGCAATGGCTTCCGGTTTGTCGTCGTCGCGCTGTACCAGTTCCCCGCCATCGACATCGCAGATACCAGCAACCTTCGGCGGATTTGTTTCAAGCTGGTACACGTGCCCGCACGTCACACACACCCGGCGCCCTGCCATCCGGTCAATCAGCACAGGACGCGGAACATCGATTTCGATCACGGCGGACAGCGACTGACCGGATTCCGCGAGAATCGCATCCAGTGCCAGTGCCTGTTCCGCGGTTCGCGGGAATCCGTCGAAGAGCACGCCCTTCGCTTCCCCGGCAGCCGCGATTTCTGCCAGTCGCTCTCGCACGAGATTGTTGGTCAGGTCATCCGGCACCAGGTCCCCGCGTGCCAGGATACCTTCGAGTTCCAGTCCAAGTTCACTGCGGCTGGCAATGGCGGCCCGGAACATGTCGCCCGTCGCCAATCGCACCAGCCCGTATTTCGGACCGAGCAGCGCCGCTTGCGTTCCCTTACCGGAACCCTGCGCTCCCATCAAGATGACAAACACAATGACGGCCTTTGCTGTTTCCGGTGGATCACACCGGACGAGACGAAGAGCGGGCAGTTGGTGACCGCCCGCTCATGGAACAGAGCTAATTGATGAAGCCTTCGTAGTTGCGCATCATCAACTGGGCCTCGAGTTGGCGCATCGTATCGATGGCCACCCCCACCACAATCAGCAACGATGTCGCACTCAGCAGCAGCGATTGCACACCGGTGACGCGCGAGGCAATGAACGGCAGGATCGCCACCACACCCAGGAAGAGCGCGCCCACAATCGTGATCCGGGTCAGCACCCGTTGCAGGTAGATTGCCGTATTCCGGCCCGGGCGCACGCCGGGGATGAATGCCCCCTGGCGCTGCAGGGATTCCGGAATCCGCTGTTGCTGGAACACCACCATCGTGTAGAAGAAGGTGAACCCGACGACCATGAAGAAGTAGACAATGTTGTACGGCACCGTATTCGGGCTGAGCCACAGGCGAATCGTTCTCGCCAGGTCCTGAACCCAGTCACGGTTCGACGCCTCGAGGAAACTCGCCACCATTCCCGGGAACACCATGATGCTCACCGCAAAAATCAGCGGAATCATGCCCGCGCTGTTGACCTTCAAGGGAATGTTGGTGGTGGTTCCACCATACACCTGACCGGAACGCACCCGCTTGGCGTGATGCACCGGCAGCTTGCGCTGGCCCTCATTGATCAGCACGATACCAACCACGGTAATCAGGCCGATCGCCAGGAAGAGGACAGTGCCGATCACGTTGGTACTGAACGACGAACCGGAGGTCAGCCTCGCGATCGCCGATGGCAGTGACGCGACAATACCGCCGAAGATGATGATCGAAACCCCGTTGCCAATCCCGTTTTCCGTGATCAGTTCGCCGATCCAGGTCAACAGGATCGTACCGGCCGTCATGGATGCCAGGATGGCCACTGTCGGCAGGAAGGTATCACTGTTGAACAGGCCAAAGCCGCCAATCAGTGGTTCGCCCCGGGAATTGTTCTGCTGCGAAAAGAGCAACGCCTGCCCATATCCCTGGAGCAGTGCCAGTGGCACCGTGAGGTAATGGGTGTACTGGTTGATCTTGTTCCGGCCCTGCTGACCCTCCTGCTGGAGTTCGTTCAGGCGCGGGATGATCGGTGTCATCAACTGCATGATGATCGAGGCCGTGATGTATGGATACACACCCAGGGCGGCGATCGAGAAGTTGGTGAGACCACTCCCGGAGAACAGGTTCAGCATGCCAAGCAGCTGGTTGTTGTCGATGTAATCCCGCAACCCGTCGCGATCGACATTGGGAATGGGGATACTGGCGATGAACCGGAAAATGACCAGCATCGCCAGGGTGAATAGGATTTTCCGGCGCAAGTCCGGAATCTTGAACGCGTTGATGACGGCCTGGAGCATGCCTAGGCCTCCTTCGCCTCGCGATTCTTGAGCTGCGCTTCGGCCTCACGGCGAGTCGGCCCGCCAACCTTGCCCACGCGCAGTTCCTTGAGTTCGCGAGAAAGCGGCAGCCGGCGCGATCGCGGTCGGGCGCTGGTCCATTCGTCATCCCGCTCGAGCAGGGTCACCGAACCGCCAGCAGCTTCGATGCTGGCCTGTGCACCCTTCGAGACGGCATGAGCGTGTACCGTCACCGCTGTCGAAATCTCGCCATTGCCCAGGATCTTCACCGGGAACCGTGTACCACGCGTCACACCGAGCTTGTGCAGCACTTCGGGGGTGATCGGTCCATCCACGTCCAGCTCTGCGAGCCGGCCGATGTTGACCGTTTCCCACTGCGTCGCCCAGATGTTCGTGAAACCACGCTTGTACGGCAGGCGCTGCTGGATCGGCAACTGACCGCCTTCAAACCCGATCCGCACGCCTCCGCCGGATCGCGAGTTTTGCCCCTTGGTACCACGACCGGCAGTCTTGCCACGACCGGAGCCGTGACCGCGACCTACCCGCCGCTTGCCGCGATTCGAACCGGGGTTCGGTCGCAGATCATCGAGTGTTAAAGGCATCTGACTCTCTCAACTTCCTCAGGATTCCTGCCCGGCAGGAACCTCTTCCACGGTCACCAGGTGGGACAGTTTCCTGACCGCACCACGGATCGAATCATGATCCGGCAGGATCACCGACTGGTGGAGCTTTCGCAATCCGAGCGAGCGAACCGCCCGCCCCTGATCGCTTGGCCGTCCAATGGTGCTGCGAACCAGGGTGATCTTCAGCTTCTTTCCGTCACTCATGACTGGTCACCACCCCTCTGGGCACCGCCACGACCACCGCCGCCACCGCGCCGCTGGTTGCCACCGCGCCGTTCCGGCTGCTGCGTTCCCGCCACCGGTGCTGCCTTCTGGCGTGGCCGTGCGGACACCGCATTCGGATTGCTGCCATGATCGAACGCCTTGCGCAGCGTTTGCCGCGTCCGGCGACGACGTGCAACCACCGTCGTTTCCGATTCCAGTTGCGACAGCGCGGCCATCGTGGCCTGCACCACATTCACCGGATTGTTGCTGCCCAGTGACTTGGTCAGCACATCGCGCACACCGGCCACTTCGACCACGGCACGAACGCCACCGCCAGCAATCACACCGGTCCCCGGTGCAGCCGGCTTCAGCAGCACGCGGGACGCCCCGAATGTTGCCTCGACTTCGTGCGGAATGGTGGAACCATCCAGCGGCACATTGATAAAGGACTTCTTGGCGGCTTCGGCACCCTTGCGGATACTGTCCGGCACTTCACCGGCCTTGCCCAGGCCAACCCCAACCTTGCCTTTGCCATCGCCCACAACGACGATACTGCCGAACGCGAACGTTCGACCACCGCGGTGGACTTTGGAGACGCGGTTGATCTTGACCAACCGCTCTTCGAGCTCATTCGCGCCGTCCTCTTCGGAACGTCGACGCGATTGGCGCTCTTCCCGATTTCGATCCATTCCTGTCTCCAGATCGCTGCAACGATGATGCCAGGTTTCTTCTCGTGAAATCCGGCAGACGGTATTCTAAAACTTCAGGCCACCCTCGCGCGCGCCATCGGCCACGGCCTTGATCCGGCCGTGGTAAAGGAACCCGCCACGGTCGAAGACCACGTCTTCCAGTCCGGCAGCCTTCGCGCGTTCGGCAATCACCGCACCAACGGCCCGGGCGCGGTCCGTCTTCTTGGCATCGCTTCCGGCCCGATCCTTCACTTCCTGTTCCAGATCGCTGGCCGCCACCAGGGTGTGACCCTGCACATCATCGATGACCTGTGCATAGATGTGTGCCGAAGAACGGAACACATTCAGGCGTGGCCGCGCGCCAGTGCCAGAAACCTTGGCTCGTACGCGCACATGCCGGCGCTTGCGCGTGGATAGTGGCTTTCGATATTTGATTCGCATCGTTTACTCCAACTGGCCAGGCCAGTACACACCATCGCTGGCGTGGCGATGACTACTTCGCCTTGCCAGCCTTGCCGGCCTTGCGTCGCACCGCTTCCCCGGCGTACCGGATGCCCTTGCCCTTGTAGGGCTCTGGCGGCCGCACACCACGGATCCGGGCAGCTTCCTCACCAACAACCTGCTTGTTGATGCCAGTCACCGCCACGCGGTTGTTGCCTTCCACCGCATAGGTAATGCCATCCGGCGGCGTCAACCGTACCTGGTGCGAAAACCCGACATTCAGCACGAGTACCTTGCCGTCCAGCGCGGCACGATAGCCAACCCCGAGAATTTCCAGGTTCTTCGTGTACCCGTCCTTGACACCCACCACCATGTTGTTCAGCAGCGATCGTGTCAGACCGTGCAGGGAACGGGATTCGCGGTCCTCGCTGGTGCGCTCCACGCGAACTTCGCCATTTTCCTGCACCAGGTTCAGGCGCGGCGTGAAGACCGACGAAAGCTCGCCCTTCGGTCCCTTCACCTTGACGGCATTGTTTGCGCCAATCTCCACGTTCACTCCAGAAGGAACGGGGATTGGTTTGACTCCAATTCGTGACATCTCACTCAATCCTTCCGGGTTTGCCAGGAGTGTCCTCCCGGTGTTGCCCGCTCACGTCCTACCAGACGGTGCAGAGGACTTCGCCACCAATGCCGCGACGCCGTGCTTCGTACCCCGTCAACACACCCTGCGGGGTGCTGACAATGGCGATACCAAGCCCGCTGCGCACACGCGGCAGGTTGGCCTTGCCCGCATAGACGCGGAGTCCCGGCTTGCTGATGCGCTTGATCTCGCGGATCGAGTGCTTCTTGTCCGGTCCGTAGGCCAGTTTCACAACCAGTTTGTTCTGGGGGCGCTGCTCGATGACCTCAAAGTCCTCGATGTACCCCTCTTCCTTCAAAATCTTGGCGATGGCGACAAGGACTTTCGTCGACGGCATGGTGGTTTCCCGTTGCTGGGCCATACCGGCGTTGCGAATCCTGGTCAGCATATCGCTGATCGGGTCATTTACGCTCATGCGTCGCGTTCTCCGTGCTATGCGAACAGGTGCAACGATTGTCTACCAGCTGGATTTGGTCACACCCGGCAGCCGGCCAAAGGAGGCGGCTTCCCGGAAGCAGATCCGGCACAATCCGAACTTCCGGATGTATGCGCGGCTGCGACCACAATTCTTGCAGCGATTGACTTGCCGGCTTGAAAACTTCGGTGTGCGTTGCGCCTTGACAATCAGACTCTTCTTGGCCATGTATCCTCCGTCAGCCGCGTGTTTCAGCGCGGGCAAATGGCATCCCGAGCAGGGCGAGCAAACGGCGCCCTTCTTCATCGGTGCTGGCGGTCGTGACGAAGCTGACTTCCAGGCCGCGCACCTTGTCGATCCGGTCATAGTCGATTTCCGGGAACATCAGTTGCTCCCGCAAACCGAGGGTGTAATTGCCGCGACCATCGAAGGCATTGCCAGAGACACCGCGGAAATCGCGGATACGCGGCAGTGCAATCGCCGTCAGCCGGTCGAAAAATTCGTACATCCGCTCGCCACGCAGCGTCACCATCGCGCCAATTGGCATCCCGGCGCGGAGTTTGAAGGTAGCGATGGATTTCTTGGCCCGGGTCACCACCGGCTTCTGGCCGGTGATCTGGGTAAGATCGGAAACCGCCGCATCGAGGGCCCGGCCATTCGCCACGGCTTCACCCAAACCGATGTTGACGACGATCTTGGTGAGCTTGGGCACCTGGTAAACGTTCTTGTAGTTGAAATCGCTCATCAGGGCAGGAATGACATCCTCCCGGTAGCGATCGCGCACTCGTGCCATTCGAACCTGCCTCACTCCGGTTTTCTGGTGCCGGTCACCCCATACTCACGTCAGCGTTCCCACCTGGTCCGCCGGAGGTATCCGGCGCTCAGGTCGCTGAATCCATTATTCCGGAAAGCTCCTGATAGCCAGGTTTCGCTCTAGACTTCGGGCCGCGGAACGGTCTGGTCGCACGCCTTGCAGTACCGCTCGTTCTTGCCGTCTTCCCCGGCACGGATTCCCACCCGGGACGGCTTCTTGCAACTTGGGCAAACCAGCATCACGTTCGACACGTGAAGTGGTGCTTCCACTTCCACAATCCCCGCCTGGCGAGCCCGCCCGCGCTTGATGTGCTTCTTGACGATATTGACGCCCTCGATCACCACCCGGTCCTTGTCGATCAGGTTCAGGCGTACCACGCCGGTCTGACCCTTGTTCCGGCCATTGGTGACGAGGACTTCATCGCCGCTGCGAATCTTTCTCATCATCTACCCCTAAAGCACTTCTGGTGCGAGAGACACGATGCGCATGAACGCACGCTCTCGCAGTTCTCGCCCAACCGGGCCGAAGATCCGGGTGCCGCGTGGTGCTCCCTGCTGGTTGATCAGCACGGCCGCATTGTCGTCGAACTTGATGTGGCTGCCGTCCGGTCGTCCGTATTCACTGGACGTCCGCACCACAACCGCACGCACCACATCACCCTTCTTGACCGCCGCATTTGGCTGGGCGACCTTGACCGAGGCAATGATGGTATCGCCAACGCTTCCGTACTTCCGCGTCGAGCCACCCAGCACGCGGATGCACATGATCTCCCGTGCTCCGCTGTTATCGGCCACCTTGAGCCGCGTCTGTGGCTGAATCACCGCTTCCACCTTACCGGACAGATTCGCCTGCCCGCCTCACCGAGGTTCCGCTTGCGCAAAACCTGCCTCTCGTGCCGCACGCCCTAAAGCTGAACGGCTTTTTCCACAATCTCGCGCACAATCCACCGCTTGCGCCGTGAGATCGGCCGGGTTTCCTCGATTCGCACCAGGTCGCCTTCCTTGGCCAGGTTCTGCTCGTCGTGCGCCTGGAACTTGCTGGTGCGGGTGATTCGCTTGTGATACAGCGGGTGACGCCGCACATAGTTCACGGCCACCACAACCGTCTTGTCCATCTTGTCGCTCACCACGCGGCCCACCTTCTGTGTGCGTGCCGCTTGCAGGCGCTCCACATCTGGGGCCGCAGTGGTTGCGACTTCTGCTTCGCTCATGCTCGTCCTCAACTCCTATTGCGGTTAGTTTGCCGCCTGCGGCTTCCGCTCCGGCTCGCTCTGCACGGTCAGGATTCGAGCAATATCCTTGCGAATCTGCCGCGTGCGAGCGGTATCGGTGAGATTTCCAACTGCCTCGGCGAACCGCAGGTCGCGCCATTCGGTGTGCAGTTCCTTGAGCTGTTCTTCCAACTGCTCATTGGTCATCGCACGAAATTCAGACGCCTTCATGCTGCGCCTTCCTCCGTCACCACAGCGCCCGGGGTTTCCCGCACCATGATCTTGCACTTCATCGGGAACTTCATCGCGGCACGGCGGAGGGCTTCCTCTGCCTGGTCCTGCGAAACCCCACCGATTTCAAACAACAGTCGTCCCGGCTTCACCACGGCAACCCAGTATTCAGGATTCCCCTTACCGGAACCCATCCGGGTTTCCGCCGGTTTCTTGGTCACGGGCTTGTCCGGGAATACTCGAATCCAGACTTTACCGCCACGCTTGAGGTAGTTGGTAATGGCACGGCGGGCGGCTTCGATTTGCCGGCTGGTGATCCAGGCCGGTTCCGTGGTCTGCAAACCATATTCGCCAAACGAAATGGTCGAACCACGGTACGCCTTGCCCCGCATGTTGCCACGCATCATTTTGCGGTATTTGGTCCGCTTTGGCATCAACATGTGCTACTGCTCCGCTTGCTTCCGGCGAGCATTCGCCGCTGCGTCATTGCTGGCGCCCTAATCGCCGGCGTTCGCCAGGTCCGCCGTCAGGGTGGCCTCGGTGGCTTCGCCGCGCGTCGGCAGCACATCACCCTTGTACACCCACACCTTCACGCCAATCCGGCCATAGGTGGTCCGGGCGTGCACGGTGGCGAAATCGATATTGGCGCGAATCGTATGCAGGGGCACCCGGCCATCCTTTTCCGTCACCTGGCGGCGCATTTCCGCTCCACCCAAACGACCGGAAAGCCGGATCTTCACACCCTTGGCGCCGCGCCGCATCGCCTGCTGCAGGGCATGCTTCATGGCCCGGCGGTATGCCACACGTCGCTGGATTTGCTCCGAAATGCTTTCGGCAATCAGCTTGGCGTCGGTTTCCGGCACCTTGATTTCCTCGATCCGGACGTTGACCTTCTTGCCAACGGCCTTTTCGATACCCTGGCGCAGTTTTTCGACGTTCGAGCCCTGCTTGCCGATGACAATTCCCGGCTTGCTGGTGTGCAGCGTCACATCAACCTTGTTGGCGGCGCGCTCCAGCCCGATGCGGGAAATCCCGGCCCGGGTCAGTTCATCCTCGATGATCGAGCGGATCTTCGCGTCTTCCTGCACCAGTTCCGTGTAATTCCGTTCGGCGAACCAATTGGATTCCCACTGGGAAGCGACGCCAAGACGGAATCCGATCGGATTGACTTTACGTCCCATTAGCGGCTGTTCCTTTCCTCGGCAATAACGGTGATGTGGCAGGACCGCCGGAGAATTTTCCCAACCCGCCCACGGGATCTCGGCTTGAACCGGCGCATCTGCTGGGCATCATCGGCATAGATCGACTTCACCCACAAATCGGCCGGATCGAGATCGTAATTGTTTTCCGCATTTGCCGAAACGGAGCGCAGCAACTTCTCGACATCTTCGGCGGCCTTGTTCGGCACAAACCGCAACATCGCAATTGCTTCGTCCAGCTTCTTGCCTCGCACCAGGTCAACCACGAGCCGGGCCTTCCGGGGTGAGATGCGGACACGCTGTGCGCTTGCCCTGACTTCCATCTCTACGTTCTCCTCTCAGCCCGCCTACCGGCGCCCGCGACGATCGGCATCCTTGCCATGTCCCCGGTACGTCCGGGTCGGCGCGAACTCGCCCAGTTTGTGACCAACCATCTGTTCGGTGATGTAGATCGGCACATGCGTCCGTCCGTTGTGCACCGCAATGGTCAATCCCACCATCCCCGGGAAAATGGTGCTCGCGCGTGCCCAGGTCCGAATGACCGCCCGGGCATTGGTCGCGACCGCGTTATCGACCTTCTTTTGCAATTTCGGGTCGATGTACGGCCCTTTCTTGAGTGATCTCGACACGTTGTTCTCCTACATCCTGCCCTGAAATACCGGACGTTCCCGAAGCGTTCGTGAGACAACCTCCGGTTGTGCCCGATGGCTCCGGTTACCGCCGTTTCTTCGGCCGGCGTCGAACAATCATTGAATCGGTTCGCTTGTTGTGCCGGGTGGCCTTGAAGGCCGGTTTGCCCCACTTCGTCTTCGGCTGGCCACCAATCGGCGCCTTGCCTTCACCACCACCGTGCGGGTGATCGTTCGGGTTCATCACGGAACCACGAACCGTTGGGCGCCGGCCACGATGCCGGTTCCGACCGGCCTTGCCGATCTCGATCTGCTCGTGTTCCACATTCCCGACCTGTCCGAGTGTGGCCAGGCAGGTCAGCAGGACCAGCCGGACTTCACCCGAAGGCATGCGCAACTGGGCGTACTTGCCCACCTTCGCCATCAACTGGGCCGATGTCCCGGCCGAACGGCACAATTGCCCGCCCTTGCCCGGATACAACTCGATGTTGTGGATTTGCGTACCAGTCGGGATGTTTTCCAGCGGAAGCGCATTCCCGGTGCGAATCGGCGCATCCGCACCGGAAACCACCGTGTCGCCCACACGCACTCCCAGCGGAGCAATCATGTAGCGCTTTTCGCCATCGGCGTAAAACAGCAGGGCAATCCGGGCCGAGCGGTTCGGATCGTACTCGATCGCGGCGATCCGCGCCGGAACCCCGTGCTTGTTCCGCTTGAAATCGATGATGCGGTAGAACCGCTTGTTGCCACCACCACGATGTCGCGTGGTGATCCGTCCCTTGTTGTTCCGGCCGGCATGTTTCTTCAGCGGTTCGATCAGACTCTTCTCTGGCCGCTTTTTCGTGATCTCCTCGAACGTGCTGACACTCATCGAGCGGCGCGCCGGGGAGGTCGGCTTGTATTTGCGAATTGGCATGTCCAAACGTTCCCTTCTCTGCGACCGCCGCTAGATCTGTTCGAACAGATCGATGTGCTGACCCTCCTGGAGGGTCACAATCGCCTTCTTCCAGCCCGGTTTCGCACCGTTGATCCGACCAGAGCCGCGTCGCAGCATCCGGGATTTCGGCTTGGGCTTCACATTCATCGTATTGACGGCCTTTACCTTCACACCGAAGGCATCCTGCACCGCCGCCTTGATCTGGATCTTGTTGGCATCCCGGTGTACTTCAAAGGAGTACTGCCCCTGATCCATCAGCATCGTGTTCTTTTCGGTAATCAGCGGACGCCGGATGACGTCCTCGAGTCGCAGTTCAGCCATGTTAGGCAACCTCTTCCGTGGCATCGCCATTCGCGGCGGCCTGGCGTGCCAGTTTCCACGCACTCGGCGTTCGCTTGTCTTCCGGCAGTGCCCAGAGTCCTTCGATCACCGGCAGGGCCTCTTCCGCCACCACCAGCCGGTCGAACTTGAGCACATCGCGCACATTCAGCACCCCGGCAACAATGGTCTTTGCCTGTTCCAGGTTGGACGTGCCCCGGCGCAGCGTGTCAATCGCTTCCGGGGTCACGATCAGGAATGATCGCGATTCCGGCAATGCCGCCAGCAACGACTTGAATGCCTTTGTCCGCGGTTCCACATCGGCAAGCCCACGCACCACCGTAATCCGGCTGTCCTGCTGCTTGGCCGAAAGAGCCGATCGAATCGCCAGGCGGCGCATCTGCTTCGGCATCGCCTTCGTGTACTTGCGCGGATGCGGTCCGAAGACCACCCCGCCGCCTTTCCACTGTGGCGAGCGGATCGAACCCTGGCGTGCCCGGCCAGTGCCCTTCTGCCGCCACGGCTTGCGACCGCCACCGCGAACTTCGCCGCGGGTTTTCGTATCCGCCGTACCAAGGCGCGCGTTTGCCTGCTGCCGCACCAGCGCCTGGTGCATTACGGCGATGTGCGGTTCAATGCCCCACACCGTTTCGTCGAGTTCGGTGGAATCAACCACCTTCCCCTGTGTATCTACAACATCAATCTGCATCGTGATTCTTGCTCCCATAGTCGTCGCGGCGGGTCAACCCGTGATTCGCGACTACTTCTTGCCCTTGACCGCACGCCGGATCAACAGCGTACCCGTGTTCGGACCAGGAACCGATCCTTCAACGAGCAACAGATTGCGTTCCGTATCCACACGGAGCACCTTGAGGTTCTGCACTGTCACACGTTCATTGCCCATATGACCGGCCATCTTCAGGCCCTTGAAAACGCGACCCGGTGTGGCACTCGAACCAATCG
>Ga0180215_1005145_pt1 | contig 11290 bp, 11 predicted proteins | sample eDN3rd37CBELigBY_FD_128871 | JGI IMG/M metagenome (GOLD analysis project Ga0180215, IMG submission 128871) | Enriched backyard soil microbial communities from Emeryville, California, USA - eDNA 3rd pass 37_C BE-Lig BY (version 2) (version 2) | ecosystem: Environmental > Terrestrial > Soil >...
CCGTCCATGTCGACCGCGTGCCACTCGCCCGCGGCGTTGACCGTCGCTTCACCAGGCCCGAGCACGACCTCGTCACTGGCGCCTTCGACGCCGTCGACCGGCCGCACCACCTTCACCGAGCCGCGCAGGCAGACCACGACCTCGTCGCCAGCAGGGTGGCGCTCCCAATGGTCGCCGGCCCCTTCGCCGTCGAAGATCATCACCATCCGCCCCTCGCCGCCGTCGGCCGCCACGGCGGCGGCGTAGGCGCCGAGCACCTCGGGGTCCCAAGCGAAGCCCTGCACCGGCCGTGCTCGTGAGCCCAGGCCGAGGTGGAGCGGGGTGGTCAGCAAGTCGATGGCATGTCGTCCGTGTTCGATCAGCTCCATGTCGGCGAGCGTCGCGCCAGGGTGGCGGGACGGTCTTGCACGAATGGGAGCTGTCGTCGGCGCTCTGGATCCCGCTGGAACCCGTCCCGCCGGGAGACCGTCGAACAAGGGAGCAGGTGAACAACGACGGCCCCAGAGAAGGGAGGCCCCTCGTGCGCACCAGCACACGACCCCTCGCCCGCACCGTGCTCGCAACCTGCGGGCTGGCGACCCTGCCGCTGCTCCCCAGCGCCGCGGCCGCCGACACCACCGGCACCCTGGACACGGACCCCGTCGCCGACGTCGCGGCCGCATCCCGCGTCACCGTCCCCGCCGACCACGCGCAGGCGGCCTTCGACGCCTGGCTGACCGGCGACGGTGCGGCGCTCGTGGACCTGACCACGCCGGAGGTGGTGCAGCTGCTCACCTCGCGCCCGGTGGGCGACGAGGTCTGGGCCAACGACCTGCGGCTGTGCGAAGGCGCCGCCGGCAGCACGTACTGCACGTGGGCCAGCGCCGATGTGCAGCTCACGCTGCGGGTGGACAACGAGGCCGCCGGCCGCGGCGCGGCCCACGCCGTGGTCGAGGCCTGGTTCGAGCCCACGCGGACGGCCATCGCGCTCTGGCCGGTCACCAGCGACGAGCAGGCGTGGGGCACGCAGGCGCAAGTGGATGCCGGCCACTCGCCCTGGTTGACCGATCCGTTCGCGGTCGTGTCGTTCTACGCCTCGTCGTCGCTCGGCTTCGTCGAGGCTGTCGTCGAGGCCGTCTCGCCCACGTTCTTCACGTACCGGGTGGTGGACGCCGCGACCGGCGTGGCGGTCGACGTGGCCACCGCCCAGCCGGCTCGCACCGGTGACGGCGGCATCTGGGCCGCGACGCGGCTCGCGTCCCGGCCGTCGCACACCGACACGCCGGTCTGACCCGGCGGGGTGTGCACGTCGCCCCCTCGGCCCACCAGCGATGTGCGGCGCCGAGGGGACGGCGGCCCCGGAGCTCAGGGCAACCGGACGGCGGTCCGGCCACCCGGCACAGGTTGAGCGGCTCGCCCCAGATCGCGGCGCTCCGCTGCAGGACGGCCTCGCACCCCGAGCGGCTCCGCGGAACCGCCCGCCCGCCCCGCCTTTGCGTGAGCGTTCGCGTTGCCATGCAACGCGGGAGCTCACGCAAACGATGGGTCAGCGATCCCTGCAGCGCCCGACGTCCTCAGCGGCCATGCGACAGGTCGGTAGGGTCGGCCACAGCCGGCGCGAGTGCTGGGAGAGGCGATGGTCGTCGAGCGACCCCTGTGGGTGCTGGTCGAGGGCCGCGGTCCTCCGCCCTCACGTCGCGGCCGGACGGGCGGCGGCTGACGAAGTGAGCCTCCTGTGGCCGCTGCGATCGTCCTGATCCACAGCCCGCTCGTCGGTCCCGCAACCTGGGGCTGGGTGGCCGAGGAGCTTGTGGCGCGTGGGCGCCAGGTGACGGTTCCTTCGCTCGTGGGCGCGGCCGCTGCCGGGAACTGGGAAGCCTACGTCGAGGCGGCGGCCGCGCCGGCCCGGGCGGTCGACGACGGCGTCGTCCTCGTGGGCCACAGCGGCGCGGGCCCGTTGCTGCCGCTGGTCGCGGCCGCGACGGGGCGCCGTCCCGAGCGGCTGGTGTTCGTGGATGCGGGGATACCGCCCGCGCGCGGCACCATGGCGCTGGTTCCCGACGAGGCCGCCGCGCAGTTGCGTGGTCTGGCGCGCGACGGCGTACTGCCGCCGTGGAGCGAGTGGTTCGGTCCCGAAGCGATGGTGGAGCTGGTGCCCGACCCCGAGCGGCGGCGTGTCGTAGCCGCCGAGATGCCTCGCCTCCCGTTGTGGGCCTTCGAGACCCGCCTCACGCTCCCCGATGCGTGGCCGGCGGCCGCCAACGGCGCCTGCATCCTCCTCAGCGAGCCCTATCGGCGCGACGCCGAGCGGGCCCGGACACAGGGATGGCCGGTCGTGGAGCTCCTCGGCGCGCATCTCGACCTCGTGGCGCGGCCCGCCGACGTCGCGGGCGCGATCGACGGGCTCACCACCAGCTGACGCACGTCGCTGTGCGGATCACCCGCTGTCGCGCGGGCGGGCCAGGAAGAGCTTCGCCGTGTCGACGAGGGCGTCCAGGAGGGCGTCGCGGCCGTCGAGGTCCGGCGCCCGCTTGTAGTGGTGCCACAGCCCGTTGACCGCGGCGGAGAACGCGACACCGAGGAGCGTCGGGTCGCCGGCGGGCTGACCCCGCAGCCGTTCGAGCTCCTTGCCGAGCGCACGGGCGTGGCGGCGCTCCATGGTGAGCCCGATCTCCCGGAGGTCGTCGGGTGCCTCCTGCACCCAGAGCCGGTCGAAGGCGCCGAAGCGATCGAGCTGGTCGAGCCACTCCCCGAGCCAGTGGCGGAGGTGGTCCTCGGTCCACGCCGTGGGGATGGCCCGCACCAGGCGAAGTCGGGCCGCGCCCGCAGCCGCCGATTCGCTGCCGAGGGCGAGGAAGGCGTCCTGCTTGGACGGGAAGTACACGTAGAACGACGCCCGGGACATGCCGGCCGCGCTGGTGATGTCGCTGATCCGGGCGCCGGCGTAGCCCTTGGCGAGGAACGCCTCGTGGGCCCCCTCGAGCAGGCGCTGGCGGGCCCGGTCGGTGCGCGGGCCGGCCTGCCAGGCGGGCTGGCGATCGGCGGGGGTCGGGACGTGGACGGGCGGCGGCATGGCTCTCCCTTCCTCCGCGGCTGCTCCAGCCTGCGCCGGCGCGAGACCGAGCGTAGGGCCGGGTCTTCCTCCTCACCGACTTCGACGCTACGATCTAAGTCAGCAGACGGCCGAGGGCCTCGGACGGGGAGTGGGGATGACGCAAGCGAACACGCAGGAGCCGCCGCTCGCGGTGCACCCGAACGACCACTTCCTCGTGCTGCTCGACCTCGCGTACCAGTACGAGTCCGGGGTGGTGGTCGGCACGACACCGATCCGGTCCGCGCTGTACGCCGCCGGCACCGACGTCATCCGCCCGTCGATGTTGCTGGCGATGATCGATCGCATGTCGGGCGAGGTCACCGGCCGCCCTGCCGGGCCGACGCTCGACATGCGCCTGCAGGTGCTCCGCCCGGCGCCCACGCAGGGTCGGCTCGACCTCGTCGTCCGTCCGCTGCGCATCGGGAAGCGGATCGTGGTGAGCGAGGGTGTGGTCGCCGACGAGTCGGGCCAGGAGATCGCCCGAGCTCTCACGACGTTCATGAACATCGATTCGAGCCACTCGCAGTCCCCTGCGCCGGCGCCCATGGCGGAAGCCAGCTTCGACGAGATGGTCCCGGTCACGGTCCGCGACGAAAGCACGTTGGAGCTGGTGCCAGGGGAGCGCCTCACCAACGGGCCCGCCATCGGCACCGTGTACGGCGGGGTGCAGTCGCTGTTCGCCGAGCTGTGCGCTCAGCACGCCTTCGGTGAGGGCCGGCCGATGGTGGCCATCGACATCGAGGTGCGGTTCCTGACCGCCCTGCGCGAGTGGCCGATGGTCGCTCGCGCCGAGCGCCTGCCCGACGACCGAGGAGCGGTGCGATGCCACGTGGCGATCACCAATGCCTCGGGCGAGCGGCTGGTGACCCACGTCGCGCTGACCATGGTCCCGGCGTGAGACGACCCGACGGAAGGAGCGAACCGATGCCCGTGATCGATGCCGACAGCCACGTCTGTGAGCCGCCCGACACCTGGACGTCTCGCATGTCGACCAAGAAGTGGGGTGACCTCGTCCCTCACGTGCGCCGGGTCGAGTCGTCGGGCCTCGACGCCTGGTGCATCGGCGACCAGGTCGTGAACAGCCTGGCGTTCACCGTCTTCTACCAGTCGGAGGACGACCCCAAGGCGCACCGCCGCAAGGACGACTTCCCGGCGATGCCCGCCTTCGTCGAGGAGGTCCACCCCTCATCGTGGGATCCGACCGAGCGCGTCAAGGTGATGGACGAGAACGGCATCAACATGGCCGTGCTCTACCCGAACCTCGGGCTCACGTCGCCCGACCGGTATCGCACGATCCCGGGCGCCACGATCGAGTTCCAGTTCGAGGTGATCGCCGCGTTCAACGACTTCGTGCTCAGCTGGGCGCAGCGCGAGCCGGGCCGCTTCATCCCCCTGGCGGTCGTGCCCTACTGGGACGTCGAGCGGTGCGTGCGGGAGATCGAGCGGTGCGCGGAGCTGGGCCACAAGGGCTTCGTGATGTCGGGGACGCCGCAGTTCCACGACAACCCGCCGCTGCACTCGCGCCACTGGGACGCGCTGTGGGACGCCGTGAACGCCACCGGCTCCCCGATCGCCTTCCATGCGGGCACGACGATGAACCCGCAGGAGTACAAGACGGATCCGTCGCACCGCAAGATCGGCGGTGACGGCGTGACCGCGGTCGTCGACGTGGTGAAGTCGTTCTTCGACAACGTGAACGCCTGCAGCCAGCTGCTCATGTCGGGCGTGCTGCCCCGCTACCCCGACCTCAAGTTCGCCATCGTGGAGACCGGCTCTGGGTGGGTGCCCTACCTGCTCGAGGCGCTCGACGTCCACTACAAGCGCTACCGGCCCTGGGAGGACCGCCCCGAGCTGAAGGCCGACGAGCTGCCCAGCGAGGCGTTCCGCCGGCAGGTCTTCGTGAACACCTGGTTCGAGAAGCTGCGGCCCGACGACCTCGCGCTGCTCCCGATCGACAACCTCATGTTCGAGACGGACTACCCGCACCCCACGTGCCTGTTCGGCGACGAGATCCCCTACGCCCTGAACGAGCTGCTGTCGGCGCTCACCGACGAGCAGAAGGAGAAGATCTCGTACCGCAACGCCATGCGCTGCTTCAACGTGGAGGAGCACGAGATCGGCGAGATCCCTGCGGCCGTCGCGTCGTCGTGACGGACAAGATCCGCTGCATCGAGATGCAGCACATCAACATGTGCACCCGCGACTTCGATGCCAGCATGGAGCACTTCAAGCGGGTGTTCGGCGCGCAGTTCGTCCACGACATCCCGGCGCCGCAGTGGCACGCCGTCCTGTTGTACATGGGCGGGGTGCTGTTCGAGATGTTCGTGCCGGAGCACTGGCTGGTGAACGCCCGCTACGGCCCCCACTGGGTCGGCCTCGAGTACCAGATCGGCGACGTCGCCGAGACCAGGCAGAACCTGCAGGACCGGGGCCTCGGGATGGTGCGCGACATCGGCATCGCCATCCACTCCGAGCCCGAGGAGTGCTTCGGCGTGGCGTTCGAGTTCTACGACCGCAGCTTCTTCTCTGACGACGCGGTCGCCTGGATCGAGCCGCTGCAGCCGGCGTCGTACTGGCGCGACGAGCACCCCATCGGCTTCACGGGGCTGGCTCGCTACAGCATCGCGGTCGGCGACCACGATGCCGCGCTGGCCTTCTACGACGACCTCTTCGACCTCGAGGTCACCTACGAGGAGGAGCGGCCGGCGATCGGGGCCCGCGCCACCGGCATCCAGCTGGCCGACACGGTCGTGGAGCTGCTGTCGCCGACCGGCCCCGGTCCGATCGCCGACCAGCTGCACCGCTATGGCGACGGCATGCGCTCGGTGGTCTTCGGCGTCACCGACCTCGACCGGGCGGCTCGGCACTTCGCCGGGCACGGCATCACGCTCGTGCCCGGCGACCGTGACGACACCCTCGCCATCCGGCCCGCCGACAACCGTGGCATGATGATGGAGTTCAGCGCAGGGTCCAGCCGCTGACGGTTTCCCCCGTCCGGCAGGGGTGCGACGGAGCCGCCGGGGGTAGTGCCATGCCGTGCAGCGGGGGTTGAGGTGGGTGGCGCTCGTGCTCGCGCTGGCCTGCTGGCACGCACCGGCCGCGGTCGCGGCCGAGCCCGCCATGGCGACGGGCTCGGCCGCGATCGAGCGCGTGGTCGCGGCGGCGTCGACGCCCGACGCCGCCGGCTACTGGTTGGTGACCGACGCAGGGCGGGTGACCGCGCACGGCAGCGCTCGGCACCTCGGCGACCTGTCTGGCGTCGCGCTGACCCGGCCGATCGTGGGCATGGCCGCCACGCCGAGCGGCGGCGGCTACTGGCTCGTCGCCGGCGATGGCGGGATCTTCGCCTTCGGCGACGCTCCGTTCCTGGGGTCGACCGGCGGCATCGTGCTCAACCAACCCGTGGTGTCGATGACGCCCACGCCCACGGGCGCGGGCTACTGGATGGTGGCGAGCGACGGCGGCGTCTTCACGTTCGGCGATGCCACCTTCCACGGCTCGACCGGCGACGTCCCGCTCAACGAACCGATCCGCGGCATCACGCGGTCGCCGTCGGGTCTCGGCTACCGGTTGGTGGCCGCCGACGGTGGCGTCTTCTCCTTCGGTGATGCCCCCTTCTACGGCTCGACCGGGGCGGCCCCGCCGCCCGACCCGATCGTCGCCATGGCGCCCAGTCCGTCGGCCCGCGGCTACTGGACCGTCTCCAGCGGGGGCAGCGTCTTCGCCTTCGGTGACGCGGCGTTCCTCGGCGACCCCGACGGCGCGGTGGGCTCAGCGGAGGTGGTGGGGATCGCCGCGGACCCCGTCGCCCAGGGGTACCTCGTCATCCTGGCCGATGGCCAAGCGCTCCGCTTCGGCGCCCCGGCGGCCGCGCCGGGCCCATCGACGATCGCCGTGATCGGTGACGTGCCCTACGGCGAGGAGCAAGAGGGGCGCATCGGGGAGCTCGTCTCGGCACTCAACGCCGATCCCGCCGTGGAGCTGGTCATCCACCTCGGCGACATCAAGAGCGGCGACACGTCCTGCACCGACGCGCGCTTCATGGGCGTCCTCACCGCCTTGCAGCGCCTCGACGACCCGCTCGTCTACACGCCGGGGGACAACGAATGGACGGACTGCCACCGGACGGGGCCGGTGTCCTTCCACCCGCTCGAGCGGCTCCAGCGGCTCCGCCAGCTCTTCTTCGCGACGCCCGGCCAGACCCTCGGCGCGCACCCCCGGACGGTCGCTCCCCAGCCCGGCTACCCCGAGGACGTCCGCTGGCTCGAGGCGGACGTCGTGTTCGCGACCCTCCACGTCGTCGGCAGCGGCAACGGCACGGCCCCGTGGACGGGGCTCGGCCACACCACGCCGACGCCCGAGCAGGTCGCTGAGGTGGATGCCCGGGTGGCGGCCACCGTCGCCTGGATCGACTCGACGTTCGATATCGCAGAGGCGCAGGGCCTGGCCGGTGTGGTGCTCGCCATGCAGGCCGACACCTGGAACCCGGGGCCGTCGCGCGCCCAGCGGGAGGTCGTGGAGCAGGTCGCCGCCCGCAGCGCGGCCTTCGGCGGCCAGGTGCTGGTGCTGCAAGGTGACTCGCACGCCTACCGGGCGGATCACCCGCTCGGCCCCAACGTCACCCGCATCGTCGTGCACGGCGAACGCCTCCCGTTCGAGTACCTCCGCCTCACGATCGACCCGGCGTCGCCGTCGGTCTTCCGCTGGGTGCGCGTCGACGTCTGAGCTGCCGACGCCAGTCCGCTGTCCATCACGTCTCGCGGCCGTACGTACCTCGCCTCAAGACGACCGCTGCTCCTCCGACAGGGAGGTACGCCAGCTGGCCGAAACGCGTCAGCCATGGACGAGGTCGAGCTTGTGAACACTCCGCTTCCTCCCCCGCCGCCTCCAGTGGGCGCTCCTCTCCCGCCGCCGGCACCGCCAGCGTCGCCGAAGCACCCGTGGTACAGGCGCCGTCGCAACCAGGTCATCGCTGGCATCGCCGCTGTCGTCGTCATCGCTGCCGGAGCAAGCGGCGGCAAGGACGATGAGGACGAAGGGGTTGCGACAGCGGGTACGACGGTAGCAGTCAGCGATCAGGACGTCCCGGCACCGACCACGGCAGCACCGACCACGGCAGCGCCGCCCACGACGAACGCCGCGCCAACGACCGAGGCGCCGGTGACCACCCCGGCGCCCACGACAACCGATGCGCCGATGACCACCGATGCGCCGACGCCCACGCTCGGCGCCACGATGGAGTTCCAGGCGTGGGTCGCGGCGCACGTGGGGGCGATCACCGCCTGGAATGCCGAGGTCGTTGCGGCCATGGGGGAGGCCGGGAACGCAGCGAACGAGCTGGACGTGGCCGGCGTGCTCACCGGCTGTCGCTCCTTGCAGCGGGCACTGCGGAACGCGCCCGAGTGGGACAGCCCCAACGAGGCCTTCAACGCCCTTCTCACCCGGGCCACGACACTGTTCCGTGAAGCCACCGAGGCGTGCTTGGAGGGTGACTTCGAGACGGCCGGTAGCAAGCTCACAGCGGGCGGGTCGGCCATGGAAGAGGTCACGGCCCTCGTGGCATCCAACCGCTGAGGAGGCGCCTCAGGGCCTCCTGCGGCGGATCCCCAGCGCGCGTCCCCGGGTGCCGCCGCCGCAAACGGTCCCGCGGGACCGCCCCGCCCAACGCCGGTGGGGGCCGCTGTCCTTGGAAGAGGCCACCCACACGCCGAGCTGGGCTTGCGCGTCCTCGACGGGGAGGGGAAGCCCCGGGTGAGGGGTGGTCGGGGAGGGGGGATTTGAACCCCCGACCTCCTGCACCCAAAGCAGGTGCGCTTCCGCTGCGCCACTCCCCGGAGACCGGACCGATTGTTAGCACGTCCCGCCGGGACCTCTGCGGCCTCCGCACGACACCGATGTGACGGACGCCTCGGCGGCGGCGGGCGGCATGGGTCCTTGGTCCCTACCGACAGCCTCCTGCCGACCCCGAGACTGCTTGGCAGATCCAGCCATCTGCGAAGGAGTCGGCTCGCATGCCCACAGACGAGGAGGTCGTTGCGCCGGAGGCGAACGGGGTGGACCGCCGGGCGTTCCTCGGCCTCGTGGCCGGAGGGCTCGGCGGTGCGGCGCTCGTCGGAGCGACGGCCGCCGCGGCGTGGCCTCGGGACAAGGCCGCGTCCACCGCGGCGCCCGCCGCGACCGACGAGCACGCCTCGCACGAGACGCCGTCGTCGGGAACCGCGGCCCCGACGGACCACGCCGCGATGGACGCGATGCACAAGGAGGGCATCGACCAGTTCCTGGCCAACATGGAGCAGCCCATCACCGCCGGCAAGGGCGCCACCGACCTCGAGTGGCGCATGGAGGACGGTGTCCGGGTGTTCGAGCTCACGTGCGGCTACGTGGACTGGGAGGTGACACCCGGCCAGGTGGAGCGGGCGATGGCCTACAACGGCATCGTGCCCGGCCCCACGATCCGGGTCGTGGAGGGCCAGCCGGTGCGGATCCACGTGCGCAACGAGCTCGACGAGAGCACCGTGGTCCACTGGCACGGCCAGCGCGTCCCGAACGCCATGGACGGCGTGCCGTTCATCACCCAGCCGCCGATCGCGCCCGGCGAGACCTTCACCTACGAGTTCACGCCCGGGCCGTACGGCAGCCACATGTACCACTCGCACCACAACGCGGCGGAGCAGGTGGGCAAGGGGCTCCTCGGCGCCCTGATCGTGGAGCCCGCCGACCGGAGCAAGGAACCGGCCTACGACCGCGACTACCTCTACATCCTCAACGACGTGCTGGGTGGCTTCACCATCAACGGCAAGGGCTTCCCCGCCACCGAGGCGTACACCGCCAAGGTCGGTGAGCGGATCCGCTTCCGCTTCATGAACGAGGGGATGATGGTGCACCCCATCCACCTGCACGGCTTGACCTTCGAGGTCTTCGCCCGCGACGGCTACCCGCTGCCGCAACCCTTCCTGTGCGACACGATCACCGTGGCGCCGGGGGAGCGCTGGGACGCCATCGTGGTGGCCGACAACCCCGGCGCGTGGGCCTTCCACTGCCACATCCTCACGCATGCCGAGAGCAAGCACGGGATGTTCGGGATGGTGTCCGTGCTCTTCGTCGAGGAGGAGAAGCAGTGACCATCATGGAGCACGTCCCGGGGGCCACCGTCGAGCGGGACGGGTCGGAGCACGCCGACGTCGACGCAACCGCGACGACCACCGCGCCCGCGCCGTCCCCCGCTCCTGCCGGGGGTCGTCCCGGCATCAGCACCGCCACCCTGGCGCTCGGTGCGATCTTCATCGCGGCCTTCGCCTTCCTGGCGTCGATCTTCGCCGTGGCGCTGGCCGCCCGTTCGGTCGACGAGCACCGGGCCGCTGTGCGGGCCATCGAGGCCGCCGGCTCCGGCGTCGCCGCGCCGACCGTGACCCTCACCGAGTTCAGCATCTCGCCCGACCCGCTCACCGTCCCGGCCGGCGCCACCGCCTTGGTGGTGCGCAACGAGGGCACGGTGGAGCACAACCTCAGCATCGACGGCGTGGCCAGCCCGATGCTGGCGCCGGGCGAGAGCGGCGAGCTCGACCTCACGGGGTTGGCACCCGGCACCTACACGATGGTCTGCGACGTCGCCGGGCACGCGGGCGCAGGGATGACGGGCACCGTCACCATCCAGTAGGCGAGCGTCCCGGCGGGTGGCGCGCCGGAGGGCGACGCAGACGCACGAGACGCACGAGACGACCAGGGGGTGGGCCTCCGGAGCGGCCCACCCCCTGCTCGCGTGCACAGGCGACGGCGGCGCGAGCTACGGCAGCGTGAGCGCCAGCGCCAGGGCGTCGGGGGACAGGCCGGCGAACGACGCGTCCCAGGGCGCCGCCTCCGGCGGGAAGGCGTCGGCCTCCTCGTCGCGCAGGTGCTCGAGCAGCTCGTCGAGCACGGTGAGGACGTGGGCAGCCCAGGCCGCCGGCTCCTCGATGGTGTCAGCGGCCCGGGCTCCCGCCCGCACCCGAACGTGGGCGGCCCGCAGCTCGTCGGCCACGGCCGCCGGCGCGAGGTCGGCGATGGCGACCAGCACGGTGTGGTCCCGCCGCAGGGAGGACACGAGGCGTTGCACGGACCCCACCTCCAGGGTCACGACAAGGGGACGCCGCCGAACCAGTCCTCGGCGTCCCCGGGGGCGATCGACAGCCGCCGTCCCGTGATGGCCAACGGCAGCACCATGAGCCAGACGGGGCGCTC
>Ga0180215_1005149_pt1 | contig 11288 bp, 15 predicted proteins | sample eDN3rd37CBELigBY_FD_128871 | JGI IMG/M metagenome (GOLD analysis project Ga0180215, IMG submission 128871) | Enriched backyard soil microbial communities from Emeryville, California, USA - eDNA 3rd pass 37_C BE-Lig BY (version 2) (version 2) | ecosystem: Environmental > Terrestrial > Soil >...
ATTATCAATTGTAAAATGTGCAAATGTTTCATCTTCGGTAGGAACTAAGATAAGTAAGAAAGGTCCTTCATTTACTTTTAAAATTGCAAGTTCCTCAGTATTGTTTAGTAACTGGAGCCCTAATATATCTCTATACCATTGTGCAGACAGTTCTAAATCTTTTACGGGAATTCTAATATAATGTACTTGATCAATAAATGATTTACCCATAGCCTTCTCTCCTTTATTTAATCCGGTAAATCAAATAGTTCCCTTTCTATATACCTTTTTCCTTCCGCTTATTGAATTAACCTGCCCCTTTACTTGAATAAGAAAAAGCCACCTTACTTGGCAGCTGTTCTTGAAATAAAACTCACCATTAGATGAATAAAGTATCTAAATTGATTAAAACATTCTGTTTTAGATAATTATACTGTTTATCATTAGTATCTTTATATGCTTCTTCTCTATTTGAAGGAATATCCATATATAAGATGTCTTCTATAAATTGAGAAGCTGTAAAGTCCTGTCGTCTTCCATTAATCATATTATAAAAATGCCATCCATCAGGTAATTTAGTTTTCTTTATTTCTCCACCTAATAGATCATTTACTACTAATGTGGTTACACCACATTGCCCCTTTGCAGGATTATACTTACTCCATTTTGAACTTGATTCTAAAGACCAAGATTTAGACAAAGCATTCATTATTTGTTCTATTTTAAACGTGTTATTCTCCATAAAAGTCCCTTCTCTTACATCTAAATACTTATCTTAATTCTAATTAACCAGACCTGCCCCGTTAGTATAACAAGAACCAGAACTACCGTAGATAACCTCCATTATTAATATCGAACGTTGCGCCTGTATAATGTTTGGCATTATCTGATAATAAGAAGATAACAGTATCAGCCACATCTTCAGGCAGGACAGGCGTGTCGATGAGTTGATGACCTAAATACTCCTCTTTTCTCCAATTAGGTATCATACCCATCATTGGCGTATTAACCATCGTAGGAGCAACAGCATTAACCCGGATGTATGGTGAGAAATTCATGGCACAGCTTTTAGTTAAACCTAGTATAGCAGCTTTTGATAACCCATAAATTGCATCTGAGCTGCCCTCCATGCCTGACACTGAAGACATATTTATGATGACTCCCTTACGATGGCTTTGGAACAATTTTTTGCCGAACATTTGTGAGAAATAAATAAATCCCTTAACGTTTATATCTAAGACTTTATCAATTTCATCTACTTGATAATCCAATATATTTTTCGCCAAATAAATCCCCGCATTATTAACTAAACCATCTACATCAGAATGTTCTGCTTCAACATATACAAAAAATTTAGCGACCTCTTCATAGTTACTTACATCTAATTGATATGTATGTAGATCAGAGCGATCATCCATTGACCGTTTCATGTCATATAAGGAATGTTCATTAATATCGCATGCAATAACTGAAGCACCCTCATGTAGGCATTGCTTGACAACTTCTTTTCCTATCCCAGAGGCCGCACCTGTTACGATTATTTTTCTATTTTTGAGCACTTATCAAAACTCCTCACTCTATTTATTACTCCAATTAACTAAGTTTTATCAAGAGCGTTACTCTTTTACCTTATTGTACTAACCTCCCCTTTTGTTAATTAAGAAAAAAGCCGCCTGATCAGCAGCTGAACTAATTATTCTCAATTAACTTTTTTATCGCACAGACTACCACTTCCGGTTCATCATTTTGTATATAGTGAGCACTGTTTTCAGCAATTACCAATTCTCCATCAGAGGATATTTCAAGAATTTCTTTCTGCATTTCATTCCATAAATTTTGCGATTCCACAGAATAATGAGCTTTCTTACCCGCTGAAAGAACAATTAATGGTACATTTAATTTTTGTCTAGTGTCTTTCAACTGCTTTAGGCTTTCCATAAATTCATCATAATTTCCTTCGTAAACGAATTGCTTGTTATATGCTTGTTGAAAATCTTGTGACATAGTAGGGAGAAATCGTTCTCTGTAATCTTCGGGAGTAGAGTCAATCAAGACTAGTCCACAAACTTCATTTGGATATTCTGTAGCAAACATCCGCATATTTACTCCACCAAATGAATGACCTGCTAATATGTAGGGAGGTTTAATCTTGGCTTCACTAAGCAGTTCCTTTAATTCTTTTACCATTTCACGGCTGGTTCTGGGATTAGAACTTGATTCACTTTTCCCAAGTCCAGCTCTATCATAAATTAGTACACTAGAGAGCATTGAAATCTCCCTTAATACTGAATTCCAGGCCTTAGAAAAGTCTCCATATCCAGCATCCATTATGACTGTTGGCTTTCCTTTATTTTCTCCCACCAATTTAGCATATAGTTTACATTTACTTATATGTATAAACATCTCCTTATCCATTGGTTCATTCCTCTCGTTTTGCCATCTATCCTTAGTTAAAATTTAACATTATTAAAAACTCTTATTCAAAAAACCTGCCCCGTTTGTTCAATTAAAAAAAGCCGCCAATTGGCAGCTGAATCTTAAAAGTAAGGCAACCGTTTGTTTAAGTACATTAATTCACAAACTCAAAAATATTTTCAGTTATTAAAGGAATACTAATTGATTGCCACTTTGCCAAATAAGTAACTAGATAATGAAGAAACCTCGCTAACTTTACTTTCTAACAGTATATTATGTTCTAATCAGAAGGAAATTCAATAAAAAATATATCGTGTCACTCGAAAACTTCTAATTCATCGAATAAACAGTAATATCTACCGTAACATAACAAAATCAAATTAAGTATTCCTCTAATTTATTGGTTACTGAACTATTAAGTGAAATGACATCTATATCTTCAGTGAGTAGCTTTAAGCAATTATTAAAGTTGTTATAATTACAATAGAATTCCTCATTCTTGGCGTCTTTTGCAAATGGATTGTCGTTCCTTGCTAATTACAGAAAGACAATATATAAGTAAAATGAAATAACTATCCCGTTAACAGAGCTGGCTGTAATGTGCTGATAGATAGAGAGGTGTAATAGGAATGACTATAAATTCTCGTATTAGAATACCGGATGGACTTTGGAGGGGGCTAAAAAAACTTGGAATTAATGCTCATGATTTGGTTCGGAAATCAAAATTGCCTCTTACTGTAATAACTGAACAAGTTGTCACTGTTGACCAATATTACGCATTATGGCAAGCATATTCCGATATCATCGGTGACATGGAAGTTGGAATGCTGCAACTTCCGACAGTATTTGAAACAACGCAGTATCCCCCGTCTGTACTGGCAGCTTACCATGCCCGCGATTATCGGGATGCTCTTGAAAGAATGGCTCGGTACAAAGAAATGTGTCCACCTGAAAAATTACGCATTATGGAGGAAGACACAAATTGTGTAATTGAACTGGAATGGTTTGATACGGAGCATGCGGGACCACCCCTACTTGTTGGGACCACTCTCGCGTTTTTATTGGAACTTGGACGACGAGGCACCGGTTATTCTATAAAAGCGGAATTAGTGGAATTTACACATTCATCTGGTCAAGTACAGGCGCTTGAAGAATACTTTGGCTGCCCTATCCACATTGGAGCAGAACGTAATAGTCTTACATTGCAAAGTGATGACCTTAATCGCCCTTTTACTTCCTACAACGCTGACTTACTGGAGATCTTAACACCAGTATTGGAGCAAACATTAGAGGAACAGCGACACAGTCACTCCATAACAGAGATAGTTAAGTGGATATTGAAACGCAATTTAACAGGAGAACGACTCGACATACAAGATATAGCAAGTGAGCTCGGCATGAGCGAACGAACCTTACAGCGCCAGCTTACTAATGAAGAGACCAGTTTTAAGGAGCTGCTAAAGGAAGCCCGTCATGAACAGTCAAGACAGTACTTGGCTAATCCTAATCTAGATATTAAAGAAGTGGCATTTCTTGTTGGATATAAAGATCAGAGCTCGTTTTATCGAGCCTTCCGTAGCTGGGAAGGTATGACCCCATTAAATTGGCGCGCTGAATATGCACTTATAAACGAACTAAGTTGATAACCAGCTTAAAGGAGAAATGTATCTTGGAAATGGAATTATTGAAAAAAACCGCTTTAGTAACAGGCTCTACAAAAGGCATAGGTAAAGCAATAGCGAAAGAATTGGCTAAAGAAGGAGTTAATATTCTCATAAATGGACGCAATTATGAGGAGGTAGAACGAACTGTACAGGAAATCAAATCAGAATTCCCGCTAACTTCTCCTCAAAATGCTGCAGCCGATATTGTGGATGTTCAACAAAGAGAGGAATTATTTAAAAAATTCCCGAATGTAGACATTTTAGTTAACAATATGGGTATTTACGAAATCATGCAATACGAGGATGTTACGGATGAACTATGGCAAAAATACTTCGAAACTAACGTATTAGCCGCAAATGGATTATGTAAACATTATCTGCCAAAAATGCTGGACAATAATGATGGCCGCATCATCTTTATTGCAAGTGAAGAAGCAGTAATGCCCTCCGGACAAATGCCTCAGTATTGTATGACAAAATCAATGCTGCTATCATTGGCAAAAAGCTTGTCTATACTAACAAAAGGAACAGAAGTTACCGTCAATACGATTATGCCGGGACCAACACTTTCTGAAAATGTCCAGGATATAATTGAGGGTATTTACAGAAATGAAAACATAACCTTTTCAGAAAAAGAAAAACAATTCATGGTCAATAATCTGCCACAATCTGAAATACAGCGATTTATCAGACCGTTTGAAATAGGAAGACTAGTTGCATTCTTATGCAGTCCCTATGCATCTGCATTTAAAGGCTCACCAATCCGTATGGATGGAGGAATGGTCCCGACCATTTTTTAATTTAAAAAGCGGCCAGGAGGAGAATTTTAATATTATAACATAGGTTACGAGTGGCCTATTTAATTTGTTATAACTCTCGTGCAGTACTTACCTTAGAAGTAAACTTCCGAATTTATATGAGCTTTCAAAGTTCACGGCAAAGTTCGGAGCGTTTACTTTTACTAACCCTTTACCTAAAAAAAGGCCTCGTATGGATTCTTTCAATGCCTTTATAATGGTTTCGCAGCGTACCTCCTAACGCAATTTCTCCCCAGTGATACTCATTTAATTTGTTATAACCATATCATTAGACGTTTTCTAAATATAAATATTATTCTATTTTCTTCTCGAGTGCTAAAATTCCCATAATTCGCTCTCCGTAATATTGAGGTATCTATTCCTACTTTTACTGGATATAACATTATCCTTCTTGTGCTAAACTGTCCGTTTTGTTGAATAAAAAAAGCTGCCCAATTCGGCAGCTGATCTCGAATATAAGCACCCTTAAGTTGAATCACCACCTTCTCCGTCTTTTGCCATTTCCAAATAAGCGGCGGTCATCATTTTAATGCTATTTAACTTCTGACTCATCTAAGGCAATGATCTTTTCTTTTGTTTTTCTAAATCCAACATAAATTATCTCTTTAGTTCTAATTGAAAGTATAATAAGTTCGCTATAAAGGGTAGCGTCAGGAAAACAACGTTAAGGAATTTTCAATATTAAAAAACCTAATTTTTCAGCATTAAATGAGAAATTAGGTTTTTTTATTAATAGAAAAAGACTTATAAGTATTTATCACGAATCACTTTCATATGGTGTAACTCGTGCCCGGCAATGCCATATGCAATGGTACCTACCGAAACTGGGCTGTTCATTACAGTTCCATTACGAACCCACGCTGTATCATCAATGGTTGAAATAAGGCTTAAAGTGTTGGAGCGTATCGTGTCTAAACCAGCTAGTAACTGCTCCCAGGATAATTTGTTGAAGTTTGCCGCAGAAACGTATTGATCCTGATCCATTGCTGGGAGTGGTACACTTTCATTTCGTGCAATGGCAAGCATTCGATACGACATCACACGTTCCGAGTCGGTCATATGCCCAATCACTTCTTTTAAAGTCCATTTCCCTGGTGCGTACGCCTTCCTTGCTGACTCCTCTGATACGCTGCTTAAGAGGGTAATGGTCTTAGTTCGTTGCTTACTAAGTATTTCTTCAATATCTCCATCTGGCACAAGACTAACATACCTATCCTGCTCTGGATTTTCAATAAATAATGGTCGTGGACGCACAAGAATCCTCCCCATCGGAATAGTTATTTATGGTTCTAGGCTAATATTCGACTGTCAAAAAGATATGTCCTTTATTTTTGATATTTAATTTCATTACCGCAAAATAATTGCAAATTAAACAACTTTATTATCTCTGTACAAATGATTTATGCAGTTAACATAATAATAATAGATTAATTCACTTTTTATTCCACTAACCTGCCCGGTTAGTCGAATAAGAAAAAAGAGCTGCCGATCCAAATTGATCTTCAACTCTTGCACCCTTTAGTTGACCAAGGGCGATTCAAATTATTTGCTCATTATACACGCTAATTGGGTGTATTTTCTCTTGTAATAAGTTATTAATTATTTGCTTTATTACACTGGGTTCTCGCAGGTCTTTGTTTTGAAATGTTACAAGTTCATTTACTTTTATCCACTTGCTTTCAGAAATTACATTTTCTTCGAGATTTAGGGAGCCCCCTGTAACCTCACCAACAAAATGAAATAAAATAACTTGATCGTTTGTACTACTAACAAAATTATATACTCCAGTAGTTCCAATCAGTTTTACTTCAAACCCTGTTTCCTCTTTAACTTCCCTCTGAGCTGAATAAATAATGTCCTCACCGTTTTCGATATGACCACCTGGAAAGTTCCACTTATCAATAGCAGTAGGTTTATTCTCTTTTATAATCAAGACTTTATCGTTATTAAAAATTGACACACTTGCTACTAGAACAATTCCATCTTGCGACATTTGATTCTCCCCATTTCCCTTTTATAGTTACAGTGATCTCTTTACCTGTTTTGCTTTCTTTCACTAACCTGCTTCTTTAGTTCAATAAAGCAACTATATCGAGTTAATAACCGAAGTCCATGCTGAAGAAGTTGGTTCAATAATTTTAAAGTGGTCTATATCTGGGAGAATAACTATCTTTACATTTTCCCCCTTTTCAACAGCACTTTTGTAATAATCCTTACTTAATTCTACTGGAACATGTCGATCCATTTCACCATGTATTAATACTTGTTCAACATTCATTGGCAATAATTCAGCTGGAGAAGATAATTTATAACGCTTAGGGACTTCTTCAGGGGACCCTCTAATAGTGCAGCTATGTGACTCTTTATTTTCCTTTGTTCATGTATATTCCACATCTTTACTAAGTCTGTAACTCCTGCTAAGCTAATCACTTTTTGAATAGAAACACTAAGTGGCAGCTGGATCTTAAGGTAATGCACCCGTTTTGTTTAAGTGCATTTTTCACAATCTATTCAACCTTGACTCGTTAGAAAATAGTAATTTTTATCCGCCACTATATCTGTTCACTCAGTATTTATTGTGATTTAGTTGTTTATTATTGGAATCAATTTCTTATTTTCTATTGGTGAAGATAGTACTATTAATGTGGTTGAATCTCCGTAGGTACCCATCTCGTTAATTGCAACCTCTAGCGACTGAAGTGTTTCAGTAACTACTTTTACCAAAAAGTTATATTCACCGCTTATTCTATGTAATTCTACTACTTCATTTGAATTATTACAGAAGTCCACAAAGTTTTCACAGCTCTTAGTATGGAATAACAGAAAGGTTGTTATAGGTTTGTTTATTTTTTCTGGCCTTACAATAGCACGATAGTGATCAATAATTCCCTTTTCCTCCATTCTTCGTACTCTCTCGGTAACTGCCGGCTGAGAGAGAGCTACCTCTTTCCCCAGTTCCGTCATGGATATTCTTCCTTTCTCCTGTAATACCAAAAGAATTTCTTTATCCAGTTTATCCATAATGATCCCCACCTTTAATTTCTAAGTAAAATATTTAAAATAAAATTAATTTAAAACTAATTAAGACATTTTAACTGAAATTTTCTATATAACTTCTTTTTAAAATTATATAAGATTATTTACGAAGTTAATACTTCTATAAAGGAGTTAAGGCAAAGTGGAAAACACTGAGTTATTAAAATCAATTAATATCGGTAACTGGTACTTGAAAACAAAAATTGTGATGGCTCCAATGACACGAAGTTTTGCAAATAACAATACAGGTACTGTTGGTAATGATATTGTCACCTACTATCGCAAAAGAGCTAAAGATGGTATTGGTCTCATTATTACAGAAGGTATTAACCCTTCCCCTAGAGGCAAAGGAACTTTTGGTGTTCCTGGCCTATACACAACAAGCCAAGTAGATGCTTGGAGGAAAGTAACTGAAGCTGTTCATGAGGAAGGAGGAAATATTGTGGCACAGCTTTGGCATGTAGGAAGATTAACACATCACGAACTGACTGGAGGACTCCCACCACAAGCACCTTCCGTTATAAAGGCTGATGGTTTAGTTCACCGATTGAGAAAACCTTATGAGACACCTGAAGAAATGTCTTTGAATGATATAAAAAATGTCATCCAAGAATATGCTATGGCTGCTAGAAACGCAATTAAGGCTGGATTTGATGGAGTTGAAATACATGGAGCTCATGGTTACTTAATTGATCAATTTAATTCTGAAGTTACCAATAAACGGACTGATGAGTATGGTGGGGATATATTGAACAGGTTATTATTTATGAAGGAAGTATTACATGCGGTTATTCAAGAGGTCGGCCAAGATAGAACTATTATTAGATTTTCTGAAATAAAAGATGATATCCCCGGTTATAAGTGGACCAATCCTGAAGTGAATATAAAGGCTTTAGTTCAAGTGTTTAAAGAAGTGGGAATTCAAATTATACACCCCTCAACAAATAATTTTACTGAAAAAATGGCTAGTGGCATGACTTTTCATCAACTAGTGAGGAAACATTGGGATGGTATTATTATTGGGGTGGGAAATCTAAATACAGAGATTGCTTCTAAGGCGATTAAGGATGGTACAATTGACCTTGCTGCCTTTGGACGCCCTCTACTAGCTAATCCTGATTTTGTTCATAAAATAAAAGAAGGACACCCTATTAAACCCTATCAAGTAGCAATAGATTTAAAATACTTGAAATAGGAAACCTTAATCATTTCGTTGGGCTACTATTATTGTTCAGCGAAATGGTTATTATACTATAAACAAATTTATTAAAATTTTTCTTGTTCAGTAAAAGGAACCGTTATGTAAAAGATTTGGTTAAATAAGAAAAAGCTGCCTTACTTGGCAGCTAATCTTGAGCATAAGCACCATTAGATTAAGTACAAGTATTGACAAAGTCGTTAAAGAGATAAAAAAAGGCAGCTTCTCTGCATCTATCTATATTCTCAAAAACCATTGCTGCAGTGGCCGGTTCTTTTTTAACGGGTTTTCTTTGTCTTAGGAATTAGGAGAGGAGTTTTCCGCTATAGAGTCAGAACTTCTATTTTTCAGAATTTCATTGATTTCGCCAACATCGCCTTTGGCATTTATTATTTCAAATATCTGATTCAGTCCTTCGCTAGTTTCCTGCTCATTGTCTTTCATTCGAATCCCTCCTTTTAGAATTCATTCATTATAGGTTTTCCAACTTTACCTTTTATATCCAGAGCGAATACTATTTTTCAACTCACTTCACCATAGAAACCCATAATTGCTTTGGAAGTTACCTGCCCATTTATAAATAGGAATGAAGATGTTTGTCTCTATTGCTGCACTCTTTGTATTTAATTATTAATAATGAAAATGCTCCTACTACTAAGGAAGATAAAAGCAGCCTTATCATATCGGCTCTAGATGCAGATCATAATGAATTTGATTTATTTTTCGGTATTTTCATGGATGCAGCAGAGAGTGAAAAAGCTATCAAAGCAAATTGCTAATAAAGATTTGGAACAATATAGATATGTCATAACTAAAAGAACTTTGGAGGAGGTTGAGGCAGAGTTTAACGTAACTATGAACGAAGGTGTTCTACTTCAATATATGATTAACTTAGGAATACCTTTTGGATCAATAATTCCTGAAAATCCCCAAACATCTCCATTTCATTTAAAATTGTTTTTCTCCATATGCTTTAATAATCCTGTAAAATCTCACCCATAAACTTTGGACCACCAAATAAATAACAAAAGAATAATAGCTGTTATATCCATTCTGATAGTGAAAGATCCCTATGTACTCAGAAAATAGCTCTATCCCAACACTTATAAACGCCCATCCCAAAATGAATAACAGAGATAAATTTGGCTTTATATTAAAGAAGTCATATATATAAAAGAATAGATAGCTGAATGGTGCATACATCACATGAGATAAAAAATCCATCAATTGAAAGGAAGAATTATCATTAATATCATAATAACTAACTGGCAGCACACTTAAAATGTGATCGAAAAAGAAACCAGTAAACACGCCACATAAAAGGTACACACAGGTTGTCTTATTTGTAAAACGTTTTGGCAGTTTTAACACCACTAAAGTTCCAACAATGAGCGAAATGACGATAAACCACTCATTAGCATTAAAATTATGATCATAATAACGAATTCCATTCATGTTTTTTTAAATTCTCCTTTTTCCAGGCAAACAAACCAGCGGGCTATCAACCATACTAAGGCTATAGATACCACATACATAAGAGCAGAGTACAATTGATTCCACCTTTGGAAAGTAATGAGGCCAGCCCACAAATATATCCGGTCTCCCAAGCATAGGGAGATTACGATTGTGGCTGATAAAACCCATCGCCATTTTGCTTTCATGTGCGAATTTAGTATGCATACTGACAAAAGAATTTGAAAAGGTATCACAATAAAGCGGCAAATATAAATCGCGAAAGACCCTTCCACACTTCGGGTGACTGGAACCCAGTGCAGATTGACATCAAGTATGGTGAATTGGGTAATAGTTAATATTCCGATGATGAAGTACAAAAAAACCATCTCAGTAAGAGTAAATCCTTTGGGAACAATAGCGAATACAATCATTACTAACCAGGCAAACATTGCTAAAACAGCGATTGACATAGTGATCATCCTTTAAATAGCTGTCAGATACATGTATTATTCCCAAAAGCCATACCAACATTTACAAATATAAAAAAACAAGAGCGATACACTCTATTCCCTCCTTTACTAGCCTGCCCTTTTAATTAGACAAGAAAAATAGCCGCCTATTGGCAGCTTGATGTAAAAGTTTAATTCCATGTCTTGTAAGTTGTTATGATTTACGTTTGTGTTTTTCAATAATTATTTTTTTGTTAAGTATTCTAACTTCTCC
>Ga0180215_1005152_pt1 | contig 11280 bp, 14 predicted proteins | sample eDN3rd37CBELigBY_FD_128871 | JGI IMG/M metagenome (GOLD analysis project Ga0180215, IMG submission 128871) | Enriched backyard soil microbial communities from Emeryville, California, USA - eDNA 3rd pass 37_C BE-Lig BY (version 2) (version 2) | ecosystem: Environmental > Terrestrial > Soil >...
GAGGAGCGCCCCGCCAGTCCACAACGCCGTGGACAGCGTGGATTCCTGGGATTGCTGGGTATGATCTTGTGCCATAGCCGTCTCCTCGATCTGCGGCGGAGGGCCACTGCATCGCCACGGACACCGCCGCGGTTTCGACGCTTTGCAGCGTACGACTTTAGTATAATCCATCGCGAAGAAGGTCGATACAACCTCTGGATGTATTTGCAGCGACGCGACAATTGGTGTGGATGACACTTCACTCCAGCCCGGGACGGATCATGGACCTGTTCACCCTGCCCGACCTGTTTGCGCTCATCTTCTTTCTGGTGAGCTGGCTTGGCTATGGGTTCGTACTCGAATGGACCGCGTACGGCCGCGGCGGGCTGAATGCACGCATGCACATCCATCGCGACGGGTGGATGCAGGAGATGTTGCGCCGGGACATGCGCATGGTCGACGCGCAGATCATGGCGTCGCTGCAGAACGGCACCGCCTTTTTCGCCTCGACCTCGCTGATCGCGATTGGTGGCACGCTCACGATCCTGCGCTCGACCGACGATCTGATCACCATCGTGTCGACGCTGCCATTCGGCGTGCCGACGACGCGCATGCTGTGGGAGATCAAGACCATCGGTCTCGCGGTGATCTTCGTCTACGCCTTCTTCAAATTCGCGTGGTCGTACCGGCTCTATAACTACGTCGCGATCATGATCGGGGCGATGCCGCCGTCATCGGCGAAGGATGATGGCGATGCGCGGCGCCACGCGATCCGGACCGGCAAGCTGTGCGAATCGGCGGGGCGGCATTTCAACCGCGGGCAGCGCGCCTTCTTCTTTGCGCTCGGCTATCTCGGATGGTTCGTATCGCCATGGCTGCTGTTTGCCACCACCGCCGCGATCGTCGTCGTGATGTGGAACCGGCAGTTCACGTCAGATGCCAGCGCCTCGATGACCGCACATTGATCTAATGCGGGCACGCGCAGACCGGCACCCCTCTCGCGCAACGCTCTTAATCCAGCGCAATGGCAATCCACGCGCAGGCGACCAGCAGCACCGCAAGCGCCGTCGCCACGTTCAGCAGCAGCAATTCGGATTTCTGCCGTCGCGCTTCGGCGTCATCGACATCATGGGCAATATCGGGGACCTTGGAAATGCCCTCAACCGGTATGACCCGCGCCTCGATCCGCATCATGCGCCCTCCGCCGCCGATGCACCGAGTGTCGAGCGAAATGTTTTCGAATTGGTAACCGTAACGAAGGGTTAAGGCCGGCAGTTTTCCGTGCCGCTGTCGCAGGCAACGGACGGAACTGGCCCGGGAAACAATTCGCTCGTCCGCCCGGTCAGCCAATAGACGACAAGTCCGGCCCATTCATGCATGGCCGCATCGGTCCGGGCGAGGCCGCCGGCGAGTGAACCGAACGGCCCGGCGAGATCCGCGCTCCCGCGCGTACGGAAGTCCACCGGATGAGCTTCGACCGGAAATCCGGCCTTCCGGAAGATGCCGACCGAACGCGGCATGTGATGGGCCGAGGTGACCAGCAGCCAGCGCTCCGCCGGTTTCGGCTGCACCAGCGCCTTGGTGAAGACCGCATTCTCGACTGTGTTGCGCGCACGGTTTTCCAGCACGATCCGATCGCGCGGAATTCCGAAGCTCTCGAACAGACGGGGGACGAAATCGGCCTCGCTCGCGCCCTTGAACAGGCGGCCGCTGCCCCCGGTGAATACAATGCGGGCCTGCGGGTGTTCACGTGCGAGCTGTGCGATTGCGGTCATGCGCTCCGCGGCCTCGTTGAGCGCGATGTCCTCTCGGGCGGCCGATACGTCGGGCGATATCGCCCCGCCAAGCACAACGATCCCGTGCGGCGAGACGCCCTTCGGCTTCCATTTCGGAAAGCGCTCCTCGAGCGGCAGCATCAAGGCGTTGCCGACCGGCGCGATCCCGATCACCGCGAGCAAAAGCACCGCCGCGATCACGAGCCCCTGGCCGAACCTGCGCAACCGCGTGCGCATCAGCAGAATGCCGGCCAGCGCCAGCGCGATCAGAAGATTGGATGGCAGCGCGAAGAAACCGAGCACCTTGGAAAGACCGAACATGGAGAGGCTGCTCCGGACTGAGCGCAGACGGGGGCGACGCTACGTCTTTTTCCGCTCCGCCTCGTAGCGTTTCCGAGTCTCCTCGTTCATCGGATAGAGGCCCGGCAGCCTGACACCCTTCTCCACTTCGCGGACCACCCATTCCTCATAGGCCTCATGTTCGAGGCCTTCCTTGACGATCGTCTCGACCAGCGCCTGCGGGATCACCACCGCACCATCGTCATCGGCAACGATGACGTCGTTCGGGAAGATCGCGCAGCCGCCGCACGCGATTGGCTCATTCCAGCCGACGAATGTCAGTGCGTTCACCGATGCGGGCGCGGCGATGCCAGCGCACCAGACCGGCAGCCCGGTCTTGAGAATGCCGACCTTGTCGCGCATCACGCCGTCGGTGATCAGCGCCTGCACGCCGCGTTTCACCATGCGCATGACCAGAATGTCGCCGAAAATGCCGGCATTGCGCACACCCATTGCATCGGCAATCGCGATGCAGCCCTCGGGCATGTCCTCGATCGCGGCCCGCGTCGAGATCGGCTTGCCCCAGCTTTCGGGCGTGGCGAGATCCTCTCGCACCGGCACGAAACGCAGCGTGAAGGCAGGACCGACCACCCGCCTGCCGCCCGGCGCGAGGGGCATCGGTCCGCTCATCCAGCTATGGCGGATGCCGCGCTTGAGCAGCATCGTCGTGATGGTCCCGGTCGTGATATTGCGCAGATCGTCGAGCGCGCCCATTCATCACCCCCAAAAACGGTCAGGCAGGTCCGAGGCCAATCTGCTCGTCGCGCCGCCGCAGATACATGATAAACGGCACCGACAGGAGCACCATCCACGCCTTGCCAAGGACCTGGCCGGCCAGGAATTCCAGGGACCCGAAGGCGAGCCACAGAAATATGATCGAATCGACGACGAGACCGACGATGCTCGAAGCGATCACCGCGGCGACGAAGCGACGTTCCTGCAGCGGCGTATAGACCGCAAGGTCGGCGAATTCGGAGAGCAGATAGGCTGCGACTGAGGCCGTCACCAGGGAGAGCGGAGCGACGAAACCGGATATGGCGCCGCCGATCAGGATCGCTGCGACCGCGGCGCCAAGCCCCAATCGCCGCTGCACCAGATCGCGCAGCACCAGCGCAACGCCCACCATCACCACGCCCGAAGGCGCCATCAGCCCCGGCGCCACCGGGACGAGACAGGGCCCGTCGCGGGTGCAGACGGTGCCGACATTGTAGATCATCCAGTTGGCGACCGGGATGGTCAGGCAGAACAGCCCGAAGAACAGCAAGCCCTCGGTCCGGCGGCGTGTCTCGATTCTCATTGCAAAATTCGCATATCCGATTGCCTTGGCGCGACCTTGCGAGAGCCAGGCAAGGCGTCGCTCTACATCAGCGACGTGGGCAGCACAATCGGCGGCGCTAGTCCCATTTCGGAGACCAGGCCCAGTCCACAAGCCGACCGCCGGGACTAGCGAGGCTTGCGATTTCGGCCATCTCGGCATCGGTCAGGGAAAAATCAAAGATGGCGATATTCTCGGCGAGACGTTCAACCTTGCTGGTGCGCGGGATCGCCCCCACGCCCTGCTGGAGCAGCCAGCGCAGCGACACCTGCGCTCCCGTCTTTCCGTAACCATTGCCAATCCGTGTCAGCACGGAATCGCGCCTGGTGCTGCCTTTTGCAATCGGCGAATAGGCCACCGCCGCCATGCCATGCCTGCGGCAGGCGGCGATCACCTTCGACTGATCGAGATAGGGATGATACTCGAACTGATTGCAGACCAGGCGGTCGCCCGACAGCCGGCTTGCCTCCTCGATCAGCGCGACCGTGTAATTCGATACGCCGATATGGCGCACCAGGCCGTCGCGCTTGACGCCGACCAGCGCGTCGATTGTCGGGGCGAGCGGCAGTCCCTTGTTCGGCCAATGCAGCAGAAGCAGGTCGATCTGACCGAGGCGCAGCGCACCGACCGATTCCCTCACCGACCGCACCAGCAGGTTCGGCGCGAGATTGTCGGGGGAAACCTTTGTGACGACGAACACCTCCTCCCGCCTGATGCCGGACGCGCGGATGCCCTCGCCCACCTCGCGCTCGTTGCCGTACATCTGTGCGGTATCAAAGTGCCGATAACCGAGGCGCACCGCCTGCTCGACCAGCCGCGAGCACTCACGCCCGCGCAATTCCCATGTACCAAGTCCAAGGGCAGGAAAGTGAGCGTCCTTGGCGTCAAGATACATCATGCGTCTTCAGCTATCCCATTTCGGCGCTTGCGCCGGGTTGACGATGCGGCCGTTTGGCTCGGCGAGATTGCGGATCTCGGTCATCTCGGAATCCGCCAGCATGAAGTCGAAAATATCGAGATTGGCCTTGAGCTTTTCGGGCGTCGCCGTGCGCGGAATCGGAATCACGCCTTCCTGGACGAGGAAACGCAGTGCGACCTGCGCTTCACTCTTGTTGTGGGTCTTGGCGATGCGGCCGAGCACCGCGTTGCCGGGGATACGGCCGCGACCGAGCGGACAATAGCCGGTCACCGAAATGCCGCGGCCCTTGCAATAGGCGAGGATGGTGCGGTGATCGACGAATGGATGCGCCTCGATCTGATTGTTGACGATCGGCTCGTCGGCGATCTTCTCGGCCTGTTCCAGAAGCGCGATCGTGAAATTGGCGACGCCGATGTGGCGGGTCTGCCCGTTCCGCTTCGCCTTGCACAGGGCGGGAATATAAACCGGCGGCGGAATATCCGGGTGCGGCCAATGGATCAGCAGCAGGTCCACATAAGCCAGATCGAGCCGCTTGAGACTGGCCTCGACCGAGGCTTCGAAATCGCCCGGCGCGAGATTGGTGTGGCGTACCTTGGTGGTGAGGAAGATTTCCTCGCGCGGCACCCCGGACTTGCGGATGCCCTCGCCGACCTCGGCCTCGTTGTCATAGAAAGCAGCGGTATCGATATGACGGTAACCCATTCTGAGCGCTGTGCTGACCGCCTCGACACAGACGTCGCCCTTCAGCGTCATGGTGCCGAGCCCGACCGCCGGAATCCGCGCCCCCTTGACCTCAACCATCGGAACCATGCCGCACGCCCCCAATTCGTCAATGGCGCGCGAGAATGCCGCGCCGGACGGTCTGTGCCAAGCGTGGCGAAAATCCCGCCGGGATAACTCGCCTGGCGCGACGCACCGCCAACCGCGGACCGCGCCATGCACGCGACCGGTAACGCAAGCGGCGTTGCGGCTGCAAGTCCTTGCGCGCGGCTAATGTTTCTTGTCGAGAACCGAAAACGCCACGTCCGGCGCACCCTCGATCACGCGCAGCAATGCGCGGGCGGGACCGCGCGGCGAGCGCTTGCCCTGCTCCCAGTTGCGCACGGTTTCGACCGGGACGCCGATACGCGCCGCGAATTCGGCCTGCGTCATGCGGACCGCGGCGCGAATCGCGCGAGCATAGGCCGCGTCGCCGCCGACCGGACCTGGAGCTGGGGGCGCGGCGAATTGCGGAAACCGGCTGGTCTCAGAGACGGTGCGCTCGCTGCCGTCGGCGAGGATCTCGACGATGCGGCCGTCGGCCTTGAGGCGCAATCTCAGATCAGGCTTGCTGTTCATGCACCGATGATCGGCGCAATCGTTCAATGAACCCTTAACGCTGAATGGACGCGCATCGCCGATTCTAGCGCGTCTTCTCGAAGATCTCGCGGCCGATCAGCATGCGGCGGATTTCACTCGTGCCGGCGCCGATCTCGTACAGCTTGGCATCGCGCAACAGGCGGCCGGCGGGGAATTCATTGATATAGCCGTTGCCGCCGAGTGCCTGGATCGCCTCCAGCGCAACTTGGGTTGCGCGCTCGGAGGCGAACAGGATCGCACCCGCCGCGTCCTCGCGCGTCGTGCGGCCTTCGTCGCACGCCTTCGCCACCGCATAGACGTAGGCCCTGGCCGCATTCATCTGCACATACATGTCGGCGATCTTGGCCTGCATCAGCTGGAAGCGGCCGATCGACTGGCCGAACTGCTTGCGATCATGGATATAGGGAATGACCACATCGATGGCTGCCTGCATCAGCCCGAGCGGACCTGCGGCGAGCACCACGCGCTCATAATCCAATCCCGACATCAGGATGTTGACGCCGTTGCCGACGGCGCCGAGCACATTTTCCTCCGGCACCTCGCAATCCTGGAACACGATCTCGCCGGTATCGGAGCCGCGCATGCCGAGCTTGTCGAGCTTCTGTGCGGTCGAAAAGCCCTTGAACTTCTTCTCCACGATGAAGGCGGTGATGCCGCGTGCGCCGGCGGTCGCATCGGTCTTGGCATAGACCACGATGGCATCGGCAAGCGGACCATTGGTGATCCACATTTTGGAGCCGTTGAGGATGTAACGGTTCCCCTTCTTGTCGGCGCGGGTGCGCATCGATACGACGTCCGAGCCCGAACCCGGCTCCGACATGGCGAGCGCGCCGACATGGGCGCCCGAAATCAGTTTCGGCAGATAGCGCTTCTTCTGGTCGGCGCTGCCATTCCTGCGGATCTGGTTCACGCAGAGATTGGAATGCGCGCCGTATGACAGGCCGATCGAGCCGGAAGCGCGCGAAATCTCTTCCATGGCCACGCAATGTTCGAGATAGCCGAGGCCGGCCCCGCCCCATTTCTCTTCGACCGTGATGCCGAGCAGCCCGAGCTCTCCGAGCTTCGGCCACAGATCGCGCGGGAATTCGTTTTTCCGGTCGATCTCGTCGGCGCGCGGCGCGATCTTGCTTTGCGCGAAGCGGCGCACGCTGTCACGCAGCATGTCGACATCCTCGCCGAGGCCGAAATCGAACCCGGTCCAGGCATTCGCAATCATGGGCCGCTCCTCCGAACGGAGTTTAGCCGGAGCTTTGTCCGCGCCCGTCCTGCGGCGCATCGGACGTATTCTCCATGCAGATCATGGTCGCGAGCATGCGCGCGATCAACTTCGATTGCGTGCCGGTCTCGGCGTCCACGTCCACCTCGACAATCGTCAGCGTTCGGCCTGAACGCAGAACCCGGCCCTTGGCAACGAAACGCTCGCCGACCGCCGGCGACATCAGATTGATCTTGAGTTCGACTGTCAGCGGCGCGGAACCCTCAGGCATCAGCGAATAGGCGGAAAAGCCCGCGGCCGTGTCGGCGAGCGCGGTCGTCACCCCACCATGCAGGAAGCCGCGCTGTTGGCACAGGTCCGGCCGCGCCTTCAGCGCCACCGCGCAGGCGCCCGGAGACAGCGCCGCGATCTCGCCGCCGATCAGCGTCATGAAGGGTTGCCGCGCAAAGCTTTCGCGCACGCGCGTTTCCCAATGCGGATTGCGGGGCTTGAACGCGCTCATCGGTCCCTCGCCTTGCCCTGAGGCTTGCACCCTTGATCCATACGGCAGCGTATGTTTCAATACGCGACCGTATGGAGGCAAGTCAAGCCCGATGGCGCGCAGGAAAGACGCGGTCACGAACGCCGCAGCGGCCCGCAGGGGCGCGCTGGATGCGGCGGCCTGGATTGCGGCGGGGCTCGATGTCCTCGCAACGGAAGGCATCGAGGCCGTCCGGATCGAACCGCTGGCGAAAGCGCTTTGCGTCACCAAGGGCAGCTTCTACTGGCACTTCGCCGACCGCCGGGCCCTGATCGAAGCAATGCTGACGACGTGGTCCGCCGGACGCGTCGCCGCAATCCGCGAGCAGGCGCCGCGCGAGGGCGACCCGGCCAGCGCGCTGCGCCGCCTCGCCGAGCTTTATACGCGGCGCAGCAATGCCCGCGGACTTGCGATCGAGCTTGCGATCCGCTCGCTCGCCCGCAATGACGTGGCGGCGTCCCGCGCGGTGCAAGCGGTCGATGCTGAACGGCTGCATCTGGTCGCCGCCCTGTTCGAGCGGCTCGGCTGGCCGGCGCGCGAGGCTTCCGCGCGCGCCGTCATGGTTTATGCCTATCTGTTCGGGCAGAGCCTGCTCGATCCGAAATCGGTCTCGGCAATGGATACGGCGCTTGCGCTCGACACATTGCTGGCAGCCCCACTGCCCCAGTCCCGTTAAAGCGCGCGGAACACCAGCGTCGCGAAACTCAGGAACACGAAAAAGCCGAACACGTCCGTGATCGTGGTCACGAACACACCCGACGCCACCGCCGGATCGATCTTCAGATGGTTCAAGGTGAGCGGGACAAGAATGCCGAGGGTGGTCGCGAACATCACGGTCAGCACCATTGCTGCGCTCAGCACCATGCCGAGCTTGACGTTTCCAAAGATCAGTGCAGCGGCCGCTCCGGCCAAGATCGCAAGCGCACATCCATTGACAAGCCCGACCAGGCATTCACGGATGATGATCCGCACCCGATTTGACGAATTGAGCTCCTGGGTCGCGAGCGCGCGCACGGCCACAGTCAGCGCCTGCGTCCCGGCATTGCCGCCAAGAGCGGCGTTCACCGGCATCAGGAAGGCCACGGCCACCACCTGCGCAATCGTCGCCTCGAAAAACGAGATCACGGTCGCCGCGACAAAGGCCGTACCCATGTTGATAACAAGCCAGGGAAGCCGCAAGCGCGAGGTGACGAGAACGCTATCGGACAATTCCTCCTCGCCGGTCACGCCGCCGAGCGCCTTGATATCCTCTTCCGCCTCCTGCTGGATCACATCGACGATATCGTCGAAGGTGAGCACCCCGACCAGCCGGTCGTCCTCGTCGACGACCGGCGCAGCCACAAGATTGTATCGCTCGAACTGCCGCGCGACCTCTTCCTGGTCCTCGGTCGCGCGGACCCGCCGGCGCTCCTCGTCCATCAGCTCGACCACCGGCACCGGGCGCTTGGTCCGGAGCAGACGATCCAGGGCCACGGCGCCGAGGAATTTGCCGGACGGGCCCACAACGTAGAGTTCGTAGAAGCGGTCCGGCAGGTCGGCGGTTTCACGCATGTAGTCGATCGCCTGCCCGACCTTCCAGTCCGGCGGGACGGCGATGAACTCCGTCTGCATCCGCCGGCCGGCCGATTCCTGCGGATACAGCAGGCTGCGCTCGAGCGCGACGCGCTCGACCGGCGGCAGCTTGTCCAGAATTTCGACCTGCTCGTCGCGGTCGAGGTCTTCGAGAATATAGACGGCATCGTCGGAATCGAGTTCCCGAACCCCTTCCGCCACCGTTTCAGGCGGCAGCTCGTTGAGAATCTCCCCGCGAACCGTGGCGTCGACTTCGGTGAGCGCCGAGAAATCGAAATCCTTGCCCATCAGCTCGATGAGCTGCGAGCGCAGGTCCGAATCGAGCGCCTCGATCAAGTCGCCGGTATCAGCCTCGTGCAACCCGCCAACGAGATCGCGCAGGACCGCCGAGTCATGGTGGCGGACGGCATCGCTGACGCGATCCAGAAAATCCTGGCGAAGGGCGCCGGCTTCGTCGCGGAAAGCTGCCTCCGGCGGTCGCGTCTCGCTCATCTGGTCATGGTCGAGCATAAGCGCGCCGGTCAGTTACGGGTCAGGTCAGGCGGGCTTGTACGCGCTCCGATTTCCGCGCGCAAACGGACATTGGCAACGTGTGCCGCTACGTTGTGCATAGGACTTTCGCGCCCGAGCCGGTCGCACGCGATCCGCAGCGGCCCTTTCGTTCCCGGCCGGAGCGCCGATTCCCCCGATCTTTCTGCGTCATGATTGTCGATTCATTGACCGACAGATCGCAAAGCACTTCGCAGACGCCGAACGGACTCGGCTTGCATAAAATTCTACACAATCGGGTGACCGGTCCTTAGGGGGCGCGGCCTAGGTTCCCGCGTGTTCTGCAACACCAAGTTCCACCCAGAACGACAGAGGACAGTCATGATCCGGAAGTTTCTCCGCGACGAATCCGGCGCCACGGCCATCGAATATGGTCTGATCGCTGCGGGCATTTCGGTCGCCATCATCGGCGTGGTCACCACGCTCGGTGAGAAGCTCGTCTCCACGTTCACCAGCGTGCAGGGCGCGCTGAAGTAAGCGTCGAATCACGGCGGCTAGACCAGACCGTGCTAAGGGGACTGCTTACCGTTGGGCAGTCCCCGTTTTTGCCCTGCCAATGGGCCACCCCACGGCTCCCCTTCTGCGCCCAACCGTGCTCAGGGTTCGTCTTCCGGTCCGGGCGCAATTCGCGCCTGCTGCCAGGCGCTTGGAACTGCCTGCCAAACGGCCTGCAATCTCCAGCCAGAAGATTGATATCGTTTTCGCTTTTCGATTGGTGCGGCCGAGAGGACTCGAACCTCCACGGTGTTACCCGCTGCCACCTCAAGGCAGTGCGTCTACCAATTCCGCCACGGCCGCGTTTGGGTAAGCGCCGGATGTTCCGGCGTGAGGTGGGGCAGCATGTAACAAATGAAAATCCCAGCGACAAGGGCCGCGCGGGGGCTTTCCAGACCGACCGACAGCGCGGCTTTCAGCGCATATCCGGCGATTTCGGCAGGAGCCGCTTCACCTCGACCGCGATCCGGTTGCCATTGACCACCACGGTCCCCTCCGCCACCGGCATGTTGTTGGCGAGGATTTTCACGTCGTCGTCCTCGCCAGCATCGAGTTCAATGATGGCGCCGCGGCCAAGCCGCAGAACCTGATGGACGGGCATGATGCTCGTCCCGAGAACCACCGATATATCAAGCGAGACCTTGTCGAGCGTGGGCACGTGGCTATGTCCTTCCAGCCCTCCGAACGCCGGAGCGGCTTTCGCAGGTCACCATGCTATGGTGAATCAGTGGTTAACGCGCGCGATACACTCATCCCCGGAATGACCGCCCGTCCCGGCAGCCCCGCGGTCGCATGGCGAGTCGAACCGGGGCTTTTGTCCTACGAGCACGCGCTTGCCGCGATGGAGGCCCGGGTCGCCGATATCGCCGCCGGGCGCGCGGACGAACTGGCCTGGCTGGTCGAGCATCCCCCTCTCTACACCGCCGGAACCAGTGCGGCCGCCGGCGAGGTGCTGGACGCGCGCTTCCCGGTCCACGCGACCGGCCGCGGCGGCCAGACGACCTATCACGGACCGGGACAGCGGGTGGTCTACCTCATGCTGGATCTCAAGCGTCGCCGCCAGGACGTGCGCGCCTTCGTGGCGACGCTGGAGGAATGGATCATCCGCGCGCTCGCACATTTCAACGTGGTGGGCGAGCGCCGCGACGACCGCGTCGGGGTCTGGGTCCGCCGCCCGGACAAGGACGCGCAACCGGGCGAGGGCCACGAGGACAAGATCGCGGCCATCGGCATCCGGCTGAA
>Ga0180215_1005155_pt1 | contig 11279 bp, 22 predicted proteins | sample eDN3rd37CBELigBY_FD_128871 | JGI IMG/M metagenome (GOLD analysis project Ga0180215, IMG submission 128871) | Enriched backyard soil microbial communities from Emeryville, California, USA - eDNA 3rd pass 37_C BE-Lig BY (version 2) (version 2) | ecosystem: Environmental > Terrestrial > Soil >...
CAGCCGGCGCGTCGCTGCGGCGGCCGCCAGTGTGTTAGACGAGGTGTGAAGTATTCCACTGACTGGAAGGCATTGGACGCTCTGCAAATTCTGAGTCTCGCCTAGGTGCCCACTTGGTGACGCTGCAGACGCCGGATGTCCTCAACGTCAATGCGATGCGGTTGCGGATCCTTCGCCTCCTCGGTCGAGCCGGTATAGCATTGGTTGGTTAGATATGTCTTGGTCGGAACGATCGTTGGCTGACTATTCGGTTTGATGGTCATGCAATTTGGGCCAACACAAACCCAGCGGGCTTCAACAAGCACATTCTGGACGCCAAGACTCGCCTGGCTTCGGACGGAAAGTTTGGCTTGGCGTGGGATTCGCGCGCCGAACTCGTGTACAAGATTCCGCTAGCTGACGTCAAAGTGGACATTCGGCTGGGTGCGACGCAGCCTGTGCCGAAGGACGTTCACGCTGGCCTTGTCTAAGCACGCTAACGATAGTCAACTGACGCTTGACATACCTGCGCAGATCGCATCCTCCCGCGTGTCGTCGAGCTGGCCGAGGGCTCTGCCGAGCGGCAAACCAAGGTGGCCGCATGCGAGTTACTGCATGCTCTGGTGATGCTGATGCTGGCCAGGAGCAGCAGCGCCGCAGTCGCCAAAGCGACGGACCAGGCGCCGAACGTGGGTCTCTACGAGCATGTCTTGCCGGCGCTCTACCGTTTGGCTGTCGATGTCGACAACGTGACGCGGCAGCTCTTCGCGCCGCTGACGACGCAGATCATCCACTTTTTCACCCGCAGCGTTGCCGTCAGCCTGCAATACCAGCAAGTGCTGGTGGAAACGTGCTTGGAGGGCCTCTGCGACAGGTACGCGCTCAGGGGTGCACGCGGCATGGAAGGGATCAGGTTTAACGTGCGGTTGCGGTCACAACTGTTCTGTCTGCGTTGTGCAGCGACAACGTGCCGTTACGCGAGTTTTGCGCCGACTGTGTTGCCGAGATATACAAGTGGCTCTTGAAGCAGTCCCCGACGGCTCAGGCAGTACGTCCAAATGGGGATACATATGGCGAAGGCTGGTTAGCGTGCAGCTCACACCCAACGTTGTGTAGCAGCATGTTTTAAGCCCCTTAACAGATGGTGCAGCGGACGCGCGAGTTTTTTCATCACATCCAAGCCCTACTGCGACATCCCAACCCATTCAAACGGGTACGGCTAGGTAGAAAAGCACAAAAGGTTTTCGTCTTCCAGAAAGTTAATTTTTGCGATCAGTAGACTCCGTTACTGTCATTTGGTAACACAGATTGGTGGGTCACTGGCAATCAACCGCATCTATCGGACGTTCCGCGAGCACAACCACCTCATCGACGTGTTTGCGCTCGAGCTCCAGATTGCAACCTTGCGATGTCTGCAGCTGGCCGCGCACGACGAAGCCAAAATTGGTGCGCGTTCAACACTGACAGCTAAACGCGACAAGTGAATACAGCTTATCCTGTTCGCGACACATGCTGGTCTCAAATGTCAAATGCCCAGGCACGGTGCAGCTAGCGACCGAGGCCGTGCGCCACATGCGACGCATCCTGGAGAAGCGGGCGGACTTGGTGCTGCGGCCGCCAGCGGTCAGGGACGAGCGCCAGACCACGACGGTGCGCGGCGCTTGACGGTTAACCTTGGATTCAGTGGGCGGGCTCACGGTTGTGTGAATATCCTTTGGCACTTGGGTCATACGTATCGGCAGGTTTTGTTGAACGAGGGCAGACCGGATGGCAAGAGCACGGCGTTCAACGTCGAGGATCTGCCGACGTTCTTGCGGTGGTTATTTGGCGAGACTGGCCGGCCCGAGGCCGACTACGCGCACGAGTGCATGGAGCTGTTCAGTGCCCTGGTGAAAGTACCACCAGGTACAAGGACAACTGGTAGATTCGTCAGGTCCGTACCCTCTCGTGCCACTGACCAAGTACGAGCATCGTCGGCCGGGTGTTGGGCGCTTCCCACAGACGCGGCCAAGACGCCCGCGGAGTGGGTCTGTCAAGCCTTCGCGACAGAAACTTCCCCGGACGCCGTGCTTCACCTTTACCGGCCGCTACCGTCCACTATTAGTACGCTGGCGGACCCTGCGATCGCGCCGGCGCTGCAGCGGGAGGCCGCGTACCGCGACCTGTGCCGTTGCCTCGTACGCGGTCAGCAACGCAATCGGTGGCGAGCTGGAGATCGTCCACTGACAGTTCCACCGCTTTCCATACCGCACGGCGGTCGGCCATGGTCGCAGGACGGGTGCACCTGGGTGCTCGGCGAGCACATACTGCCCGCGAGCGCTGTGCTCGACGGCCGGCTTCCGCTACTGGGCCAGCTAGCGACTTTTCTGCGCGGCCTGGTCCACCAGTCGCCAATCGACTCCGATCGGATGGCGGAGGACCGCGCGGATCGCCCGCCGCTGGCGGAACGGCGCATCGATCTACCGGCGGACACGCTAGCCATGCAGCGCGCCCAGTGTACCGCCGTCGTTCGCGTGGTATGCGCCTGAGCCCGAAAACCCATGCCAGTATTTTGGAGATGCCCGTCTAAGCTTCGCATGTTCCGGTACTTGCGCGAGTGTGTGGGCTGCTAAGCTTAACTTTATGATCGCTATTCTGCGCATCAGTGCGCCCGACGGGCCGGCGCTGACGGCGTGGCGAGCTGCCGCGCTGGTAGGGCGTGGACAAGGCGCGAATGTAGAGTTTTCCCTTGCGAGTTAACACGCTTGCGCCGAGTCGTCTTCGCTTGCTCTATGCTGGTTCAGACCGAATTGCGTCAGTTGGCGATGCAGGCGGCCGCCTTAGCCGTCCTGGCGCCGTCCACGCTGGGTTTCGACATGAGCAACCCCGAAGTCCAAGCAAACGTACATAGTGCGGCCGGATTGCATTCACTGCCGCGCACGGACGGTACTCACCCCTGGGCACCGGTCTCCATGACCCGTTGTCATCGCCAGCTGGCGCCCCTGACGCAAGACCTTTTGCGCGCCCTTTGCAAGAAGGGCGAGCCCCCTCTGCGGCGCGAACTCGAGACCGCCTTGGTGGAGGTGGCCCGCCCACGGCTCTCCACCCTGCATAATCTGCAGCTTGGCAGCGCCGGTACGACGTCTTCCTGGCGCCGCAAAGGCTACTGATCGCACTAGCCGCTCTGACGGCCGTTTTCCCGATGCATTTGGCCCTCTGACCCACAGATTTGGACGTCCGGCAACTGCTAGCGCTCGTGGTCGGCTGCAAGCAGCTGCACACGGAGCAGCTGCTCGTGCCGGTGCTGTCGGGGCTAGATCTCTCCCTGGCGCAATTTTCCATGCCCGTTCTGGACGCGGTACGTATACAATGGTCGCAGAATGGGCGCGGCGCATGGTGGCCGCTAACTCTTTGTGCGCGTTTTGAACAACCGATCTGTTCTTGGCGCAGGTGCTTACGGCCGTGCAGCGCCGGCGATACCGCAGCCCGCTACAGGACGAGCTGCTGGGCCAACTGCTGTCGGTGGCGCTGCTCGCGCCCGAGGCGGAGCGCGCACTGCTTGACCGCCTAGTTACGAAGTTTCCACCGGAGGCGTCGCCGTCCGCCGCGTCGCCGTCCACGCCGCAGCTGGATGGGGCACCGCTGTTTGCCGCACTGACCGAGCCCATCAGCGCGCACTTTGCCGTGTCATTCGCGGCGCTCGCGGCCGCCGTTGGCCAAGCGCCCAACGACGGCGTGCTGCTGGACATGCTACTGGCTGTCGTTGACTTCCTCATTGGTCATCGCAAGTACCTCCACGAGCGGTACGCGCACCTAGCGTCGCGCGTTGGTGCTGGTTTGGCATACATAGCTCACCTGTGTGGTGATTTTGAGGGGTTATGCTATGGTCAGGGTGGTCTTTTTGGAGACGCTCACCCAGTCCGACGCCATGATTAATGCCATGGCCCGCCACGCACCGGTGGCGCAGCTGCAGGTCCTGTGGCTCCGTATGGCGCGCCTGGATCCGAAGCTGCTGTCCCGCAGCAGCGTCGCCTTTGCCGACGTTAGTTGCGGCGATGCGAAGATGTGCCGCGTGGGAAGTGCAGCATACTCACGCCCGAGCGTTCATTCTCGTCCGCCGGCGCACAGGCATTTTGTAACGCATACGTGAGCATGGTGCACCGCAGATTGCCGCTCGAGTCCAAGCTTGACGGTATGGCGCAGCGTTTGCCTGTTCCGCGAGTTTCAACCCCGGTGGCGGTGTACTCAGGCAGCATTCCCTTATTTGCATCGCAGTTGTGGGCGAACGTCAGCGTACGATTTGCTACCAATGATGTTCCGCCAGCCGGGTAGCCACCAGGGACGGCTCCTGGAAGAGCTCCAGGCGACCGTGGCGGCACAGTTCCCGGCAACGTCACGCAGCGAGGGTGTCGGCACGCCGGCGCACAATACCTACCTCGGCTGCGTCGACAAGTTCATCGCCGCTTTTGTCGCCACCGGCAGCATAGGCTTGCTGCAGGTGCTCGCGAGCATCTTTTGCCGCGAGACCGGTCACCTGCGCGAGGAGGCCATGCAGGATGGCCTGGCAACGCTGGCCCAGCGCGGCACCACCACCGAAGTGGCCGCGGTGGCCGAGTGGCTATTTGCCATGTACTTGGACCCGAGCTACCTGACGGCCCAGCGCCGCGCGGCCGTGCAGCTCCTGCTCCTGCCGTTGCTGCACGCCGTGTCAACCGCATCGCTGGTGGACTTTTTCTGTTTTCACATTGCGGCGATCATTCGGTGCCTGGCCAACCCACTACCCAAGTACGTGCCCGCCTTCGCGGCGTGGCCGGTGGCAGTGGCGATATTGATGGAGAGGGTGGTGCATCCGTTGTATGGGTGCACGCTTGCAGCGGACCGGACCAGCTGGTGGACGACGTCTCCAACCGCATCTGCGCCTTTGATTTGCTGCAGCTGGCCTACCAGCGGCTCACCGTCAGCGATGGTAGGAGGGATTGCCCTGCGAGTGGCTGCCGCCATATCCTTGCGTTTAGCGAATGGCTGGCTGCGCCGAAAGTGGCGCGCCTGACACAGTGAACACGCCAGTCAGCCGGATCAACCAGGCCTACCTGACATCGCAGCCCAAGGGGGAAACCGTCACTGGCAAAGAGCTCACAACAATGGCCGTCAAGCTCGCGCACAGTGTCAAGTCGCAGGTTCTGGTGCGGCACACTGTATAAGGCTGTTGGGGGCAGTATTAAACGTTGGACAAACACGTGTTACTCGATCGACGCCATGCTGGGCTTTTCGACGGCGCAGTACGGCTGGCCGGCGGATCCAGCGTATAAGGCGCTACACCAAGAGTACTACTGTGCGGCGTTTAACGCAGTGTGCGCCATCGTCATGCGGACGCAGTCGCAGGAAAAGTTTTACAGCGGACTGCTCTTCAAGGAGAACCCGGTCGTACGCGCTGACCGCTCGTGGCGGCCTTTCGGCTGTACCTGCCTCTCACGTAATAGCTCCTGCTGTCTGCTATGTAAACGTCTGCAGAAAGGGGAGTTGGTGTGGGAACGCATCGTCGACACCTCCGTTGTGTACCACTTTGAGACGGAGATGGCCCAACGCTTCGAGCGCCGCAACGTCTCCGCGGTTGGCGGTGTGCCCCTGCCGAGCGGTGCCGGTCGTCCGCGTTCGCAGATTCGCTACCTGTCGTCACAATATCTTGGTAAAGGAGCCGACAGGTGTAACCACACGGAATCAGTACTTAATTTTTCCACCGTCGCCGCATGTAATGGGCGTGGTCGTTGGCTTGCAGCGGACAGCAGCCTCAGCCAAAGCATGAGCTTGGTGGCGGCCACGCCAATGGACTTCGACGAGCGATCAGCGACGCCCCCGGCGGCCCCGGCCAGTGCCACGACGACCGGGACCCCAGCCGCAGGCGTCGCGGGTGAAGAAAGTGTACCCACCGCCGCCGCCGCGTCCGAGCCGGCCGCCGTCGTGTTGGAAATGGACGCGCTCAACCGCAATCCGTCGATGGCGACACTGCTACGCGTGCTCGACCGCTTGCACGCCGAAGTCTCGCCGCCGCGCCCGCGCTCCGGTGGCGGCTCGCAGGACATGCCGCCGTGGATGAGCGAGATCCATGCAGTCATGACCAGCGAGACGACGCACATCAACGTGCGCCTGTTCCTGGCCAAGGTCGTCTCCGGGGCACCCCGAGGTGGTTGTCAGCTTATGGGGTGCACTTACATTGCATACCTCATATCTGGTGCGTTCGCGCACACAGCTCATCATCAACCGGCCGGCCGTGTTCGAGCCGTACAGCCACGCGTGGTGGATGCCTCTGTCGCGCCTAATCCTGGCGTCGGACCAGTACGGCGGCGGGCTCAACTACTTTGTGCAGGACCTGTGTGGCCTGCTGCTGGCGTGGGCCACGCCCGTGCAGCAGCCCCCTGCGGCTGTTTCAGACACCGACGCCGCTGCTGGGTCGGCCTCGGGCTCGAGCTCGGTTGCGTCCGCGACGCCGCCGTTCAGGTCGCCCGGCCCAGCTGGCACCCCGACGCCGGTGGAGGTTGCTGCGCCGCCGGTGTGGCCGCCGCTGCGGCCGCGGCGCCAGGACGCCGAGCAGCGCGGCCTCGCGAGCGATCTAGTGGCGTTCCTGATGCGGCATGCCACGTCCAGGTCCAAGCCCGTCCTGCGCTACAACCTCGACCTAATCAAGGGCCTGTGCGAGCAATGGGCTGACCTGCTGACGATCCGTACGTCGGTGCTCGCCGACCAGCTCAGCCGCAACGACGGCAACGGCGAAGTTGACAAGGCCGACAATCTCGTGGGTGTGCAGCTGCTGGCGGTCGCCCTTGCCAACGGGCTGTGGCCCTACGGTAGGGCCCTCCCCTGGCATGCTACGGCGGTTTCCCAGCAGCTTGAGTGTTGTCGTTGACACACACTGTGTATAAGCGCTAGGATGGACCTGGGGTGGGCGCAGAGCCGTCGACGGCAAACGGTCTGTCGGTCACCGAGTTCTTCGACCGGCTACTGGCCACCTTGAGCCAGAAGCAGCGCGACGTCTATGCCTCCGGCGCCGAAGTCACGGGCATGGTGCGTAGTAGTTGCAGGAACGGACCGAAACAGGTCAATGTGGACTGATGCTAACGCCCGCCCCGCTTTGGGTGCCTTCATGGACGCTTGACAGATGCTCAAGTTTTTCGCGACGCGGCTCGCCCGTCACAACTCGGCGCTGGATCCGAGCATCGACATGATCGCGTCGTGGGCCGACGAACTCGAGTCCAAGTTGCAGGTAACGTGGCCGATGATAACCGATACCAGGAGCAGCACAACCACGACGACGCTCACTACTGGGCGATCTTTCAGGTATCACTCGGCCGGCGATATAGGACCGGTTAGCCAGCATGGCGGCGCTGCAGAGCTCCCCAGCCGACATGGACCGCTTCATCAACTGCCTGCATAAGCTACAGCTCCACTACCCCGAGGGATGCCGCCGTTTCTTGAACCACGTGCGTGGGGAGCTCGTTGTGCATTTGCCGCGGCCGAGTCTGGGGAAAACTAACCATGTCGCGGAGGCAAGACCTGCGGCATGTCACGTCCAGGTGCTGTTCCAACTGCCCCGATTCCAAGGCGATTTTCGGACGATGGCGCTGGAGACCGTCCTGTCGCAAATCGACATCGACTTTGCCAAGGAGACGGCCGTGCAGGCGGCACAGGAGCTCTTCATTTCCCTGCAGAGCAAGGATCTCGCCGGCATGCTTCGGCACCGGTAAGTGACCCATGCGTCAATGCGGCCGGTCGGACGCCTTGTTGACGTTGCTACCGGCCCGGGCGATCGGTTATAAGGGGCAATTTGTCCAGGGACGATGCTGCCCAGCTGACGGCCCTCCTCATAGTCTACAAGCTTGCGCCAGGTGCGGTGCCTGAGCTGCTGGAGCGGAGTTTTATTGGCGAGCACGGCAGCTAAGCGAATTCCGTGCATGATTCCGTGGTGCGCTTTCTGTGTGCAGCACTCACCGAAATCCAACTGGTCGGCCTGTGCCCGACCATTCACTCGGCGTTTGCGCACCACACGGACGTGCGGTGCCGCGTCGCCTACTATGACTTGTTGGCGTGGCTCTACGAGTACCGACCCGACACGGATGCGGCGCTGCGGTCAACGTGGCGGGTGCGTTTCAGTATTTTAGTATATACGCCTCTAGTTCACGTATCTAACGGTGTGGATCCATAGTATGAACGGTTGGGGTGGTCATATACAGCATCACTTACTGCGCGGGCTGGTGGACGAGAGTGAGCTTATCCGGCACCGGGTCACACAGTGGTGGGACCAGTACGTACGACGTCCGGAGCCGCACCCAACAGGAAGTCGTTTCTCACACATCCTTTTCGCCGATTCCATTGATTTGACATCGGGTCATGCTGCCAGGGAGAAGCTCCTGCCGATGTCGTCTGTTCCCCGCCTGCGGGCGCTCCTCACCGAGGGCTACAGCGCCGACGTGGAAGAACAATACCTCAACTTTGTCGCGCACCTGCTGCTCGAGTGCGCACACAAGACGTGCGTGCGAGCTACGGCACGCGACACAATGCCGCGCTATTGCTAACTCCGCTCGACGTTGCTGTGATCGGGGCAGCGTGATGTAATACAGCGCCGACTTTGGCCAGTCGGTCTCGACCAACGTGCCGGACCTGCGGCAGGAGCGGTTCTCGTGGCAGCGCATCGATATGTCGTGGCAACACCGCGCGACGCCGATGCAACCGCTCTTTGCGACCCGCTCGCAAGCGGCCGGCGCAGGCGACGATGCCATGGACCTGGACCGCGAGGTGCGCCAGCGGTGGACGTCCCAGGTTCGTATGATGAGGGGGCGTCTGGACTGACCATCAAACGGTGTCACGATATGTCACCTGGGCGTGGGCCGGTGTGTTTACCAGGAGTTTGGCGTCCGCGCGTCCTTGCTCGACAACTTTTCGTTGACTCAGCAATTTGGCGCGGACACGTCGCAAAGCCTTTTGCTCTCCATGCTGGACCGGACGCAGTCGCAGGCAGCATCGACACTGCTCTTTGACGCACGACCCACGAGCGCCACACGCGGCATGTCCCGTACGACGCTGGCGCCCTCGGCAGGTGTCGAGCAGCAGATGGTGTATCCTGAATAGTCCTCTGCTGTTGCGGGTCGGCACCGCCCCTGTTTCAGGCAGCGGCCTATCGGTGGGCAGCCAGGGCGAGGCGGTCGCAGGCCGTGCTGGCAAGACCGAGTCCGACAGCCGGTACAGTCGAATGTTGCGGCGGTTCACCAAGTCGTCCGCAGAAGCCCAGGTGCTGTCGACCGCCGCCCAGAAGCGATTCTTGTGACCTCGCGGCTGACGTAATGGGCACGGCTCCGAGTTATACGCTGGCGATGTTGGCAGTCGCTGATGCAAATTCGCAAGGCAGAGCGACGGCGCAAGGAGCGCGAGACGGCCCAACGGCTGCGCGTTCTTCAGCGCGCCAACCAGATCACGATGTTCCGCGCATACCGAATCGGTGAGCTGCCTGACCTGGACATCAAGCACAATGAGGTAAACGAGCGCCGCTGTGTACTGCTTCTGCAGGCTATATGTGCGCGCGGTACTGAGCTGCCGGCAGGACGCTATTCGGCGGTTGTGCGGACGTTGCTAGATTATTCTGCCGCTGCAAGCGCTGGTGCAGAAGGATCCGGAGATTGCGCGACTGGTGTTCACTGACGTATTTGTTGGTGTCTACCGGGCATTGGGCGACGAGCAACATCACGCCGGTCTGACCATAGAGGACACGGTCACCTCCAAACGCGAGCTGGGCGCCAACCTGATGCGGGTCCGCGTCCGCATCCGCGATGCGAGTGTGCGAGTGTCGAAACACGCGGAGAGCACTAACCATCGTCGGACCGACCATCCGCTTCTGCACCTGGCTCGACTAGCTGTTGACTGCCTCGGTGCGCCGCTATCCACCTTTCATAGCTGCCGTTCTCACGGTGTGCCACGAGGAGCCAGAGCTGCGGCCGCCGCCGCTGGCAGTCGCCGACGCCAGCGAGCCGTCGGCCAATTTCCACCTGGGCATCCTTTGCCTGGAGCGGTCCCTTGTGGCGGCAGACGCGAAAACGCCTACATTGAATGGTCCGAGACAGCGAGCGTGGGTGTGCCGCCTAGGCGAACCGGTGTATAACTCAAAGTCGGAGGGTAGTGAGCCGTGTGCCGACCTATCCGTGACCACAGACGCGACGAAACATCAGTACTGGACCGTGCTGGCGCGCCTGTACGGCGCGCTCGACGAGGACGCCGTCCAGCAGGACATTCTGGACAAGCACCTTGCCGCTCTGCCGCTGACCAAGCAGGCGATGGGTTACGAGGCCGTCGACGACTACCGCCGCGCCTATGAAACCTACTCGCGCGGTACGTCGTTGATGCCTGATAGTGTGCTTGCGCTGTACGTCATTTTCACAATGATGGGGTGGCTGAGTGCCTAACCTGTTGCTCAGGGCTTGCGGATCACGCATTGTCGGATGCCCACCCGGAGGACTCCAATATCTGGGACGAGCGCGCGCTCCTTTGTGCAGAAAAGGTTGGCCTTCGATTGTAGCGCGATATCGTGACCAGCCGACTAACCGCGTGCGGCGTGCGCTGGTATGCTACGTTGTTAGCTTACCCTGTGGGACGAGCTTGGGCGGGCCACGCGCGAAGTTCTGGCTGACGGCAATGTGGGGCATCTGTGGGCCAATGACATGCGCAACGAGGTGAGGACCAAATAGGTGATTACGGTGTGGGTTGATACGGAGAGTTTGACTCGTAAGCGACCGATCTTGTTGAGCTCGGCGACGGCGTGACAGCGGCGGCTTTTTATCCGTGCGCACGTCAAGCTGCCGCACGAGTACAAAGACGTTGTGGGCGGCCAATTGGTGCCCATCAAGTGGACACCAGAGCACCCCAACCCGCTTCATCACTTCCTGTCCGAGTCGTTCGGCCACCCGACCTAGTACGCGGCGAGCTGCCTCGCTGCGGTCGCCAGGTTCAGCTCGTGCTAAGGGCCTGCCCCCGAGTTGCTCCATGATGGCGTGTCGCACAGTGCGCGCCTCCTGGAGGAAGATCACGCGGGCGACTTGGCAATGGCGTCGCTCATCGACAGCGACGGTGTGGGCCGGGCGCAATACTTTGCGCGCCGCTATTACGACGTCTTTTTGGCCCGCTGGTCAAGTTTACATCCGCTGATGTTGGCCGGCCGGCACCGGTGCGGCTGGCGGCTGGCGGGCATAGTGGGCGACCGCGAGCAAACGTTAACAGTTTCCGCAGAGTGCCTGTTCGCCACGGATTCCAGGTTGCTGCAAGGGTTGCAGCTGGCCGTGGAG
>Ga0180215_1005156_pt1 | contig 11278 bp, 14 predicted proteins | sample eDN3rd37CBELigBY_FD_128871 | JGI IMG/M metagenome (GOLD analysis project Ga0180215, IMG submission 128871) | Enriched backyard soil microbial communities from Emeryville, California, USA - eDNA 3rd pass 37_C BE-Lig BY (version 2) (version 2) | ecosystem: Environmental > Terrestrial > Soil >...
ATATTACTAATATTATATGCTGAAATTCACAAAATAGACAAATAAATTTCACTGAACTTTCGGAATTTGTTGTTGACAAAAATCGAGTTTATGTATTAGCTGTTAGCTCTGCAGATTTTAGCTTGGTGAATAATCCAATTTCGCTATTCGCTATACATCCGTCAATCTCCCTTAACAGTAAAAAAGAGGACCCAAAAATGGATCCTCTCTAAGCAGCTTATATCGTTTTTTCCTTCACTTGGCGGACAGCAGCCGATTTTCTGCCATGCAATAAATAATAAAATAATAAACATATGGCAACGATCCCTGCAAGAATCATATAAAGGGATGAAAATCCTGTATAAATCACGATGACTCCCAGCACATAAGAGCCAAGTCCGATGCCAGTATCAAAGAAAGTGAAGTAGGTTGAAGTAGCCAAACCTCTTTTTGATGAGTCCGATCTTTGGATGGCAATGGTTTGCAGGCAGGGCTGAATGGTTCCAAAGCCTAGTCCGATTAAAGCCCCCGCAAGTAAGAATACAAAGGTGTTATGCGCTTGACTTAAGAGTAATAAGCCAACAGCAAACAAAATAATCCCTGGGTAGATAATTTTATTTTCTCCGTGAATGTCAAACCAGCGTCCGGTAAATGGACGGGAGATTAAAATAAACACAGCATAAACGACGAAGAAGAAGCTGGCAGCCGTAAGAAGCCCGAGTTCTTTCGCATAAACAGAAATAAAGGAAAGCAGCCCTGCATAGCCAAGAGCAAGAATTCCCGCAACAATTGAAATAGGTATCGCGTTTTTTTCAAAAAGGGTAGAAAATGAAAGCTTTTGAGCTGGTTTTTTAACACCATGACTAGATCTTTTCGGCACGCGAACAATGATAGATAATAAAACGGCTAAAAAGCCAAGGACCGTACATAATCCGAAAATAATATCAAAGCCCATGTATTGAATGATTGTCAAGCCGGCGAAAGGACCGATAACCATAGCCATGTTCATAAACATTCCGTAATAGCCGAGGCCCTCACCTTTTCGCTCATCAGGAATAATATCTGCGACAATCGCACCGGTGGCCGTTGTTGCCATGCCAAAACCGATTCCGTGAACAAAGCGCAAAGCAAGCAGCAGCGGAATCGAATCCGTCCAAAAATAAAGTAAGGATGCAACGGCAAAAATAATTAAAGCAGCCAGCAAGATTTTCTTTCGCCCATATTCATCAAGCCATTTGCCAGTAAATGGCCGGCAAAGAACTGCGGCAATCAAGAACATGGAAACGATGAGTCCGACTTGTGTTTCATCTCCATGTAAATCATCCATTACATAGATGGGCAATGTTGTCAGTAAGATATAAAACCCAATAAAAAGAAAAAAGCTGGTGAACGAGATACTTAGAAAGTCTTTCGTCCATAATGGTTGTTTCTTCATGCTGTTCCTCCTATAAATTTTCCTTCATTTTTTCAATAAATAATAGCATTGAATGAATTTCTTCATCCTCAATCGTTTTTAGAACTCTCGACTCGCATGCTCTGACTGCCTGATGCCATTCTTCATATTTATTCATGGCAGCTTCTGTTAGAACGATCTGCTTTTCCCGTTTATCAGCACCGACCAGTTTTGTAATCCACCCTGATTTTTCAAGACGGGCAATCGTTCTTGTCATTGTCGGTGCTTCAACGCCTAAATACTGTGCTAGCGTTTTTTGTGTAGAGGATCCATTTGTTTTTATGAGATAAATGATTGTCCATTGAGCAGAATAGAGGCCGAGCGGGATAAGTGCTTCGTTGAGAGCCTTAGAAAAATGCCTGGAAAACTGGTTGAGGGAGTGAAGAAGCTGTGTTTGGTTGCTTTCCATTAAATCACCTATATTTAAATTAGTTACCTAGCTAATTATATGCACTTTCGATCAGTTTGTCTAGACTAATGTTCAAAAAATGTTCACTTGATTTTTTGAAAGTGTTTACATAAAAAATCCAAGCCTTTTATTATATAAATTTTATAAATAATACATAATATTAAGAAAATGAGAGGAATTAAGAGTAAATGAATGAAAAACGTTCAATATAAAGAACAAATGTGAGAATTTCGATTTTTATCATAACAGAACATTTGGACTATACTCATCTTAATAGTTCTTTTAAAAGAACAACCTAATCAGGGTGGTGAAAAAATGTATCAAAAAAACTGCGATAAATGTCAACGGCCATCATTTAGCAGCAGTGAATATGGGGCCTGGCATTGTCCTGTATGCGGAAACGATTTAACGAAATATCCCTTCCTCGATGCAATGACACTTGAGAGAATTCATGTAAATGCTATTCCGTTTCAAAGGAAGATAGATTGCTATAAAGAACAAATCAAATCACTATGCTTGTGGACATTTTCAAAAGGGGATGGGACGGTTGGAGACAAAGGTCATCGCAAAGGAATTAGATAAGGAATGGATGCGGCTTATATTAGAAGCGAAAAAACAAGGAATTGAGAAAGAGGAAATTCGCAAATTTTTTTATAATGGGCAGGGAGAGGAGGCTAGTGAAAAATCATAGTAATTCCTGGGCGGGGATACTTTTTTTGAGTTACCTTATTTCAGTAACCGATTGATAATGGAGGACTTTCGTGAAAATCATTTTCCTTTATCTGGCTTTCTTGAACTTGTTTGATGGTGCAGTTACCTTCTGGGGACTCCAATCATCCATCATAACCGAATTCAATCCGCTTATGCATTCTCTCTACGATGTACATCCTGTGATTTTTCTTGTTTTTAAACTATGCTTGTCTTGTTTGTTGTTAGGATTTGTCGTTTTTAACCGGGTTCCATCGAATAGGCCTATAAGAGTTATATCCTTGGCAGCTTCGGTACTTTATACCTCTGTCATTTTTCTGCATGGGGTATGGATTTTTCAGTATATTGCGTAATCCTTGATAAAATAGACGACTTGTTTCCCTATTTTTCTGGCACCTTATAGGTTTTTATAATAATTTTCATTATTTAATCAATGAATTTTGACCTTTATGACAACCATATGTTGGAAATTGTCGATTAATCGGGGAAATTTGGGTTTAAAACATAGATTTATTTGACAAAAAGTAACACATTCAAACGTAAGCAAGCTAGTAAAATACAACTATGCAAAAAATACTATGCTTGTTTTTAAGGACACAGAAAATGGCAAACCCACTGAAAAATGGGGACGCAAAGTCACAGATCTAAGGTATAAGAGAAAGCTGGATCGGAAAATTGTCCTACATACATACACCGCAATTTTCTGGAGTACAGGAGATACATACTAAGATGGCTGGACTGCCTGGGATACGAATGGTATTTTGGGAGGGAATAGGTTGAATAATCTTAATGGACAAAATGAAGGACTTGACAGCGAATGGGTCCAGTTAATCATCGAAGCAAAGAATATGGGAATTGAAAAAGACGAAATAAGGGAATTTCTTTTAAAAAGTACGATTAATGAATTTAGCATTAAAACGAGTTAAATAAATATAAGAAATGAGAAGTGTTTCTTATGAGGGGGGTCTCTAAAAGAAATGCTTTTATTTTTACAATAAAAAACAGAAGCATTGATAGGCTCCTGTTTTATTTCTTCTGATCAATTCTCCATTTATTAAATTCTAGAAATTCGCGGAACTGGTCTTTTGATACCCCTGAATTCATTGCTTCCTGGACAATGTTGATCCACTCTGAATCTAGCTCGTCTTTATTTGGCTGCTCGTGTATTAAATGATCAACGGGTACATTTAAGACGCCAGCGATTTTTTCAAGAAATTGTATTGAAGGGTTTGTTTGCAGGTTCCGTTCTAATGAACTTAAATAGGATTTGGCTACGCCAGCCCGTTCTGCAAGCTCGGATAACGACATTTTCTTTTCTTTACGCAAAGTTTTTACACGCTCACCGATCATCCAATCTCACACACCTTACTATTAATAATTATTCCTATTATATCAAAAAACAGTACGAAGTTCCATATTACGAACATAATATGTAAAATGTTCAGTATATTTCCTTATTTACCCGTTTTGTACGATTTGAAACCAATTTATATAAAAAAGTGCTCCGCTTAGTTTGCAAGAGCACTTTTTGATTCCACAAGCTTAATGATTTCCTCGGTTGCTGCATCCACACCATCTGCTTCAATATGATGGAATGGCTTTTCATATTCCAGCTGTTTGTGGGCATATCGCGGATCATAGTAGGATTCTAATAAAACCTTTATAAAGAGTCTAAAATCTTGATTTTCTAATGAATCATCTAATGCTTGAATAGCCTCTTTGTCTTTCATGCGCTTCCTGATAAAGGCATACCGTTCCTTAATGGTGTCAAGAAACCAATCCTCGTTTAAATATGGCTCAACATAGTCGCGGTGAATTCGCTCAATGCGCGTTTTTAGCGAAGCCTGCAGGTTGATGTTGATTCCATCTTGCTTCAAGTCAAGAAGGACGTCCGGCTGAACAACCTTTCCGATTCGCTTGCTTTCTGCTTCGATAAAGAAAAACGGTTTGTCCTTTATTTTTAGTAAAGTGTCAAAAAGCAGGGCATCGAAGGTTTTCTGACTGTGGCCCAGGTATTGCCCGTAGTAACCGAAGATGGATCCGCGGTGTGCAGCCATTCCTTCCAGGTCGATAACCGCCATGCCTTTTTCCGCTAGCTTATGAAGCACTTCTGTTTTTCCAACGCCCGTCATTCCATGAATGGAAATCGCCTTTTGCGGAACAAGATTGGGTATTGCTTCTAATATATACTGCCGGTAGGCGCGATACCCTCCGGTTAATCGTGTGGCTGAAAGGCCTGCGAATGATAAAAAGGTAGCAACCGATTTACTGCGCATGCCGCCGCGCCAGCAGTAAATAACTGGATGTCCGCCATCCTGCATTAAATCCCTAATTTTGCCGAGCATGTCTGGGATTTTTGCAGAGACAATCTCCATTGCCCGCCATTTCGCTACATCTGAACCTTCCTGTTTATAAATCGTCCCAATAAGGGCGCGTTCATCATTCGTAAATAATGGTACGTTGACTGCACCCGGAATATGAAATTCTTCAAACTCGCCAGGTGACCGAACATCAACCGGAATAGCCTTTTCCGTATGAATGAATTGATCAACACTTATTTCTCTCATATTTGGTGCCTCCATTTATCAGTTCCGTCTCGGAGATTGCACTCAGATATTTTTGGCAAAATCTGAGGCGTCCGACTCACAACTATACTATTGTAACTCTTTCTAGAAAAATTGTCTTTTGGAATTATTACCGGTTTGTCCAATTTTATAATGAATTATTCTTATACAAAAACAAAACAGCCCCCAAAAAGAGGCTGCGTCTGCTTACTTATTCTTCCTAAGATTGCCCAGTTCCTCGGCAATTGCCTGCATTTCATTCGGGCTGAAGGAGTTTTTTTTCATGACAAGATCGTAAATATCCTTTAACTCCTCGTACATTTCTTCATCAAAATGGGACGGTTTGATTGCTCCAAAGTTTAATACTTTTAGTTTTTCTTTAATTTTTTCAATCATATATTCAACATTTTCAACAGACTTTTGTGCTAAATCCACCCGAATTCCCCCTCTTAAATATGTACCGTCAGTTCTCTAGTATCCCCATCTTTCCATGTTATTCACAGATTGTCAACCATATTTAAAAGTTTATGGTTAAAGGTTGCAGAAGATATCATTTTGAAAGAAAATGGTGGCAAGGAGGAATTTTACATATGATTAATGTTCTTTTTGTATGCCTAGGAAACATCTGCCGGTCACCGATGGCCGAAGCGGTGTTTCGTGACCTTGTAAAACGGGAAGGCTTGGAAAGTGAAATCACTGTTGATTCGGCCGGTACGGGAAATTGGCATGTCGGCAGTCCGCCGCACGAAGGGACTAGACAAATTTTAAAAAGATATAACATTGGTGCAGAGGGATTAAAGGCCCGGCAAGTTTCAGCAGATGATTTTCAAAGGTTTCAATACATAGTGGGGATGGATGCATCGAATATCCAGAATTTAGAAAATTGGCGAAAAGGGGAGACAAACACCAAAGTTGTTAAGCTTCTAGATTTTGCTGATGATGAAAGTAAAGATGTGCCTGACCCATATTTTACAGGGGATTTTGATGAAACATATGAGCTTGTGAAAAAAGGCTGTGAGGGGCTGTTAAAAGAGCTCAGGTCAAACCATAATATATAGGAAAGCGAGTGGAAAAAACATGGGGAAATCATTATTTTGGAAAGGCGTACTATACGGTGCTTTGGCTGGTGGCGCACTGAGCCTGCTTGATAAAGACACAAGAGAAACAGTAGCTTCAGGATGTAAAAAGGCAACGAAAGAGGTTACTCATTACGTAAAGAATCCTAGTGAAGCCATTGATCGGGCTAAAGAAATGTCGAACCAAATTAAAACAGCGATTGAACAGGTAAGTGAAGAAGTTTCCTTCATTGCAGAAAAAGTGGACGAGCTGAAAGAGACGACTCCATATGTTGCCGGGCTTGTTGAGGATACGAAGGAAGCTTTTATAGAAGAAAAATAATCAATCTAAATGTGAGGTGTTGGAATGGCGCAGGCCTTTTCAAATTTGCTTAAGCAATTATGGAAAAGGGTTTTGGAAGATGAACTGTTTGGCCTCGCGGCGCAGCTGGCTTACTACTTCTTACTCTCGCTTTTTCCATTACTTCTATTTTTAGTGGCTTTGCTGCCCTATCTGCCGATTACAACGGAAGATATTTTGGCGGTTATACGTGATTTCGCCCCAGAGGACAGTATTGAATTAATTGAAGCGAATTTGCTGCAGCTCTCGCAGAAAAATGGCCATTTGCTTTCGTTCGGTATTATCGCCACGATGTGGTCTGCTTCAAATGGCATCAATGCTATCGTTCGTGCGTTTAATAAGGCGTACGATGTGAAGGAAAGCCGGTCATTTATAGTGGCCAGAGGCATGGCGATACTATTTACCTTTGCTATGATTTTTGTTTTTGTGATGGCACTGCTCTTACCTGTATTTGGGCGGCTAATTGGGATCTATTTATTTGCGAAATTAGGTCTTTCTGATGAGTTTTTGACCATTTGGAACACCCTTCGCTGGCTGCTCAGTTCGATTATTTTGTTCATTGTTTTCACTGGTCTGTACTGGATCGCGCCGAACAAAAAGCTTAAATGCGTCAGCGTTGTTCCCGGGGCGATTTTTGCCACGGTGGGCTGGGAGCTGTCATCTTTGGCTTTTTCCTTTTATGTGACCAATTTCAGTAATTATTCCGCAACCTACGGGAGCATTGGGGCTATTATCATTCTCATGATCTGGTTTTATCTGACAGGGATCATAATCATCATAGGCGGCGAAATCAATGCTGCATTCAGCAAAGTGAAAAAGGAGGATTGCTTCGAATAGCGAGGCTTTCCTTTTTTTGTCGGGATAAAAAAAGGATTAGATCAAAGAATATGACAAGGGGAAAAATATTGGTCTTTTGAAAAGGAGGCTTATATCAATGGTCAAAAAAGATGGCGGTACAAAGCAAAAAGGGAAAAACAAACCTAAGCAAAAAACATCCGGCTCTGCAAATGGACAGAATGGATATCATTAAATGGGGGCCCCGGGGTAAACCCGGGGTTTTTTGTATTTGGATTAAATGATGCTGGGAATTTGGCTAAGGAGACCTTTATTGCGGTTATGAAGGCTAATTTGAAGCAAAAGTCAGTAGAGAAACTTCTGCATCGGGATTATGAAGGCCAAGTTGAAGCAAAAATCCGGGGAGAAAGTCCTTCATTGAGGTTATGAAGGTCAAGTTGGGGGAAAATTTCGAAGAGAAAGTCCTTCATCGGGGTCATGAAGGCCAAGTTGGAGCAAAAATTCATAGAGAAAGTCCTTCATCGGGGTTATGAAGGCCAAGTTGGAGCAAAAATCAGTAGAGAATGTCCTACATTGATGATATAAAGGCTAAGCCCATGCAGTAAACCTAAAACAAAAAGAAAGTCCCTCATCCAAAAAGAGATGAAGGACTCATAAGTTAATTTTGCGATCTTAAAAGCCGTAAGCTATTCAAAATAACTAAAATCGTACTGCCTTCGTGCGCAATCACACCGAACGGCAGATCGACAAACTGCAGGAAGTTTGAAGCAATTAGAAGCGAAATGACTGTAAGAGAAAATATAATATTCTGCTTAACAATCCGATTCATTCGCTTAGACAGATTAATGGCTTCTGCAATCCGCGGCAGATCGTTTTTCATCAAGACAACATCAGCTGTTTCGAGGGCAACGTCTGTTCCTTCGCCCATCGCAATCCCCACATTTGCGGTGGCAAGAGCGGGAGCGTCGTTGATGCCGTCACCAACCATTCCTACTGTACCGTAGGTTTTTTGTAAATCCTTAAGATGGTCGACCTTGTTCTCCGGCAGGCACTCGGCAATATAATCATCAACATGGGATTCTTTAGCAATCGCCATTCCGGTATTTTTGCTGTCGCCGGTCAGCATGATTGTGTAGATCCCCTGAGTTTTCAGCTGATCGATGGCCTGCTTGGTTTCCTCACGAACCACATCTTTAAGGGCGATGATTGCGGCAATCTCCGCGTTTTTCTGCACAAAAACTACCGTCTTTCCTTCGCTTGCCATTTTTCCTGCGGCACCGTCTGAAAAGTTCATAGCAGCATCTGTACCAACAAACTTTGCTTTACCAATTTTCCACTCATCCTGATCAATCGTTGCCTGGACACCCCATCCAGTTACATCTTCAATGCTTTCAGGGCTGATAAGCGATTGCTGCAAATGTTCTTTTGCATATTTGACAATCGCGTTGGCCAAAGGATGACCAGAGTGGCTTTCAATTGATGCAGCTTTTAAGAGAACTTCGTCAGCATTTAGACCGATAGCGACAATGAAATCCGTAACTTCAGGTTTCCCTTTAGTCAATGTTCCTGTTTTATCAAAGGCAATTGCTTTCAGATGACTTAGGTTTTCTAAATGTACCCCGCCTTTAAAAAGAATCCCGTGCCGTGCCCCACTTGATATAGCAGATAAAGTGGCAGGCATAATTGAAGCGACAAGTGCACAAGGCGATGCAACAACGAGTAGAATCATCGCACGATAAAACGTTTCTGTCCATGTCCAGCCCAAAAGGAAGTGGGGAGCGAACATCATTAAAGCAACAACAGCTAAAACGATCTTTACATACGTCCCTTCAAATTTTTCGATAAAAAGCTGTGAAGGGGACTTCTCGCTTTGTGCAGATTGCACCAGCTGGATAATTTTCTGGAATAGGGTCTCACTGTTCGGCTTTGTAATTTCTACAGTGATCGACCCGTTCAGATTAACCGTACTGGCAAAAACATTATCCCCGCTGTCTTTGGAAACAGGCAGTGATTCACCTGTAATCGCTGCTTCATCTATCGTTGTGTGTCCTTTTATAATTTTTCCATCAGAAGGCACGCGTTCCCCGGGCTTTACTAGGATAAGATCACCGATAGAAAGCAGAGAAACATGAACTTTTTCTTCCAAACCATTGGTTATTCTTAATGCCTCTTCAGGCTGGATCTCCATTAAAGCAGAAATCTCCTTATGGCTTTTGTTCATTGTATAGGTTTCAAGGGCACCGCTTACTGCGAAAATAAAGATGAGAATCGCACCTTCTGTCCAGTAACCGATAATTGCAGAACCAATAGCTGCAAAGATCATCAGCATTTCTACATTTAATTCTTTATTGGCAATGGTTTCTTCAATACCCTCTTTGGCTTTGGCAAAACCGCCGATCACAAAGGCTAGTAGATATGCAACTACTGAGGCAGAGCCTAAATCAGTCTTATCTAGAAGCCAGCCGGCAACAATCAGCACACCGCTGAGTAAGGCAGCAATTAGTTCAGCATGCGGCTTAATTTTCTCGATAAGAGAATCTTCTTTTTCAGTAATTGGACTTTTGGCTAAAGCTTTTACTTCTGTATTCATTTTTCTTTCCCTCCCTCAATTGATATTGGTTTTCATTTGTTTCTTTCTAATTGAGAAAAATAATCACAATCATTACCCCAAAAAACGACGAAAGCTGCCGCCATATAGGCGACAGCATAAAAAATACCAATTTAGAAATATTTTAATGTAACTTTAGTTTACTATATAACATATTGAATGAAAAGGAAAATGTTCGCCGTTTTCCTTGGAAAATTCTGATTGTCAAAAATCCGCCACACATCATCACTTTAAAGCACCGGGGGACAGGCCCCCGATAGTGTAATGCGTTAAAGCAATGGGGGACAGGCCCCCGATGCGGTAAAGCGTTAAAGGTCGCCAAGTACTCTTTAAACCGAGGCGGAGGAGCCGCTTTGTTTAGAGACGGTTTCTTTTTGGCCAAATATGACGACGATTAGAAAGATCATAAGCAGCATGAAGCTAATGATGTTGAAAAAGCTGATGGATTTGAAGTAATGAATAAAGATTCCGCCAAGGTAGGGACCGGCTAGGCTTCCGATACTGAAGGCTATTCCGCAAAGCAGATTGCCAGTTGGCAGGAGATTTTTAGGCGTAAGATCGGCCATATAGCTTATGCCAAGGGAAAAAGTCGATCCGACCACCATTCCGGCAAAAAAGATGCAAATGGTAAGGGCTAGCAAAGTTTCCTCTAAAAAGCTCGCTGCGGTGAAAGCAGCAAAACCGGCAAACAAAATGACCATCATAATATTGCGTCTTCCATACTTATCACTTAACACCCCAAGCGGCAATTGAAAAATAATTCCCCCTACAGCAAATGAGGTTAAGAGCAGGGATACGCTCGGTACATCAAGGCCGATACGCAATCCGTATACCGGAAAGCTTCCATTTAAAGATGATTCCAAGAATCCGTAGCCCAGAGGAGGCAAAAACGCCACCCATGCATATTTGGAAGCATCCTTAAATCGCTTCATTGTCTCCTTAAAAGAATTCACCTCAGCCGTCTGCTCTGGAAATTCATTTTTTAAAGAAAATAAAAATAGCCAGGCAATTAAACACAGAAATGAGGATACAATAAATGGCAGTGCTTCACTAAATTTGATAAGTGAAGCCATTTGCGGTCCAACTGCAAACCCGACACCAAAGAATAAACCGTAAAGAGAGATGTTTCTTCCTCTTTTATGATCCGGCGAAAAAGAGGTTATCCATGTTTGTGTCCCAAAATGCAGCGCATGATCGCCAATACCGATCAGCATCCGCAAGACAAACCAAAACCAGAAAGATTTCCATAAAGGAAATAGGATGAGTGAAACGACAACAAGCAGCCCGCCCAAAATAATTACAGGTTTATATCCATATTTTCTTAAAGGATATTCCATAAAAGGCGA
>Ga0180215_1005158_pt1 | contig 11278 bp, 10 predicted proteins | sample eDN3rd37CBELigBY_FD_128871 | JGI IMG/M metagenome (GOLD analysis project Ga0180215, IMG submission 128871) | Enriched backyard soil microbial communities from Emeryville, California, USA - eDNA 3rd pass 37_C BE-Lig BY (version 2) (version 2) | ecosystem: Environmental > Terrestrial > Soil >...
GCTTCAATCTGGAAGCGGCATTTCGCGACTCGCATGTCGCCGATGTGCTCGACCAGCTCGACAGCGAGCTCGTCGGGCTCGCGCCGGTGAAGACTCGTATTCGAGACATCTGCGCGCTGCTGCTGGTCGATACCGTGCGGCGCCAGGCAGGTCTGAGCACCGAAGCGCTTTCTCTGCACATGAGCTTCACCGGCAACCCAGGCACTGGCAAGACGACGGTGGCGATGCGCATGGCCGAGATCCTGCATCGACTCGGCTATGTGCGCAAAGGTCACATGGTCGCCGTGACCCGCGACGATCTCGTCGGCCAGTACATCGGCCACACGGCGCCCAAGACCCGCGAAGTGTTGAAGCGTGCGATGGGCGGCGTGCTGTTCATCGATGAGGCCTACTACTTGTATCGGCCGGAGAACGAGCGCGACTACGGCCAGGAGGCGATCGAAATCCTGTTGCAGGAGATGGAGAACCATCGCGACGACCTGGTCGTGATCCTGGCCGGCTACGAGGACCGGATGGAGCGGTTCTTTCGCAGCAACCCAGGCATGTCGTCGCGCATCGCGCATCACATCGCATTCCCGGATTACACCGCCGCGGAGCTGCTGGCCATCGCAGATCTGATGCTCGAACAAATGCAGTACCGACTGAGCGCGGAGGCTCGCGCCGCGTTGGAAGAATACATCGAGCGCCGACAGGCGCTGCCGCATTTCGCGAATGCCAGATCCATTCGCAATGCGCTGGACCGCGCACGCTTGCGACAGGCCAGCCGCTTGTTCGCAAAGCTCGACGCGTCGCTTGCGAGGAACGATCTCATGACGATCGAGGCGGCCGACATCCGTGCCAGCCGCGTGTTCGCCGAGACCCCACCTACAGCACGATGAGGGAGAGTGACCATGACGACGCTCGCGCCCAGAACGTTGACCCGGTTCCTGATCGAAGAGCAGCGCCGTCACGACAACGCGACGGGCAATTTCACCGCGCTCGTCAACGACGTGCGCCTTGCGTGCAAGCGCATCGCGACGCTCATCGGCAAAGGCGCGCTCTCCGGCGCCTACGGCGATGCCGGTGTGGTCAACGTACAAGGCGAGGTGCAGAAGAAGCTGGATGTGCTGACCAACGATATCTTCATTCGGACCAACGAATGGGGCGGACAGCTCGCGGGCATGGTGTCCGAGGAGATGGAGAAGCCGTACGCGATTCCAGCGGAGTATCCCACTGGAAAATATCTGCTCCTGTTCGACCCACTCGATGGCTCCTCGAACGTCGATGTGAACGTTGCCGTCGGCAGCATCTTCTCCGTGCTGCGCTGTCCTGACGGAGTCACGGATCCGAGCGAGGAGCATTTTCTTCAGCCGGGCACCGAACAGGTATGCGCCGGGTACGCGATCTATGGGCCTTCCACCATGCTCGTGTTCAGCACGGGCCGCGGTGTACACGGCTTTACGCTCGACCGTGAGATCGGCGAGTTCATGTTGACGCATCCGGATCTGCGCATTCCGGAAACCACTTCGGAGTTTGCCATCAATGCATCGAATTCACGTTACTGGGAATCTCCCATCACGCGCTATGTGCGCGAGTGTCAGGAAGGAGCCGCAGGTCCGCGCGGTCGCGATTTCAACATGCGCTGGGTGGCCGCCGTGGTCGCTGAAGCTCATCGCATTCTCATGCGTGGCGGCGTTTATATGTATCCGCGCGATCGGCGGGATCTGACCAAACCGGGACGTTTGCGCCTGCTGTACGAGGCGAACCCGCTCGGCTTTCTCATCGAGCAAGCCGGCGGACGCGCCAGCACGGGCCGCGAGCCGGTGCTGTCCGTGAAGCCCGAAGCGCTGCATCAGCGCATCGGTTTCATCTTCGGTGCTCGGGCCGAGGTGGAGCGCATCGAGCGCTATCACCGCGAGTGCAACGATTTCGAGTTCAAGGCGCCGCTGTTCGGTACTCGCAGCGCGCTCAGAAGTCCCGCTTAGGGAGCTCTCCCATGTCAGCCACACATCCGATCATTGCAGTCACCGGCTCTTCCGGAGCCGGCACTACATCGGTTTCGCGGACCTTCGAGCAGATCTTCCGGCGCGAGTCGATCACCGCCGCGTTCGTCGAAGGCGACAGCTTCCATCGCTACGACCGAGTGGCGATGAAGCAGCAGATGGCGGAAGCCATCGCTCGCGGCGATCAGTACTTCAGTCATTTCGGACCGGACGCCAATCTGTTCGCCGAGCTCGACGGCCTGTTCAAGAGTTATGGCGAGAGCGGGCAGGGACGTCGGCGCAGGTATCTGCATGACGATCAGGAAGCTGCGCCGTATGGGCAACTGCCAGGCACGTTCACCGAATGGGAGGATCTGCCGACGCCAACCGATCTGCTGTTCTACGAAGGCTTGCACGGCGCCGCGGCTCATGAGGACATTCAGATCGGCAAGCACGTGGATCTGTTGATCGGCGTGGTGCCGGTCATCAATCTGGAGTGGATTCAGAAGCTGCATCGTGACCGGTCCACACGCGGTTATTCGACGGAAGCGGTGGCCGACACCATCCTGCGGCGGATGCACGATTACGTGCACTACATCTGCCCGCAGTTCTCACGCACGCACATCAATTTTCAGCGCGTGCCGATGGTCGATACATCCGATCCTTTCATCGCGCGCTTCATTCCGACGCCGGAGGAGTCGTTCCTGGTGATTCGCTTCGCGAGTCCGCAGGGCATCGATTTTCCGTACCTGCTGGCCATGCTGCACGACTCGTTCATGACGCGCTCGAACACCATCGTCTGCCCCGGCGGCAAGATGGACCTGGCCCTGCAGCTGATCTTCACGCCGATGATCATGCGGCTGATCGAGCGCCGCAAAGAATCGCTGGCGCGTCGATCGCATCGTTCCAGCCGCGCCTTGCTGGAGCCCACTCTGGAGATGAGGTAAGCCATGCCGAAGCTCATCGATTGCGTCTGCGCCGTGTCCTTCGATCTCGACGGCACGCTCATCGACACCGCGCCGGATCTTGGCGCGGCTGCCAACATGATGCTGATCATGCTCGGCGGCCGGGCGCTGCCGGACGACGGCATTCCGCCTTTGATCGGCGCGGGCGTCGATGAGTTCGTGAAACGAGTGCTGCGTCAAAGTGGCGTGACGGCGGATGGGCGCACGCAGGAAACCGCGGCGACGTTGTTTCGAAATCTCTACGGGCAGCGAGTGTTCCAGCGCAGTCGGGTCTATCCGAACGTCATCATGACGTTACACACGCTGCGAGCTGCTGGGCTGACGCTGTGCTGCGTGACGAACAAGGAGCGAAAGTTCGCGCAGCCCTTGCTGGAGCTGGCCGGCATCAGCGGCTATTTCGCTGCGGTGCTGTGCCCGCAGCGGCCCGAAGACAGAAAGCCGAGTGCGTCGTTGCTGTACTCGGCCTGCCGTCAAGCGGAAGTCGAGCCCATGGACATGCTGGTGGTCGGAGATTCGCGTGCCGACATTCAGGCGGCGCACGCGGCAGGATGCCGTGTCGTCGCGGTGGACTACGGTTATCACCGTGACCTGCCGCTGGAGGACCTGCGACCGGACGCGATCGTCAGCAATATGAGAGACATCATGGAACTGAGTGTGCGTCCCCGGAGCGGGACTCGTGCATTGAGGGCAATCCCATGAGCGCCGAAATCGACGTGCAACCGAGGCTTCACCCGCAGCCGAGCCATGAGGGCATCAACGTGCTCAGGGCATTGGCGATGGATGCCGTGCAGAAAGCGAACTCCGGTCATCCAGGCATGCCGATGGGCATGGCGGAGATCGCCGAGGTGCTGTGGCAACGTCACCTGCGCCACAATCCCGCCAATCCGCAATGGTTCGATCGCGATCGCTTCGTGCTCTCGAACGGGCACGGCTCGATGCTGCAGTATGCGCTGTTGCATCTGACCGGTTACGACCTGCCGATGCAACAGCTGGAGCAGTTTCGCCAGTTGCATTCGAGAACGCCAGGGCATCCCGAGTACGGCATCACCCCGGGGGTGGAAACCACGACTGGCCCGCTCGGTCAGGGCATCGCCAATGCAGTGGGCATGGCCATCGCAGAGAAGGTGCTCGCCGCGCAATTCAATCGTCCGGAGTTCGAGGTCATCGATCATCGCACCTATGTGTTTCTCGGCGACGGCTGTTTGATGGAAGGCATCTCGCACGAGGCCTGTTCGCTGGCGGGCACGCTCGGCCTCGGCAAGCTCATCGCGTTCTATGACGACAACGGCATTTCCATCGATGGTCACGTGTCGGGTTGGTTCACCGACGACACACCGCGTCGCTTCGCAAGCTATGGGTGGCACGTCGTGCCGGATGTCGACGGGCACGACAGTGAAGCCATCGACAACGCGATTCGCGCCGCCAAAGCGGTGACCGATAAACCTTCGCTGATCTGTTGCAAAACAGTCATCGCCAAAGGAGCGCCAAACAAGGCCGGCACGCATGACGCGCATGGAGCGCCGTTGGGCGAGCAGGAAATCGCCGCTACGCGCGCGGCATTGGGCTGGGACTACGCCCCGTTCGAGATTCCCGAGCATATTTACGCCTTGTGGGATGCGCGGCAGGCCGGTGAAATCTATGAGGAAGCCTGGCAGCAAAAGCTGACCGCATATGCCACGGCCCATCCGCAGTTGAGTCAGGAACTCGAACGTCGCATGCGAGGTGAGTTGCCTGAGGAGTTCGCAGAGCACGTTCGCAGATTGATGACGCGCACGCATGCGAGTGCGGCCACGATGGCGACACGCAAGGCGTCGCAGGAAGCCATCGAGGGAATCGCGCCGACACTATCGGAACTCATCGGCGGCTCGGCCGATCTCGCCGGTTCGAATCTGACATTGTGGTCCGGGTCGCACGGCGTCACGCAAGACAGCGGCGGCAACTATATCTATTATGGTGTGCGCGAGTTCGGCATGGCCGCGATCATGAACGGGCTGGCGTTGCACGGAGGATTCATTCCCTACGGCGGCACGTTCCTGACATTCTCCGACTATTGCCGGAATGCTCTGCGCATGGCCGCGTTGATGCAGATCCGTACCATCTTCGTGTTCACGCACGACTCGATCGGACTGGGCGAGGATGGCCCGACGCATCAGCCCATCGAACATGTGGCGACACTGCGATTGATACCGAACATGGATGTCTGGCGTCCGTGCGACACCTTGGAAACGCTGGTCGCGTGGGCGGCCGCTATCGAACGCGAGAGCGGGCCGACCAGCCTGGTGCTCAGCCGACAGAATGTTCCGTTTCAAAATCGCGATCCGGACGCCATGGCAAACATCCGCCGAGGTGGCTATGTGCTGGCGGAGCCTGAAACCGAGCCGCGCGCCACGATCATCGCGACCGGTTCGGAAGTCGCTCTCGCCATGGAGGCGAAGCGGCTGTTGGAGAGTGAAGGCGTCCCCGTTCGAGTCGTCTCGATGCCTTCGACCAACGTGTTCGATCGCCAGGACTCGGATTATCGCGAGTACGTGTTGCCCGCGGCATTGCCCTGTGTCGCTGTGGAGGCGGGTGTGCCTGACATCTGGCGCAAGTACGTCGGCCGCCGCGGCGTCGTGATCGGTATGGATCGATTCGGTGAATCGGCGCCCGCGAAAGATCTGATGCGATATTTCGAATTCGTGCCGGAGCGCGTCGTCGCGGCAGTTCACTCGGTGCTGGAACGCGAGGGTGGAGGAGCCTGACCCGATCCCGAGAACCTTCCTGAGCTCCCTGCTCGGAGCGACAATGCGCACCGGCTGCTGTTGAAGGAGCGCCCGAAGCCGGTACGATAGGGTCATCGTCGTCACCGAAGTCCCGAGCAGAAATTTCATGATTGACCGCTCGCTCGGGCGCGCCTCGCCCTATCGGCTCCGGCACGTTCAATCATGTTCTCACGCGAAATGAAGCGGCAAGACGCAGGCAGTGCCGGACGGTCCGCCGACCCGGCGGCCGATTCGCTGAATCGCCGGCTGCAGCTGCCCGGCCGCCGCTTGTTCGTCGGCGGCGAGCGCAGTGTGCGCAAGACTCTGCTGGTCCGTGCCGCCATCGTCTTGACCCTGTTCGCACTGGTCATCGGCGTGTTCTGGTTCGATCGCGACGGGCTGTTCGATCATCATGACGGCTCGATCTCATTCTCCGATGTCGTCTACTTCACCATGGTGAGCGTGACGACGGTCGGTTACGGCGACATCGTGCCGGTGACGCGTCAGGCGCGGCTGGTCGATGCGTTGCTCGTCACTCCCATCCGTCTGTTCATCTGGTTGATCTTCGTCGGTACGGCCTATCAGCTGGTGTTACAGCGATTGATCGAGGACTTTCGCATGCGACGACTGCAGGCACGATTGCAAGGCCACGTGGTGTTGTGCGGCTTCGGCCACGCGGGCCGATGTGCCGCCGCCGAGCTGGTCGCTCGCGGCTTCGACAAGCAGCACATCCTGATCGTCGATATCGATCCGGTGCGCCTCGAAGAAGCCGCCGAGCTTGGATACATCGGCATCCTCGGCGATGCCAGCCGCGAGCACACGTTGAGCGAAACGCGGCTCGAACACGCCAGGTCCTTGCTGGTCTGCACGGATCGAGACGACACCAATGTGCTCATCACCTTGACCGCTCGCAATCTGGCTCCGAACGTTCGCATCGTCTCGCGCGTCGAGGAAGCGGAGAACGACAAGTTGCTGCGGCAGAGCGGGGCGAACGCAACGGTGCTGCCATCGCGAGTGGGTGGCATCCTGATGGCGGATTCGGTCGAGTCCTCCCTATGGCGACGTATGTGATGGACCTGATCAGCGCCGGCGGCCAGGTGACTCTGATCGAGCGAACAGCGCAGCCGGAAGAGATCGGCCGTCGTCCATTCGAAAACGGGGCATTGATCGTGCGCGTAGTGCGTGGCCGGCACAGCTACGGCTTCTGGGAGAACGATCTGCGCATTCAAGCCGACGACAGGCTCATCGTGATCGGCCCCGCCGTCACGCCTTCCGAGCCGAAGAGGTAGTAACAGCGCGAGTTGCATTCGCGCGCCCAGGCGCATCTACTCTCGTGGTCGAGAGCGCCGGTCATCGGTGTGCTCCAGAAGAACGAGTGTGCTGCGCATCAACATGGGGGTGCCTATGCAACGCCGTGAGTTCGTCCGTTCCGCCGTTCTGGCGGCGGCCACATTGTCCACTTTGCGATTCGTGCCGGTGTTGGCTCGCTCGGGGCCCACTTCCGATATCCCGGCTGTCACTGCCGATGGCCGCGCAGTCACGCTGCGTGGCGTAGAGATTCGTGAGCTTGCGCAAGCGCTGAAAGGGCAGTTGCTCCTGCGTGGCGATGACGGGTACGACGAAGCTCGCTTGCTGTTGAATCCTTCCTTCGACAAGTATCCGGCACTCGTCGTACAGCCGACGCATGTCGCCGATGTTCAGAACGCGGTGAACTTCGCGCGTGAACACAACTTGCTGCTCGCCGTGAAATGCGGCGGTCACAGTCATTCCGGTCAGTCGACTTGCGATCGTGGCATGCAGATCGATCTGAAGCATCTGCGTGGCGTCACGATCGATCCGACGGCGCAGTTGGTGTCGGTGAAAGGCGGCAGCCTGCTCGGGCAGGTCGATCGGGAGTCGATGGCGATGGGCAGGGTCACGCCGCTTGGCACCGTCTCGCACACAGGAGTGGGTGGGCTGACACTCGGAGGCGGCTTCGGACGCATGGCGCGGCGCTACGGCATGGCCATCGACAATCTCAACTCGATGGACGTGGTGACCGCCGATGGTCAGTTGCGTCATGCCAGCTCGAGCGAGAATCCGGATCTGTTCTGGGGATTGCGCGGCGGCAGCGGCAACTTCGGCGTTGTCACGAACTTCGAGTTCAAGCTGCATCCGATGCAGCGTCAGGTCATCGCGGGAAAATTGATCTTCCCGATCGAGAAGGCACGCGACGTGCTCTCGGTGTTCGCGGACTATGCGCAGGCAGCGCCGGATGATCTGTACTTCGATCCGACCGTCGTGCTGCCGCCGGGCGGTGCGCCGGGAGTCGCCCAAATGGAAGTTTGCTACAGCGGCGCCGCGAAGAACGCCGAGCGTGTGCTGGCGCCGATTCGGAAGATCGGATCTCCCATGAGCGACACGATCAAAGCCATGGACTATGTGGAAGTGCAACGCTCGGGCGACATGGTCGACGCGCGCATGCTAGGCACATATATCAAAGGCGGCTTCATCGCCACGATGCCTGCCGAGTTGATCGCTGCATTGGTCGAAGGATTGAAGGGCGATCCGCGCCGGACGACCGCGGTGTTCTTCCAGCATTGCGGTGGCGCCTGCGGTCGCGTGCCCGAGGATGCGACTGCTTTCGCAAATAGATATGCATTGGCCAACATGATGGTCCTGAGCGGCTGGCGGCATGGAGACGATCCATCCGAGCACATCGATGCGACGCGCCGTTACTGGTCGACGCTGGAGAAATTCACGCGCGGCTTTTATGTCAACGACATGGCGCGAGAGGCGACGGCCCAGGACATTAACGCCAACTATCGCGGCAACTACACGAGGTTGGTGGAGCTGAAGACCAAGTACGATCCGTCGAACCTGTTCCGATTGAACGCCAACGTGCAGCCGCGAGCTTGAACCCGATCGGTGCAAACGTGCGAATCCCAGCTGACTAGTCGGAACAACCATGACGCCAAGGAGGTTTCACATCGACCGATTGCTCCTCCAGCGCCCGCCGCACCAGGGAATGTTTGCCGGCGGTGGCTTGTTTTCCAGTGCGCACGCATGACGCGCAGATTCTACAGCGACGCGCGACTGCAACCAGTTTCCGCAGTCGTTCGTGTATTCAGATGTGTGGGACACCGAACGATCCATCATGAACATCAATGTACTCGTTGCAGAACCCAGCGGTAGTGACTGGGCTGCGATTGCGAAGGGCATCAGACGACATCTGCCAGATGCGTCGATGCTACGTGTAAAAGATGGCGAGCAGGCGCTGCGCTTCCTGTTTCACCGCGGACTGTTGACGGCCGATCCTCCCGTGCCGGATCTGGTTCTGCTCTCGGAGGAGTTGCCGTTGATTCCGGCGGCGGGCGTCATCGCTCGAATGCGGATCGACCCGCGCACGCGTCTGACTCCCGTGATCGTATTGCGTCGGGATCCGGAGGAAGATTCATTGGACCCGTACTGGGGTGGCGAACTGCGCGCGGCGATGAAGACGGTTTGCGTCACCGACGGGCTCGAGGCGCAGGTCGCCGAGGCGGTGAGCGATCTGTGCCATCGGCACCCGCCGATGCCGGAACGTCAAAAAGGGCTGTCGTTTCGTCAATAAAGCGGGCCTGGCGGGGCAGGCTGCCCGGTTCTGCGTGACGCCCGGACTTCCTATCATAAGTGCCAATGAAACAGGCACTTGGATGAGGAAGGAACCATGGTCGATTACGTTGGCATTGCGGACATTCAGCGCTTGGTGAACGAGCTCGGCCCGGCCGAGTTCATGCAGCGGCTGGCGGCGCAGATCGAGGCGGATTACCGGCGCTGGGGCCAGTTCGAAAAATCGGCGCGGCTCGCGAGCCACTCCGAAGTCGGCGTGATCGAACTCATGCCGATCAGCGATGGCGAGCTGTACTCGTTCAAGTATGTGAACGGCCATCCCAAGAACACCAGCTTGGGCCTGCTCACCGTCACTGCCTTCGGCGTGCTGGCGGAAGTGTCCACGGGCTATCCGGTGCTGCTCTCGGAGCTCACTATAACGACCGCGCTTCGAACCGCTGCGATGTCGGCGCTCGCCGCGAAGTGGATGGCGCGTTCCAACAGCAAATCGATGGCGCTCATTGGCAACGGGGCGCAGAGCGAATTTCAGGCGATCGCGTTTCAGCGCATGCTCGGCATCGAGGAACTGCGCCTCTATGACGTCGATCCGCAAGCAACTGCGAAGCTTGCTCAGAATCTGCGTGCCGTGCCCGAGTTGCGAGACGTTTCGCTGGTGCATGCAAGCTCCAGTGCGGAGGCTGCGCTCGGCGCCGACATCATCACGACCGTTACTGCAGACAAGCGCAATGCTGTCATCGTGACGCCCGCCATGGTCGCCCCTGGAGTGCATCTGAATGCAGTGGGGGGCGACTGCCCGGGCAAGACCGAACTGCATGCCGATATCCTGAATCGCCCCGACGCTCGCGTCGTGGTCGAGTACGAACCTCAATCGCGGATCGAAGGTGAGATCCAGCAGATGCCGGCCGACTTCCGCGTGATCGAGTTTGCCGATGTGGTGAATGGAGTGCAGCCCGGGCGGGGCAGCGACGCGGAGATCACGGTCTTCGATTCGGTGGGCTTTGCGCTGGAGGATTACTCGGCCCTGAAGTTCCTGCACCAGCTGACTCGCGAACATCCCGAGTTCTGCCGGCAGATCGACCTGGTGCCGGATCTGGAAGATCCGAAGGATTTGTTTGGCGGGACGCTCGGCTCGAGCAAGCGCCGACTGCGGCGCGTGGCCTAGGTCCTGAATGTTTGCAGATGAATGCTGGTCTCGGTGTTGCCGATGCCTTTGATCTTCCGGATGCGCTCCAGGACTTCGGAAAGCTCGGCGATCGACGCGGCATGCACCTCGGCCAGCAGATCCCATCGCCCGTTGGTGTCATGCAGTTCGCTTACCGCGGGTTCGCCGAGCAGCAGCTTCACCACATCGCGGGTCCTGTCCCCCTCGATCGCGATACCGACCCAGGCGCGAATCCCGCTGGGCTGCGCATGAGCGTGGAGCTGCACTGAATAGCCGGCGATGACCCCGTTGGCTTCCAGCCGGGCGAGCCGGTTCGCGATCGTGCCCCGGGAGACGCCCAGCTGCCTCGCCAGCGTCGCCGTCGGCGTTCTGGCATTCACACGCAACAGCCCCAGCAATTGCTGGTCGAGCGCATCCAGCGTCGCGAGTTTGTCGTTGATGGGCTTGGGGTCGCTCTGCATGACGCCATAGATTATCCGATTACGCTTCGGCCTTCACGGCGGGCTGTATGGAATCTATTTCGATTCGGGCAAATACAACGAGAATCATCAAAGGTTGCGACGATCGATTCACCGTAATCGGGGTCCAAGCGGGGAATCCCCAACATGTCGGCCCGCTCGCACCCATGGCAACCGAACAACGCCTGATTCGCTTTGTTGCCTTTGTACTGGTCGCTGGTGCGCATGTGATGCTGCTCATGCTGCCGTTCGAAACGAAACGTCTCGAATACGAAGATCGCGACGGAAACGAAAAGCGAACCCAGCTGTACTTTCCGCGCACGTCTGGCATCGGTCGCACGCCACCGCGAGAACTACGCCCACCCGCCGAGCCACGATTCCAGACAAGCATCGGCATCGA
>Ga0180215_1005159_pt1 | contig 11273 bp, 12 predicted proteins | sample eDN3rd37CBELigBY_FD_128871 | JGI IMG/M metagenome (GOLD analysis project Ga0180215, IMG submission 128871) | Enriched backyard soil microbial communities from Emeryville, California, USA - eDNA 3rd pass 37_C BE-Lig BY (version 2) (version 2) | ecosystem: Environmental > Terrestrial > Soil >...
CGACCCGATCTCTCGACGCCTACGCCGTCACCCGAGAGGAGACCGCACGATGAGCAGTTCGAGCACCGCCGTTCCGCCGGCGGTCGCGGCGTTGCCCGCCGACCTCGACGCCGGTCTGCGCCGACTCAAACTCGCCACCGTCCGCCGCACCGCCGCCGAGGTCCTGCAGACCGCCAAGACCCAACGCTGGACTCCGGAGGAGGTGCTGCGCACCCTGATCGAAACGGAGTTGGCCGCCCGCGACGCCTCCAACATCGCCGCCCGACTCAAAGCGGCCGCGTTCCCCGTCGCCAAGACCCTCGACAGTTTTATCGTCGCCGAGTCCTCCATCCCACAAGCCACATTCGACTACCTGATCGGTTTGGAATGGGTTCGTTCCCACGCCAATCTGGCGTTGGTCGGCCCGCCGGGTACCGGAAAATCCCACACCCTGATCGGGTTGGGGATCGCGGCCGTGCACGCCGGGCACAAGGTCCGCTATTTCACCGCCGCCGACCTCGTCGAAGCCCTCTACCGCGGCCTGGCCGACAACACTGTCGGCAAGACCATCGACACGCTGTTGCGGGCAGATCTGATCATCGTCGACGAGGTCGGGTTCGCGCCACTCGACGACACCGGCACCCAGTTGCTGTTCCGACTCGTCGCCGGCGCCTACGAACGCCGATCCCTGGCGGTCGCCTCGCACTGGCCGTTCGAGCAGTGGGGCCGGTTCCTGCCCGAACACACCACCGCCGCCGGCATCCTCGACCGGCTCTTGCACCACGCCACCGTCGTGCTCACCGACGGTGAGTCCTACCGGATGCGCCAGGCCCGACACGAACGAGGTGAACGCCCCTGACCCCAACCCCGAACACCCCACGAGGCGGGGACTTCCACCTGGCCAAGAGCGGGGACACCACGATGGCCGTTGACACGCTGCGGTGTCTGCGGTCCTTTGCGGAGTGTGGCGTCAGTAGTCGAGCGCGATTGTGATGTGAGATGGCTGTCTTTCGGAGGGCGCACCTACTGTTGACGGTTTCTTCACTGTGTGGGTCCAGGCATCAGGTCGCGGCCGGTGCTGAGCTAATTGACGGGGAGTCCGGCTCGAACCGTGATCGGCTCACGGGGTCGTATTTCCGGCGGTCGGGTCAAGTGAGAACGTTTGTGTTCAGAATCCCTACGCGTCGGTCGTTGAAATCCTGTCGTGGGGACGTGAAACCACGTCGAAGCTTGTTGGTTGCTTCGGATCGCTCACTCTGGCGGTGGTACGAACGACACCGATGGGCCGCTGCGCGAACCGAATTGCGGATTCGTTCCGGCCGACCGCGATGGTTACTGCGGTGGTGTCGCATCGAACACTTTCATGGCCGATGCGATGCCAGAGGGTTTACAAGACGTACCTTTGTTTCGAAGTCTGTTGTTGTGCTTGCTGATTCGCGGGGTTCCCGAGCGGCGAACGTGGCTGTAGGAATTGAGGGTCGATGCGATCGCCCATATGGCACCTCGGGCGCAGGGCATGGACCTCATGGGCGCGGAGTACGCGAAGGACGCGATCCGGACCGCTGCCGCTGTTTTGTGTGGTCGCGTCTACTCAACTATTTTGCGGATCACGGTGCTCTCACGGGCCGAGGTGGCGTGTGACGGGCTGCGTGAACAGAAAGGCCTCGGTCGTCTGATGTCGCATGCGGTGACGAACCGCGATAGGCATGGGATTAAGGACCTCTATGTGGCTTGTCGGCCATGAGTTCTGAGGCGCTGGATCGTCACAGTCGTGCGATAATTTCTGAGTAGAGTTGTTCATGTCAATAATGTGGGTTCGGGACTGCTGCACGGATAGGTGACATCTGAACTGTGGTGCCGTGAGGCACTGCTGGAAGGATGGACCCCGTGCCCAAGCCCTATCCGAAAGAGTTCCGCGACGACGTCGTCCGTGTGGCCCGCAACCGCGAACCGGGCCAGCACCTGCGGCAGATCGCCGCGGACTTCGGCATCAGCGAATCGTGCCTGACCAACTGGATGCGCGCCGCCGACGTCGAGGACGGCATCACACCCGGCACCACTGCCGGTGAAAGCGCCGAGCTGCGGGAAGCACATAAACGCATCCGGCTGCTCGAGCAGGAGAACGAGGTGCTCCGCCGGGCTGCCGCGTATCTGTCGCAGGCGAATCTTCCGGGAAAAGGCTCTACCCGCTCGTGAAACAGCTCGCCGCGGACGGGATCCCCGTCGCGGTGTCGTGCCGGGTCCTCGAGCTCGCCCGCCAGCCCTACTACCGATGGCTCGCCGACCCGGTCACCGACGCCGAACTCGAGGAAGCGTATCGGGCGAATGCCCTGTTCGACGCCCATCGCGAGGACCCGGAGTTCGGCTACCGATTCCTCGCCGACGAGGCCCGCGATGCCGGTGAGCGGATGTCGGACCGCACGGCCTGGCGGATCTGCTCCGAGAACCGGTGGTGGAGTTCCTTCGGCAAGAAACGTGGCTCGAAGAGCGGCCGTTCCGGGCCACCGGTGCACGACGATCTCGTCGGCCGCATTTTCACCGCGGAGGCTCCGAACCGGTTGTGGCTCACCGATATCGAGCGCCACGAGGCGCTGTTGAACCGAGTGGGGGTGAGAGACCACCACGGCCGTGCTGTCGCAGCAGCACGGTGAAGCTGAGGGCAGCCTGATCCCCGGGACGGGGGTGCGGGTGGAAGCAGCCCTGACAACGACGAGACGCGTCAGCACTGCCAGATGGCGTGGGCTCGGCTAGCAAGACGGGAAGGCGTACGTGAGGAACCAGCGGCTGAACGCCCCTCAAGAGAGCCTCCGGTTCGAACCTGGTGGATCTGGGCCGGTTAGCAGCGCGCACCTGCAGTTCGCGTCCAATGACGCCGGACTGCGGGGAACTCCTTGGCTGGGTGATGTCGCCGGTCGGGAGGCCGTGGTGAAGGCCTGCGGCGTAGCCGCGGCGACGCTGCAGGGGCATAGTTGGGCGCCGACCCCGTCGAACGGTTCGGCAGTGAACGTGGGAACCACCGCGATGGCCCCCTACCCGGTCAGCAGCCTGCTGGCCGGCGGGAAGGCTCGTCGTCGGCTGATGCCGTCGCGGTGGGGCGGAGGACCCGTAGTAGTCCGAGGCCGGGAAAGCCGGTCACATGGCGAAGGGGTCCAGCGTGTTCGCAGCAACGAAGCACTCTCAGGAGTCCGCTGGTGAACACCGGCGAACCGAACCTCGATCTCTTCCCCGAGCGGGAGGAGGCCGAGTGGCGGGTACTGAGGTTGTAGAAGAAGCTGGACCGGTGGGCGACGGAGGATCCCGACCGTCGCTTCGATGACCTCGCCAACCTTGTCTACGATCCGGCGTTCCTGGTCGTGGCGTGGCACAGGGTGCGGGGAAACAAGGGAGCACGAACAGCAGGTGTCGACGGGGTTACTCCCCGCGGCGTCGGTTGGGCGGTAACCGATCTGCTGGCCGGGGTCCGCGAGGACCTGAAGGCTGGGAGATTCACGCCGCTGCCGGTGCGGCAGAAGACGATTCCCAAGGCGGCGGGCAAGGTCCGTTCGCTGGGGATTCCGACTGCTCGTGACCGGGTCGTGCAGGCTGCGTTGAAACTGGTGCTCGAGCCGGTCTTCGAGGCGGATTTCAAGCCGTGTTCCTACGGCTTCCGTCCTCGTCGCCGTGCCCAGGACGCGATCGCCGAGATTCACTACCTTGCATCACCTACCCGGAACTACGAGTGGGTGTTCGAGGCGGACATCAAGGCATGCTTCGACGAGATCGACCACACCGCCCTCATGGGGCGGGTGCGCAGGCGCGTCGGGGACAAGCGGGTCCTGGGCTGGGTCAAGGCGTTCTTGCGGGCCGGGGTCCTCACCGAGGACGGCCTGAACCGCGAGACGATCACCGGCACACCTCAAGGTGGGATTCTCTCGCCGCTGCTGGCCAACATCGCCCTGTCCGTGCTGGACGAGCACTTCGCCGCCAAGTGGGAAGCACTCGGCCCGGAGTGGACACGTGCCAAGCATCGGCGCGCCGGGGGTGCGGTCATGAAGCTCGTCCGCTACGCCGACGACTTCGTAGTCCTCATCCACGGCCAACGCGCCGACGCAGAAGCGCTGTGGGACGAGGTCGGCGCGGTGCTCGCACCGATGGGCCTACGCCTGTCGACCGAGAAGACGAGGATCTGTCACATCGATGAGGGGTTCGACTTCCTCGGCTGGCGCATCCAGCGCCGTGCTTGGCGGAGCCGGACCGGCAAGAAGGCGATCTACACCTACCCGTCGAAGAAGTCGTTGGCTTCGATCATCGGCAAGGTGAGAATGCTGACGCGCCGTGCAACACATCGAACGCTCGCAGACCTGCTGCGCCGGTTGAATCCGACGCTGCGGGGCTGGTGCACTTACTTCCGCCATGGAGTGTCCTCGCGGACCTTCGGCTACCTCGACCATTTCGCCTTCTGGCGGGTCGTGGGCTGGCTCCGCAAACGACACCTCGGGCTGAACATGCACACCCTGGTCCGGCGCTATCTGCCCGGATGGCACATCCGTGCCGGCGGAATCGACATGTTCCGAGCAAACGCGGTCGCCATCGAGCGCTATCGCTATCGGGGCACCAAGATCCCGACCCCGTGGTCGAGTGCAACAAAGCCTGAACCTGTCCCAGCGGCATGAATACGTGGAGAGCCGGATGCGGTGAAAGTCGCACGTCCGGTTCGGAGGGCGGGCCGGGGAAACCCACTAGCCGAGAGGCTGGCAGGGCGCCCCGGTCCGACCCCTACACGGAGCATCGCACCGAGGAGGGCAAGCTCTACTTGTGTGCGGTCAAGGACGTCTACTCGAACCGGATCGTCGGCTACTCGATCAGTGATCGGATGAAGTCCCGGCTTGCCGTCGCCGCCCTCGAATCCGCAGTAGCACGGCGGGACTCGGTCGCCGGGTGTGTGGTCCACTCCGATCGTGGGTCGCAATTTCGTAGCCGGAAATTCGTCCGAGCCCTCGCCCGCCACGATCTGGTCGGATCGATGGGCCGGGTCGGTGCGGCCGGCGACAACGCCGCGATGGAGTCCTTCTTCGCGCTCCTACAGAAAAATGTCCTCGACCGGCAGCGTTGGGCCACACGCGAGCAGCTACGCATTGCGATCGTGACCTGGATCGAGCGGACCTACCACCGCCGGCGACGTCAGCTCAAACTCGGCAGATTGACGCCGGTCGAGTTCGAGACAATCATGACCACACCAGCCGCACAGGCTGCGTGACCGAAACTGTCACCCGATCGTGCAGCAGTCCCCAACGTCCCACACGTGTGTTGCGGTCTGGCTGTGGCTCCGTCGACCGAGCTGCGGTGACGAATGTTCAACTCCATCTTTGGAGTGGTCGAGTCCTGGCAGGCCGCTCACCCCTCGGAGCTGCCCGCCCTGTGCCCCGGAGTCCCTGATTCCGGGGCACGGCGACTCGGGGAGCGAACGCTGTATATCCCAGTGGGCTGATCGACTGTCTGCTCGAGCCGGCGAAGGGGATCGTTGCGGAGACGATCATCCTGGTCGGCAGCCCTGTCGGGAGGGTCGATCTTCGCTGTTCGATGACGAGAAGGTGTTGGCAGCGTCGACCCCGGTCCGGGATGTCATGGTCGTTGGAAGGGGCGCATGATGGCCGTGGCGCGTTGTTCCGGGTCTGTGTGGCTGCCAGTGCCGGTGTTGGGAGTCGTCAGGGTGTGCCTGCTTGACCGAGTTCGCTATCATGTATTTGCGAGCGTAAATCATCGCAAATGAGGAGGTCGTGGTGAGTGAAGCAACGACGGAGAGCCGCTATTTGCGAGGCGACCTCAATTTCGAAGATGCCTTGCGTGAAGTGACCGGAGTCGACATCGGCCGTGATCAACTCGTGCAGATCCTCAAGAGCCTCCATACGACGAACCCCGCCGGGCCCGCACTGTCCGAGCACGACGCACGCGTGCTTACCGATGCCGGATTCACCGCGAGTCCCGCCGCTGCCACGGCTGCGCGAGTTGATCGCGATGTTCGGATGGCCAACCTCGTCGCGACCTCGTTGTCCATTGCAGACGCTGCAGTCCGCCTCGGCGTCACGCCGGCTCGCATCAGGCAACGAATCGCCGACGGTACCCTGTGGGCATTCGACTCCGGTCGTAACCGCTTGTTGCCTCCTGCGCAATTCACCGACAGCGGGGCCGTGCCGTACCTCGACAAAGTCATGCCCCACATCCCGAAGGACCTGCACCCGCTGACGGTTCAGACATTGCTCACGCAGCCGCAGTCGTCATTGGTCGTCGATGGCCGACCGGTCTCGATCGTCGCGTGGTTGACCGGCAGCGCAGGCACACCCGAAGAGATCGAGGTTGTGGTCGACGTGCTTGCCGCCGTCGAATGGGAATCGGCGTAGATGGGGGCAATGCTTCCGCCACCGCCCTCCATCGCGCAGCTTCGTGCGGCAGGTCTGCTGCCGAAGGAAGTACTCGAGTGGCAGCCGAGCGAGATCGTGTGGCGCGTGCACCGTACGACCGGTTCACATGTTCTCCCGTGGAATGCGTTGCGTGAGTTCGGGCCGATTCTGCGGTTCGATCAGCATCCGCTCCCGCGTGGGGAGCATCCCGGCTACGGCGTGTGGTACGGCGCGTCCAGCCCCCGAGGTGCATTGGCGGAAGCGTTTCAATCGGTGCGGGTGATCGATCGCCATCGCGGTGACCCCTATCTGACCGGTGTGCGCTTCACCCGCGTTCTGCGGTTGCTCGACGTATCCGGTATCGGTGGAGGCGCATGGGCCACTCGGGTGGGAGGCAACCATGCTCTCGATTCCGCACCGCACCGTCTTTCGCAGCATTGGGCCCGCACGATCCATCGCGCTCACCCTGGACTCGATGGGATCATTTATCGCGGCCGGTTTGCCGGCAGCACGTCCGTGGCTGTCGTCGAACGTGCTGCCGATGCGTTTCCGCAACGTCCTGTGCTGTCGCTTCCCTTGTCGCATCCGGGTCTGGCTGATGCCGTTGATACCGCAGCGCACGAACTCGGCTACGTCGTTATCTGATCTGGTTGCGAGACATGGCCATCACCCACACCTGCTGAACGCCGGGAGACTGCCGATGGCGAGTAGCGTGCCGGCTGTAGTGGGAGGCGGGCTGGTCTCGGCGTCCGACGTTGAGCGGTACGTCGCCGTTGCCCACCCTCATGGGAGCCGATGAGGGGGCCTCGCGTCTTTGTTGTGCTCGGGACACGACGCTTTCGAACGTGAATTGTTCTGCACGAGGGCGGTGGCGACGGGCTGTGACGGTTGGGGCCTTTGGTGTGAGCCCTCGTGGTCTGCTGGCTGGTAACGGTCGGAGTCGGGGTTGCGACTCACGGTGTGTGAATCTTCATCAGGCGCCGGCCGCCGTTGCTTCGTCAGCCATTGCGTGTGCAGTGGTTGCCGTTCTGTTCCGGGAGTCCAGTGTTGCCACCGTGTTCGTCTGTGCGGCAACCGTCCTGATCGTTGTCAGCGCAATACTCGGGATGGCCCGGTTTCCTGCTGACCGCATGATTCGGTGCGAGGTATGTCGGCAGCGCCTGGCCGGTGAGGAGCATGGTGGATTGTGCTCGGTCGCCTGTGCGGCGGAATATCGCGACGTGCTGGACCGGCAAGAGGAAGAAGACCACTGGTGGCGCGCCATCGCATAGCTCGTTGGTTGTCGCCGGGATGGCGGGTGCCTGTTGCATTCGCTGGCTGGGGACTATCGGCCCCGACGTTGTCAGGACACCTGAAAGAAAGTTCGCGAGATCCGGTGGCAGTCACCGACATGAGAAGTAGTGGCCCGAAAGCGATGTCTCCGGCTGACGGTCGGGTTCGTGTGATGCTCGCTCACATCAGGTCGCTGCTGCGCGTGACGACCCGTTCGTCGCCGGGTGCGTGAATCGTTCCATCCCGCCCAAGCGTGGTCGCGCCTTCTGAAAGTGACAGCCTGCGGGCCGACGATCGAGGCACCGGTGCCGCCTTTCGGGCCCAAAAGAGCAGCGGTCCGCGTTGTCGATCGGTGGCAGCTTCTTCAATTCGTGCACGCTGCGAACGGGCGCCGTACCGTCTCTGAAGATCGGCTGATCGTGCCGATCACGGATCGAAAGTGAGCTTCGGGACACGGTTCACCGCGTTGGGGAAATCGGACGTGTGAGCGAACGTAGGCACACACATGTCCTTTCGGCCATCAGAGGTACCCATGCCTGCCCGACAATCGAAGTCCCATCGCACCGCAGCGTTGATCGTCACCACGATCATCGGTGGGGGCTGGATGCTGTCTATCGCTCCCGCGGTTGCCCAGACAGGGACGAGCGACTGTGTGCCGACGTTCAACCTGCTCATCCCCGGGACGTGGGAGACCGACGAGAACGCCGACCCTGCTGTGCCGGTGGGCATGCTCGCTCCTGTTGCGCAGGCGCTGCAAAGTGCCCATGGTGACGCGGTCGAGGTGTACACACTGCCCTACATGGCGCGTGCCTTCGACAACGGCCACACCTACGCGGACAGCAAAGCGGATGCGGTGTCGAGAGCCACGCGGGTGCTCGAGGATGTCGCACAGTCGTGTCCTCGTACGAAGTTCACACTGACGGGATATTCGCAGGGCGCCGATGCTGCGGGTGATCTCGCCTCGGATATCGGCAACGGCAGGGGACCGGTCGATGCGAGTCGTGTGCTTGCCGTCGGCTTGCTGGCCGATCCGGGCGCCGGAACACCGGGGACCGCGACGGTGGGTCCGCGGACGTCCGGCCACGGCATCGCCGATCCACGGCCCCAGGGGATGGGGGCGCTGTCCGGTCGGGTGGCCTCGATTTGCGATCCAGGTGATCTGTACTGCTCGATCGAGAAAGGGGCGAACCCGCTGATCGGCTCGCTCGGCTCGATCCTGAGCAAGACCCCCAGCACCGCCGGCTCCACCGCGCCCGACGGCAGCGCCTTCCTTGCCGGCGCACTGACCGCGGACTTCTCCGATACAGATCTGCCGGCCTTGCACGCCGACGTCACCAGCCTCGGCCGGCAGCTCACCGCACCAAGGATCGATCTCGGGCAGGTCGCCGCGACTGCACAGTCGATCGCGTCGACTCTTGCTCCGCTGGCCGACCTTCTCACCTCCGGGGCGGCGAACCCGGCGGCGACCGGTCAACTCGGTGCCGCACCGACCGGGACCGCCGAACATCACGCCTACGACGTGCTCACCCGAGCCGGTAAATCCGACCTCACCGGTGCCGTCAACGCTGCGGTCGAGATCGCCGATACGGCCTGCACGTTGGCCGGGAACGAGTCACCACCCCTGCCGACGCCAGCTGCCCAGATGCGCACTCTCACAGAGAATGCTGACGCGCTGACGAGGAAGATCGACTCGTTGGCATCCACCCCTGTCGATGTGCTTGCGTCGGCGAGCAGCGTGTTGTCGGTGCTCAAGCCGACGGTGGTGATCGATCAGGTTCTGAACGTCGTGACCGGCGTGAGCTCGCTGGATATGCCGGGAATCCTGCACAACTTGACCGTGCTGCCGCAGAAGGTTGCCGCGCTCGACGCCCAAGGTGCCCACCAGGTGGCCGGGGAGTTGAACAATCAGTTCTCGCCCCTGGTGAAGATGGCTGCAGCGGTGGACTTGCGGTGGGTGGCACAGGTGCTGGCCCTGATCCCGGATCCGTCCGGCGCAACGCAGATCGCGGCGTTGGTTGCGTCGATCCTGTCGAATGTCGACGTCATCAGGCTGGCCACGATCGTCGGCCAGATCCAGGAGATCGCCTGGTCGGCAGTGGAAAAGGTGCTTCCCCCTCCCGGTGTCGCGCCGGATCCGGTGGGAGCCGCTGCGGCGATGACCGGTTTGCTGCCCGTCGGATTGGACCTGGCATCGGTAGCGACCGACATGCTCTCGGGCAACCCGGCCAAGACCGCTCCCGCACTACTGGGCAGGACCGCACACGCTGCGTCGCCGACGATCACCAACCAGGAGGCGAACCTGGACTTGTGGCAACTGTCGAATTCACTGGTAGAGCTCTCACAATCCCCGGGCGCCGATGATCTGGCCTCATTGATCAGCGAAGGACTCAGCGCAGCAAGCTTCTTCACTTCCAACGCCCACACCAACTACAACACTCTCGTGGTCGACAATGCCGGCCGCAGTGCCATCCGATGGCTGTCGGATTGGCTCAATCTTCAGATCGGACGTGCCGTATGAGTTCCCGCGCCCATAACCCATCCACCCGTTGGATCTGGTGCGGTCGTTGTCAACACCGGGGGTATCTGACCCGCGGTGACGCGAAGACTGTCCGCAAACGTCACCGAGGGGAGAAAGGCATGGCAGTGTTCGCCTGCCCGTACCTCGACGGGTTGTTCCACATCGGACACCGACCGGACGCTTTGAGCAGTGGGAAGATCGACCGGGGTCATCTCCGTTCACGAGCCCTCTGAGCAACGGGAACCTGGCGACGGAGGGGGCCCATCTCTGTTGGCGGTCGCGCTCGGGTCGAGGCTCCACGCGCCGTAGTGACGAGACACCGTCCAGCTTGCTGCTCCTCACCCGGGGTGACGATGCAACTCGGAGGAGGGCAGGGACGCGCAGTGTTGGGGGACCGGCGTGGAGTGTTCGACGGATGCGGGCCCATGACCAGGGTCAGGATTCATTATCGAAAGTATGTTCGATAGTTGGCCGGCCGACTTCGATCCTCCGCCGTACCGTGTCGCGGATCCGTCGATACCAGTGATCGTGCATATCGCCTCGGCCCTTGGCTCCATCGACGGACGCCGCGCCAATGATCTGCCCTTGCGTGTGCGAGCGGAGGGTCTTGCTCTGGACCTGCAGGTGCCGGGGATGTTGTCGGCGTGGGGCAGGGTGAATACGGGTGGCTGGCTTTGTAAAGTTTCGTTCCAGATCCCGACCGGCAACGGCCGCGGGTACCTCGAGGTCGACCAGTGGTGCCCGGCTGCCGCTGTCCGACCCTGCCGGTGAGGCTGCATGAATAGTCCGTTGCTGGCGCTCGTGAGCGGGAAGACAAGGCAGTTCGGGCTGCGGAGTTGTTTTAACCGCATCGGGCAAGCCCGGCACCCGGGTGTTGAGGGCGGTGTCGGCAAGAATCAGGGCGCTCATCGAAGTGGCGAGCGCGTTGGTCTGCGCAGGAGCTACCGGACTCGAGGGGTCGAGCTTCTCGGTCTCCGGCCGGATGCCTGCCAGGCAAGATAGGTCTGTCGTCTGCCATGAGCATGGGACCAGTTTGATCTGATTTTGCCAGGGTGATGGGACCACCTGGATTGCCAGTTATGGGACCACCGGCGCGCCTTGCCGGTGGTCTCGTCGTTTGCTCGTTC